>Ga0207706_10000492_pt1 | contig 42245 bp, 44 predicted proteins | sample KBSC53metaG_FD_184318 | JGI IMG/M metagenome (GOLD analysis project Ga0207706, IMG submission 184318) | Corn rhizosphere microbial communities from Kellogg Biological Station, Michigan, USA - KBS C5-3 metaG (SPAdes) (version 2) | ecosystem: Host-associated > Plants > Roots > Rhizosphere > Soil ... | reverse complement strand
TCGTGAAGCAGCAGCACAGCCGGTACTTCGAGGTGCGCGACTCCGCGGACGAGCTGGTGTGCATCACCGTCTACAGGAAGGGCGCGGCCGAGGTGGTGCCGCGGCTGGCGGCGTGAGGACGAGAACGGCGGCCGCGGGCTCCCTGCCCCGCGGCCACCCCGAACTCGGCGACAAAATCGCGACCGGCAAATCAACAGCCGCGCGGGCTGCCCAGGGCGTGGTTGAAACGAATCTGCAGGGTGCCGAAACGCTTCGGATTGTGATCTTCCTCCCACGTGCACGGTCTCTGATTCGATCGCGGGGCGGCGGGCGGCTCACCACACGCCGGGAACCAGCCGCCACCGCACGCGCGCGGCGTACTCGTCGTAGCCGGGGAGCTCACGCCGGAGGAAGCGCTCCTCCAGCGCGATGCGGACGGCGAGGATGCTCATCGGGACGACGGTGAGCAGCGCGCCGGCGGTGGAGCCCAGCCAGAGCCCCATCCCCACCATCACGGGGATCATCGACGCGTACATGGGGTGGCGGACGACGCGGTAGACGCCGGTGTCGACCACGCGGTGCGCGCGCTCTGCCTGGTGGCGCACGGTGGTGACCGCGAACGCGTTGTCCTCGAGCACCCTGCCCGCCACCCACCATCCGGACATGAAGAGCACCAGGCCGAGCATCCGCAGGGGAAACGGCGGCGGCGGGAGGAGGCGAAGGTGCCAGACGTCAACGGAGCAGAACGCCACCAGCGCCGCGAACGAGGCCATGAACGAGACCAGGAGCACCCGGTCGGCCGCCGGCTGCCCGCGCCGGATGGGGACTCCGGTGCGCTCGGCCACCAGCCCGGGGTTCACCCGGTAGGCGGCGAACGTCCCCACGGCGCGCATCACCAGCAGCGCCGCCAGGAGCACGTGCGCGTCCCACCAGCCCAGCGTCGGCGCCGGCACGAACAGCAGCACGGCGAAGAGCAGGACGTAGGCGAGCAGGAAGATGGCCAGGCGCAGCACGGCGACGGTGTAGCCGGAGGGTGGAGGCGACCCGTGGGTGGACGTGGCGAAGCCAATCTAGCGCGCCGCCGCGCGGAGACAAAAGGGCGCGGCCGAGGTGGTGCGGCGGCTGGCGGCGTCGCGACGAGAACGGCGGCCGCGGGCTCCCCACCCCGCGGCCGCCGTCTCGCATTGTCCCGACCAGACCTGTCAGGCCGCGCTCCGGCGACGCTCCAGCCATCGGCTAAACGATCGCTGGCTCTCGCCGGACGGCTTCCCCGCCAGCAGGTTCTCGACGCTGATGTCCTCGTCGAGATCGGGCCAGTGAATGCCTTCGCCTCGCCCGATCAGCCGCCAGTGCCCGCGTTCATCCGGTGTCGCGTGTGCCAGGCGCGGGTACCACAGCAGGGGCGCCGAGACGGTGCGCCCATCCACCAGGTCCACGCGCAGCGCATCGTCGCTCACCTCCACCCGGATGGCTTCGCACCCACGCCGCTCAGTTGTTGAAGTACTCATTCCAGGCTCCGAGCAGTTGCTCTCGATGTGCTTCCACCACCGCCGCGATCCGGTTCAATTCGATGCCGCTGAACCCGCCGCTGTCCTGCATCCGCACAGGATCGAGTCAGAACTTGGCCCGGTTGTTCTCCCGTTCGACGTGGACGTGCGGTGGCTCGTCGCGATCACCCGCGTAGAAGAACAGCCGATACGGTCCGCTACGCAATACAGTCGGCATGTCCTCGGGTTCCCTGGATGGGCGACAGGCGTTGCGAAACGGGAGGTCGAGGATAAATCCGCACAGTCCGGCCCGCAAGCGTTGCCGCCAGATGAAGGTGCACGATGGCCACGAAGCAGACGACCGCGGCGCCCGAGGTCCCGAAGACCGCCGGCTACCGCATCGTGAAGCAGCAGCAAAGCCGGTACTTCGCGGTGCGCGACCCCGCGGGCGAGCTGGTGTGCATCACCGTCTACAGGAAGGGCGCGGCCGAGGTGGTGCGGCGGCTGGCGGCGTAGAGACGAGAACGGCGGCCGCGGGTTCTCTGCCCCGCGGCCGCCGCCGTCTTACGACGCGAAGTCGTGCTGGGGCTCCTCCACTATGGACGCCTCGCGACCCGAGGTGCCGCCTGCGAGGGTGGGCATGACGCTTGCCCGGCGCATCGCCACACGTCTTCCGGAAGAGTGGATCGATGACGGAGAACAGGCGCACCCTGGCGGAGCACGCCGAGAGCAAGGTTCCGGCGGTTACGCTCGGCTTCTGGGCGATCAAGATCCTGGCGACCACGCTGGGCGAAACCGGCGGCGACTGGGTCACCATGTCGCTGAACCTGGGCTACCTGGTGGGGACGGCGATCTTCGCCGTGATCTTCGTGGTGCTGGTGTCGGCGCAGATCAGGGCGAACCGGTTCCACCCGGCGCTCTACTGGGCCACCATCGTCGCGACCACCACCCTGGGCACCACGCTGGCCGACTTCGCCGACCGGTCGCTCGGCATCGGCTACCCGGGCGGGGTGACGATCATCTCGGTGCTGCTGATCGCCAGCCTGGCCGTATGGCGGCGCTCCGAGGGGACCGTGTCGGTGGAGAGCATCACCACCCCCAGGGCCGAATGGTTCTACTGGGCCACCATCCTGTTTTCGCAGACGCTGGGCACGGCGCTGGGCGACTGGCTGGCCGGTTCCGACGGAGGGGGGATGGGCCTGGGGTATGAGTACAGCGCGATGATCTTCGGCGCGGGGCTGGTGGTGGTCGCGGCGCTCTACTTCTGGACCCGGATCTCGCGCACGGCGCTGTTCTGGGCCGCTTTCATCCTCACGCGGCCGCTGGGCGCGACGGTGGGCGACCTGCTGGACAAGCCCGTGGAGCAGGGCGGGCTGCACTTCAGCCGGCTGGTCGCCTCGCTGGTTCTGCTCGCCTGCATCGTGGCCGGCGTGGCGCTGATCCCCCAGCGCCCCGCCAGGAAGGGAGCCGTGGGCTGAGGCCCCACGGACCGACCGGCTACGGCTCGTGGCGGTGGAGGCGATGGAGCGCGAGCAGGAGGCCGGCCAGGGCGAGCGCCGCGGCAGATAGCAGCGATTCGATCGGCACGCCGTGCGCCCAGCCACGCGGGTCCGCCAGCGCCCACGGGTCCCACGCGGGGAGCAGGGGCGGCGGGGATGGGCGGGCGGGGATGGTCAGCTCGAAGTGGTCGGCCGACCCCGCGGCGGCGATCAGCACCAGCAGCGCGGCCAGCGGCGGGACGCGGACCACGCTCAGCACGCCGAGCGTCACGCACACCCACGCGCCGGCCGCCACCCACACCGCCAGCGACCGCGCCAGCAGCGGCACCAGCGCGACCGGGGCGCGCGACGGGACCGCGCCGGCCGCGAGCACCGCGTCCGCCAGCACGATCAGCCCGGCGAGCGCGGCGAGCGACATCCCCGCGTGCGCCAGCAGCCAGCGCGTGCGGCTGACGGGAAGCGCGAGCAGGTACGCCACGTCGCCGCGCGGGCGCAGCAGGCTGCCGGCGGAGGAGACGATCACCGCGGCGAGCAGGAACACCGCGCTCGCCCCGGGGAGCCAGAACCACGCGGCGTCCAGATATCCGACGTAGCCGACGTAGCCGTTCGCCGTGCCGCCGTCCCCGTGCGCGCGCGCGGCGTACGAGAGGGCGACCAGCGCGGCCGGGACCAGCACCGGCACGGCGGCCAGCAGCATCCGCCAGCGCAGGTCACGCCAGATCGCCGCGCGCAGCATCGTCGTCGGCTCCGGTGGCGGCCAGGTAGATCTCGCGCAGCGAAAGGGGGCGCACGGCCGTCACCTCGGCGCCCAGCATGCGCAGGCGGGCGAGCACGGCGTCGGGTGCGGCGCGCACCAGCAGCCGCGTGGCCTCGCCGCGCGCGGAAACGTCCGCGACCTCGTCCCAGGTGGCGAGACGATCGGGCGCGGGATGGCCGGCCACGTCGATCATGCGCCAGGCGGCGCGCAGGTCGTCCAGGTCGCCCTGCAGCACGGCGCGGCCGCCGCTGATCACCGCCACCCGGTCGCAGATCCGCTCCACCTCTTCCAGGCGATGCGTCACCAGCAGCACCGTGGCGCCGTCGGCCGCGGCGGTGGCCAGCTCAGCGAGCGCGTCGTCCACGGCGGCGGGATCGAGCCCGGTGGTGGGCTCGTCGAGCAGCAGGAGCGGGGCGCGGCGGGCGAGGGCGACCAGCAGCAGCACGCGGCTGCGCGTGCCCGCCGAGAGCGTGCGCAGCCGCGCGGCGCCGCCGATCTCCCACCGCCGCGCCAGGCGCGACGCGACCGCGGCGTCCCACCGCGGCACCACCCGCGCCACGCGCCGGATGAAATCGCCCGTGCGCATCCACCCGAACACCGCGCGCTCCTCGGGGACGAACGCCACCTGGCGGCGCACGGCGAGCGAGTCACGGCCCACGTCGTGGCCCAGCACGGTGGCCGCCCCGGCGGTGGGCCGCGCGAGGCCCAGCAGGAGCCGGACGGCGGTGGTCTTCCCCGCCCCGTTCGGCCCCAGCAAGCCGGTGATGCCGCCCTCGGGCACGCGCAGCTCCAGCCCGTCCAGTGCCGGACCCGCCATGGCCGCGCGCCAGCGACCGCCGTAGCGCTTCACCAGCCCCTCGGCGCGCACCGCGTCGGCGGTCACCCCGCGCGCTCCGCTTCGGCGCGCGCGCGGAGCGAGGCGGCCACGAGGTCGGCCAGCTCGCCGGTGCCGAAGCCGAGCGCGCGCCCCTCGGCCCAGAGCCGGTCGATCCACTCCTGCAGCCGGCGGCGCCGCTCCGCCTCGCCCAGCCGCGGGGCGCCGTACGACACGAACCAGCCGCGCCCCGCCACCCCCTCCAGCAGTCCCGCGTGCTCCAGCTCCTGGTACGCGCGCACCACCGTGTTGGGGCTGATCACCAGCTCGCCCGCCAGCTGCCGCACCGAGGGGAGCTGCGTGCCCGGTGCCAGCGCGCCCGTGGCGGTGGCGTGCTTGATCTGCCGCATCAGCTGCAGGTAGATGGGCTCGCCGGAATTCGGCAGCACCTCGAACATGGGGAGTTCTCCTCCGGAACTGTATCAACCCACTTGACACAGCGGGCCAACTGTATTGATGTTATGATACAGCAGCGCGCAAACCGGCGCCACCCTGCTGTCCCGCGTCTCCATCCCCTGGCACCCCGTCGATCCGATGATCTCCTTCTCTCGCCGTTCCGCCGCACTCGCTCTCCTGATCGGCGCCGCTCCGCTGCTGATCGCCGCCGCGCCGGCCGCCGCGCAGGGCCGCCTGACCATGAGCGCCCACGCCGATTCCACCGCGCGGGTCATCCCCCGCGTCCCGCTCTCGTACGCCGACGCCAGCCTGCGCACGCACGACCGGCAGGTGGCGCTGCTGCTGACCGGCACCGACGTGGTGCTGCAGCTCACCGACCGCGGCCTGAGCCAGGTGCGCGCCGACGTCCGCCACGGCGACGGTGACCAGGCGGGGCTGGGGAGCCGCATCGTGGCGGAGGTGCTGAGCGCGGGTGTGGGCGAGCTGCTGGACCACGCGATCGCGGCGCCGCTCTCCACGCTCCGCCGGGCGCGCGTGGAGGGGAGCCGGCTGGTGCTGGAAAACCGCGAAGGCGCCGACCTGTTCGCCGACATGGAGGTGAACGGCAGGCATCCGATGGAGGAGTTCTCGCCCGCCGAGGCGCGCCGCTTCGCCGACGCCGTGAACCGCGCCATCCGCGAGCAGCGCGCCGTGGCGTCCGCCCCGCGCCGCTGAGCGCAAAACCGGTTCGGCGGTGACACCTGAACTGCAAGGGGTCTCACGGAGGGACGGAGGAACGGAAACAACAAGCTGTTTCCGTTCCTCCGTCCCTCCGTGAGAGCTTTGCAGTTGTTGGTGTCCAGCCGTCTCTGGTACCTCGTGCGACGACCCGGCGACGCGGCCGCTTACGCCGGCTGCGGCGCCGGCTCGGTCTCGGCGACCGCCTTCAGGCTGGCCAGGCCGCGCTCGAAGTCGGGGCCGACCATGCGGTCCATGTTCATGAACAGGCACATCACCTTGGTGGCGAAGTTGTGGTTGCCGTGCATCGCCCAGTTCACCTGCGTGCCGCCGCCCTCCGGTGCCAGCGTGAACACGGTGGTGCTGTGCGACTCGAAGGGCTCCACGAAGTCGAGCTGGATGCGCAGCCGCGAGGGCGGGTCGCTCTCCAGGATCTCCATCCGCCCCCGCCCCACCTTCTTGTTCCCCTCCCACGCGTAGACGGCGCCCACCCCGCTTTCGGCGCCCGAGAAGGTACGCTTCATCTCGGGGTCGAGCTTTTCCCAGGGCGACCACGCGGGCCAGCGGTGGAAGTGGTCCAGGTGTGGGAAGATGCGCCCGGCCGGGGCGGCGATGGTGGCGGAGCGCTGCACCGTGAAGGTGTCGGGCCGCGTGGCGGCGAAGACGAGCAGCGCGGCCACGGCGGCCGCCAGCACGATGAGGATGGTCACGAGCATGGGTTCCTCGGTAGCGAAAGGGTGGCGCGACGGCGGGGATACGTGAACGAAGCGCGACGACAACTGTTCCGCAAGGTTTCCGCGCGGCGGCCGGCGGCGCGGCGACGAGAACCACGGCCGCGCCGGCGCCCGGCCTCGCGAGCGCGGTGGACCCCGCCGACGACCTGGCCCTGCTGCGCGGCGACGACGACGGCGACGTGCTGGGCCACGGCACCGCGTGCATCCACCAGGTGCTGCGCATCGCGCCGGAGTCCACGGTGCTGCCGGTGCGGGTGTTCGGCGCGCGGCTGGAGTGCCCCGCCGCGGCGCTGCTCGAGGCGATCCGCTGGGCGGCCGGGCAGCGGGTGGACGTGGTGAACCTGAGCCTGGGCACCACGCGCGCCGACCTGCTGCGCCCGCTGTACGCCGCGTGCGAGCTCGCCCGGCGCGCGGGGACGATCGTCGTCGCCGTGGGCGGCAACGGGAGCGCCACCGCTGCTGGCGCGGTACGCCCAACCCTGAGCCCGGCCGCCGCCGGCGCGTTCATCCCTCCGTCTCCCATCCCGATCATCCCCGCCCGATCCGCGAAGGACCCTCGCGGAACCCTTCCGCGCGCCGTACAATGGAGATGAACATAGTACATGACCCGATTCCAATCCCTATCGACATGAAGAACGGAACGATTCCCCCCGACCTCCAGGCGTGGATCGACGCGCGGAAGCGGCACCGCCTGTCGCACGCGCAGGTGCAGATGGCGCGCGAGCTGGGCCTGAACCCGCGGAAGCTCGGCAAGATCGACAACCACAAGCAGGAGCCGTGGAAGGCGCCGCTCCCCGAGTTCATCGAGGACATGTACCGGCGCCGCTTCAAGCGTGATGCACCCGCCAACGTTCGGTCGATCGAAGACGGCCTCCGTGCCGCCGCGGCCGCGAAGGAGGCGAAGCGCAGGAAGAAGGCGGCGCAGCGACAGGCCGAAGCCGCGGCGGATCCGCGGCCGGCGCCCGGGGGTGCCGAGGAGGCGCCGTAAGCGAGTACCAGTACTACAAGCGCGCCGCGCCGTTCGGGAGGAAAGCATGACCGGCGGCGCGGGGGTCGACTCCCGCGCCGCCGGTCCGGTTCGTCACCCCCGCCCCCACGATGCAGGCGGCCGCAACCCTCGCGCTCAGCCGAAGATCCGCCCGAACAGCTGGCCCAGGCACCCGCGGCGTGCCTCGGCCTCGTGGCGCGGCGGGTGGGTCCGGGCGCGCGCGGGCGGCGGCGTGGGCGACAGCGCGAGGGTGCTGAGCGCGGTGGGCGCGGTGAAGGTGATCGCCTGGCCGCTCAGCCGGACGTCCATCGCGGTGGAGGTAGCGGCGTCCAGGGGCTGCTCCAGCGCCGTCTGGCCACGCGCGGTGGCGGTGCCGCTCTGGAGCAGGTTGGCGTTCACCGTCAGCGTCACGGCCAGCGGAGCGTTGGTGGGCTGGTAGACGCGGAACACCGTGTCGCCCGGCGCCACCGAGCCCGGCTTGGCCACGGTGACGATCGCCGTGCCGGGCGACGCGGAGGCCAGCGACGCCTGGTCCGGAAGGCTCCCCGTCCACGGCGCCACCGGCTGCGCCAGCAGCGGGGTGGAGAAGGCCCGCGCCTCGCGCAGCGGCGCGCCCGTCGCGGGCGCGCCCAGGCCGGAGGGAACGCGCAGGGCGTACTCCAGCACGTGCACCTCGGGGTCGGTGCCCAGCGTCCAGGGGGCGGGCTTGGGGCTGGTCCAGCCGTAGTAGCTCCCGTCCCCGTTGCGCCACAGGCAGCCGTACAGCACGCCGTCGTTGGGATCGAACGAGCCGCCGTTCCAGTGGTGCGTCAATCCCCACGCGTGCACGGCGGTGTGGTAGACGGCCGCCAGCGCGTTCTGCCCCTGGTCGCGCGGGATCACCCAGTCGTGCGTGGGGAGGAAGGTCTGCCCGTTCCAGTAGATCCCCGGCTGAACCTGGGTCCAGTGGCAGGGCGTGCCGTGCGCCACCGAGGCGATGGGGGTGGCCAGCGGGAACGCCACCAGCACGCTGCTCCCCGGCTGCTGCCCCTCGGCGTTCAGCATCGGCGCGGCGCCGCTGCTCTTCATCCGCAGCAGCGGCTCGCCCGCGTGCAGCACGTAGTCGCGCACGTACTCGATCACGGCGTGGCCGTCGTCGTACTTCACCGTCGTTCGCACCGTCACCCGCAGCGGCCCCGCCTCCAGCACCACCGCGGTAGGCTCCGACAGCCACCCGGAGACGTCGGTCCGCGTCCATGCCGGCGGCGAGTTCTCCACGCCGAAGCGGTACTCGTCGCCGCCGTCGGCGTAGAACACCAGGTCGTTGGCCACCGCCCCCGCCGCGACCAGCTCCGCCCCGCCGTTCCCCAGGTCCCGCACCGAGGTGAGCCCCCACACCCCGGCGGAATCGGGGGTGAGCGTGGCGGAGACCAGGCCGTTGGAGAGGGTGACCGGGCCGCCCGCCACCGGCCCCGCGGGCGCGCTGCAGGTGGCCGGGTTTGCCGGCGCGTCGGCCGTCGTGAGGTACGCGGTCTGGTACCCCAGGCTGGGCGCGGTGCCCATGAACAGCATCCCGCCGCCGGGCGTGGGCTGGAAGCCGCCCCCGCTGACGGAGAGGTTGGCCTCGGCGGCGGCCGCGGGAGTGAGCTCCACCACCCCGGCGCGCTCCCATCCCAGCGCGTTGAACACGGCCACGGGCGAGCCGTAGTGGGCGGGCTGGATGGAGCCGGCGATGGTGTCCATCGCATCGCGCAGCAGCCCCCGCGCGGCGGCGACGGCCTGGTCCAGCAGGCGGATCTGCTCGGTGTGGAAGACGTCGGGGATGGCGGTGCCGGTGATGTAGTCGTGGTGCGTGCTGGGGGCCAGCAGCTCCCACGCCTGCCGCAGCGCGGCGGCCTCCGCCGTCCCACTGCCGAAGGTCAGCGACCCGCCGTCCGGCTGCGCCCACCCGGCGATGATCGAGAACGCCTCGGCGGCCAGGAGGGCGCGGGTGGCGGCCTGGTGGCGCAGCTTGAGGGCGGGGCGGGTGGCGTAGTAGCCGGTCCAGTACGGGTTGGCGCTGAACTCCGCGCCGTACGGAGCCACCAGCGACGCCGCGTGGAAGCGCACCAGCTGCCCATACTCCTCGAACGAGCCCGCGGTGGCCAGCACGGTGGCCCCGCCGTACGGCCGCCCCTGGAACGCCGGCCCGTTCCAGGTGCCGATCACCTTCGACAGCCCGCCGTTGGGGAGCGAGAAGTCGCTCAGCACGGGGACGTAGACGTACGGCGTGGGCGACACCGGCAGGTTGCGGTGCAGGTAGCCCTCGATGTCGTCGTTGCCGGAGACGGTGTTCCCCTGCCCGTAGCCGCCGATCAGCCAGTGCGCCGCCACGCTCGAGCCGTCGCTGGCCGTCCAGGTGAAGTCGATCCGGTCCCTGGACACGGTGGTGGCCAGGCTGTCGGAGCCGTCGACCTTGCTCCCCCACACCAGGTCGTTGTTGTAGCCGGGGATGCGCTCGAACCCGGCCGCCACCAGCCCCATCGCCTGCAGCGCCACCGGAAGCTCGGGGTCGTGGCCGAAGTCGTCGGGGATCCACGCGGTGACGGGCGCCGGCAGGCCGGGGCAGTGGGCCGCCAGCCACCGGTGCCCCAGCAGGTAGCAGCGGATGAACGCCTCGCCGTTCGACACCAGGTTGTCGGGCGAGGTGATGCCGCCGCCCGTGAAGCGCAGCGACCCGTGGGCCGCGCCGTTGGCCAGCAGCGTCTGGAACGCCGCGGGGTCTGCGTCCGCGAAGCCGCGCAGGAACCCGGTCTCGCACACCGAGTAGCGGTACGAAGGGTCGGCCAGCAGGTTGGCCGCGTTGCCCAGGATCCTGCTCACGGGCCCCCATCCGGGCGACGCCGGCGCCTGGTTGAAGTACCAGTGCGCGCGCTCCCGGGTGCCGCCGTTCACCAGCACGGAAAAGGGGAGGAGCCAGTCCCAGTCCATGTGCGAGCTGGCGTCCAGGATCAGCAGCCGGGTGGTCCCCGCGATGATCGAACTCTGCAGTGTGGGGTCGGTGATGCCGAGCGATGCCAGGATCTGTGCTTCGGTGCTTCCCATTGTGCTTCGGTTCCTCCCGGCGCGGCCGGGCGCGGAAGATGGGACTGCGGCGACGATGCGTCTGGATGCGCGGTGGAGGGCCCGCCGGAAGGTGCGCGCGTGCCGGGAGAAGAAGAGCTCGTGGGCACGACGATCATTGTAGTTCGAGGCGGTGCCTGCTCCTAGCCTCGCGTGAGCCGAACGCAGGAAAACGGCTGCATCGGGTCGCAGTGGACCGGCGCGCCACCGCTCGCGCCTCGGCCGCGGCGGCGATCACGCGAACGTAGCGCCGCGATCCGGGCGGCCCCACATTGCGGCCAGGCGCCCGCCGGACGCCGGTCCTCGGAGCGCCGCCGCCGGACGCCGAGCGGGAACCCGCCCGAGCCGTCCCCGCCGCCGAGTCTCGCCGCGGGCACGTTCATCCTCCCGATCCCACCCCGTTCCCCGCCGTGCCGTGACACTTCTGCCGGCCTCGCTGCTGTGCGCCGCGCTGATGGCGGCCGACCTGCTCTTTCGCGCGGTGCGGCTGGGCGTGTTCCTGCGCGGCGCGGGGGCCCGGCCGCCGCTCGCGTCGGTGTGCGTGGCGATCCTGTTCAGCGACGCGGCGGCCGCGGTCACGCCGATGCGGCTGGGCGGCGAGCCCGCACGCTGGCTGGGGCTGCGCGCGGCGGGGGTCCCCGGCGGGGCGGCCGTGGCGGTGCTGGCGGTGGAGATGGTGAGCTACATGGCCGTGGTGGTGCTCACCGGCCTGGCCGCGGCGTGGCTGGCGGGCGCGCAGTGGTGGGCCCAGGCAGGCCCGCGCCTGGCCGCCCACGCGGGCGAAGCGCTCCCGTGGGCGGCCGCGGTGGCGGCCGCGAGCGCGGCGGCGTGGCTGTGGGTCCGGCGCCGGCGCGTGGGACGGCCCGCGGCCGAACGTCCCACGCTGGCCGCGCTGCGGGGCACGCTGGGGTGGCCGCTGGTGGCGTCGGTGCCGCTCACGGTGGCCAGCATCGCGGCGCGGCTGGCGGTGCTGCCGGTGCTGGCGCAGGCGCTGCCCAAGCCGCCGCCGCTGGGCGTGCTGGTGCTGGGGTCGTTCGCGCTGATGTACGGGCAGCTCTTCTTCCCCACGCCCGGCGGGGCGGGCGCCGTCGAATTGCTGGCTTCGGCGGGCGCGGCGGGCGAACTGGGGGGCACGGCGGGGCCGGTGTTCCTGGCGTGGCGGGCGATCACCACGGGCGCCCCCACCGTCCTCGGCTTCGCGCTGGCGGTGCACCGCTACGGCGCGGCCGCCGTCCGCGGCGCGCTCCGCGGCGAGCCCGCGGCCGAACCGCCGCGGGGCGAGGCGGTGGAGATCGCGTAGGCACGCGCTCGCCACCCATCACGAGATGGTCTCCCTTGACATCCCCGGAGCTCGTCCCGATACTTAAGCACATGCTTAACCAATCGCCCTCCCTCGATCTGGTCTTCCAGGCGCTGGCCGACCCCACGCGGCGGGCGATGGTGGAGCGGCTGGTGCGCGGGCCGGCGTCGGTGAGCGCGCTGGCCGAGCCGCTCCGCATGTCGCTGCCGGCGGTGATGCAGCACCTGCAGGTGCTGGAGGCCAGCGGCCTGGTGCGCTCGGAGAAGGTGGGACGCGTGCGCACCTGCCAGGTGGTGCCGTCCACCCTGCGCACGGCCGAGGAGTGGATCGGCGAGCGGCGCACGCTGTGGGAACGCAGGCTGGACCGGCTGGGCGAATACCTCGCCGAGCACCCCGATCACCCCCAGGATGGGAGCGCACCATGAGCGAACGATCCGCTACGCACGCCACCTTCGCCCTCGAGCGCACCTACCCCGCCGCGCCGGCGCGGGTGTTCGCCGCCTTCGCCGATCCGCGCGAGAAGGCGCGCTGGATCGGGTGCCACGACGAGTGGGAGACGCTGGAGCAGGCGATGGACTTCCGCGTGGGCGGGCGCGAGGTGAACCGCACGCAGCCGCCGGGCGGGCAGGTGCACGGCTTCGAGGCGCGCTACCACGACATCGTCCCCAACCAGCGCATCGTCTACAGCTACGCGATGACGGTGGGCGACGAGCGGATCTCCGTCTCGCTGGTCACGCTGGAGTTCGAGCCCGCGGACGGCGGCACGCGGCTGACCTTCACCGAGCAGGGCGCCTTCCTGGACGGCCACCAGCACCCCGCCGAGCGCGAGGCCGGCACCGGCATCGGCCTGGACCGCCTGGAGACGCTGCTGGCCGGGGAGATGGCGGCGGTGTGACACGGTTCGGGATCGACACGAGAAGGGCGGGACCGAGCATTCGATCCCGCCCTTCTCGCACTCAGCCGCCCTCGACCGGACCCGATCCCGCGTGCAGCGTCTGGACGATCGCGGTGCGGCGGAGGAACGCGACCAGCGTCCGCAGGTCGGCGGCGGTGTGGACGCGCGCCAGTGCCTGCTGGAGAAGCGTGGTCAACGCGGGAGAGCTCACCGTGCCCGGCCGCTCCAGCGCGCCGCGCAGCACCTGCACCAGCAACGACGGATCGGCCTCCGGCGCCCAGCCGGACGCGTACGCCTCCAGCACCGCGGCCACGTCCAGCGTCTCGTCGGGCATCACGCCGTGCTCGGCGAGCCACCGCGCGACCGCCACGCCGCCCTCGCCGCGCAGCCGCGGGTGCAGCTCGCCGGGCGCGGCGGGGTCGGTCCACCCCGCGTCGAAGGCGGACCACGGGGGCGTCGTCGTCACGGCGCCAGCGGGTTCATGGTCCGCGCGGGAGACGCCTCGCCCACGGCCCGCGCCAGCATGGCCCCCACGCGCCGGCCCAGCGGCGTGGTGGTGAGCAGGCGCTCGATGGTGTCGGGGGCGACGGGAAGGTGGTAGACGTCGGAGAGGATGCGGCCGGCCTCGGGGTACGTCTCGTCGATGTGGCCGATGCGGCGCGCGCCGGCGGCGGCGAGCAGCGGGAGCGAGGCCAGGTTCCGCACCGGCTCGCGGACGACCGTGGCGAAGACGTGCTCGTGCCCCCCCTCCACCAGCGCCCGCAGCGCCGACGCGGCCAGCGCCGCCGCGTAGATGCGGAAGCGGCGCCGCGGGCGCACGGCCAGCTGGTCGAAGTAGCCCACGCGCGCCGTCTCCAGCGCGTCCCATCCCCCGCCCTCCCACGCGATCTCGCGCCGGCGCGCCCACACGCCGCCGGCGCGCAGCACGGGGTCCGGAAGCGCCACCGCGAACCCGCCCACCGCGCCGTCCTCGTCCTCCAGCAGGTGGACGTGGGCGTGGCGCACGTACCCGGCGTACGCATCGGCGGAGGCGCCCAGCAGGAAGCCGCCGGCCGCGCGGCGCGCGGGGTCCAGCCGCAGGGTGTGCTTGATCTCCAGCATGGCGGCCACGTCCGCGTGCCGTGCGGGGCGCACCCTCAACGCCGCACTAGCCCCAGGTCCACCGAGAACTCGCCCACCTCGGCGATCTCCTCCAGGTGCGGGCCCTTCCGCTGCTGCCACACCGCCTGCCAGATCGACGTCACGTTCTGGTTGTGGTGGAACGCCTCGGGAAGGACGTGGCGGCGGTCCGGCAGCTGGTGCCAGGGCACCGCCGGATCGTAATGATGGGTGGCGTGCTCGTTGAAGTTCAGCAGCAGCCAGCTGAAGAAGCGCTGCCGCGGGAGCGAGCGCACGTTGTGGCGCACGTCGGGGCCCACGGTGGTGTCGTAGTGATAGACGTACAGCAGCAGCGACCAGAACCAGGCGAACACCGCCAGCGGCAGCCCCAGCGCCACCACCCACGCGCCGCCGCCAAAGACCCCGGCGAAGGCGGCGTGGAAGCCGATCCCCGCCGCGAACTCGCCCCACGCGCGCAGCCGCCGGTCCGCGCGCCAGTGCCTGAACACGGGCGAGATCCGCTCCGCCCTGGCCGTGGGCACCAGCAGGAAGAGGAGCACCGAGACCACGGAGTGGATGAAGAACCCGCCGCAGAACACGAAGAAGAGCCACACCGCGTGGTACCACGTCCGCCGCAGCGGCGTGAGCGGCGCGCGGGTGGTGAAGGTGTCGAGGTTGGCGGTGTGGGGGTCGCGCCGGTTGTGGCCGTGGTGGAAGTAGTGGATCTTCCGGTAGATGGTGAACGGCGCCGCCACGGGGAGCAGGAGCAGCGTTCCCAGCGCGTCGTTCAGCCGGGGACGGTCGGGAAGGAGCTTCTTGTGGATGGCCTCGTGCGCGGCGATGTACATCCGGTCCAGCCACAGCCCCTGCGCCACGATCAGCGCGCCCAGGACCGCCCCCCGCAGCGGCAGCTCCGCCCGCCGGCAGACGAGCGTGGCCACGATCAGCGCGGCGAAGACGCCGAAGGTCTCGGCCAGCAGCAGGAACGAGATCCGGTTCTGGTGGGGCGGCGTCTTCATCGGGGGATGGACTGCGGAACGGTGCGCGTGCGGATGGCGGTGGCGCGACAGCCGATTGTAGCGGAGCCATCCGTTTGTGACAATGGCGGGTGGGGGTGGTGGATGAAGGTTGGACGGCGGAGAATCCGGCGCTACGATTCCAGACCAGGATCGTGGCGGCTTCGGCTCCTTCCTCCCTCCACGAGGCAACCCCATGCTCGACATCGACGCCACCTCGCGCCGCGCCCGGGCACAGCGCTCCCGGCCCCCCGGCGGCAACCCGCCCAGCGCCATCGTCTTCCACACCGGTGAGGGCGATGCGGCGGCCGACGACATCGACTTCCTCACCACCAGCCCCAAGGCCTCGTCGCACTACTACGTGACGCGCGCCGGCAAGGTCTTCCAGTTCGTGGCCGATTCGCGGCGGGCGTCGCACGCCGGGCCCACGCGCTACCTGGGCGAGCGCGACTGGAACGGCTTCAGCATCGGCATGGAGACCGAGCACCGGAAGGGGCAGAACTGGCCGCAGAAGCAGCTCGACGCCATCGCCGAGCTGCTGCGGCACCTGGTCGAGAGGCACGGCGTGATCCGCGAGCGGGTGGCGGCCCACCGCTGGGTCCGCTTCCCCTCGTCGCCCGAGCACCAGGACCCCACCGACTTTCCCGATCCCCGGCTTCGCGGCTTCATCACCCGGCTGTACCCCGAGGACGCGCGCGGCGAGCTGATGCGCATCCACACCGACGCCGCCAGCGTGCGCCGCAGCGCCAGCCGCGCCGAAGATCCCATCGGAACGCTGAACACCGGCGACGTGATCGAGATCGAGGGCCGGGTGCAGGGCGAGGCGGTGCGCGGCAACCGCGTGTGGATGAAGCGCGTGAACGACCAGGGCTTCGTCCACTCCAGCCTGCTGGACGAGGTGGCGGTCGACCTCGGCTGACGGACGGTCCGCGCGGGGAGCCGCCAGCCGGGAATCCGCCGGATCGCGCGAGGGGGCGGGGTCGGCCGGGGGGCGAGGAATGCGGCCGCCGCTCCCGGCCGGCGAACTCCTCGCGCACCAAGACTCTTGCCTTAGGGGCCAGAAAACGTAACTATCGAAAGATAGGATGTGGCCGGTCTTGGATGGATCCTTTCCCGTTGGCGCTCGCCGATGCAGTTCCGCCCCGCCGCCGCCCTCGCGGCCCTCGCCGCCACCGCCTGCGTGCCGCCGCCGTACGTGCCGCACGGCTCCGGCCTGACCCTGACCACCGACAGCGTCCGCGCCACCGTGCTCGCCGGCGGCCAGGTGCTGGGCACCACGCCGCTGCGCGTGCACCTGCGCGGCCGCGCCGTGCAGGTGCTGGCGGTGGCCGCGGATGGATACGACACCGTCACCCTCACCGTGCGCCGCCGCGCCCGGCCGCTGCTGGTGGGCACGCTGAACCCGTACACCGTGGAGGCGCGCGGCGCGGCGGCCAGCGAGTGGCGCGAGGACGCGGGCGCGCTCGCCCTGCGCCTGCGCCCGGAGCCGCGGCTGTCCGACGCCGCGATGGCCGAGGTGCTCACCCGCTACGCCGACCAGGCACAGGACGCCGGGTGCGAGCCGCTGATGGTGGACGGATGGCGCGAGGCGGCGACGCGGCTGCGCCACGGCACCGCGCCGCCCCCCGACAGCGTGCGCCGGATCGCCGCCGAAGAAGTACGGAGCGCCGCGCCCCGGGTCCGCGAGCTGTGCGCGCGGCCATCCCGGAGCGTGGAGCACCTCCGCCGGATCCGCGAGGTGATCCAGTCCGCGCGTCCCGGCGCGCCGCGCGAGGATGCGCCCCCCTTCGCGCCCGTGTACTTCGACCCGGACCGCTGGACCGTGCGCGATGACTCGGTGCGCGCGCGGTTGCGGGCGCTGGGGCGGTGGCTGGCCGAGCAGCGCCTCCCGGTCACGCTGGTGGTGGAAGGCTTCACCGACCCCACCGGGAGCGAGGCCGTGAACCGCGAGCTGGCCTACTCGCGCGCCAACGCGGTGATCGCCGAGCTGCGGCGCGGCGGCGGGCTGCCGGCGGAGTGCTGTGTGGCGGTGGGCCGCGGCCCCGACCTGGTCGCCGCGGGGGAGGGCGCCGGGCCGTCGCCCCACGCGCGGCGCGTCACCTTCTCGCTCGACTACCGCCAGGAGGAGCGATGAGACACGCGGGCTCCCGCGCCGCGCGGCTGGCCGCCGCGGCGGCGCTGGCCGTCTTCGCGGTGCTGCTCGGCGCCGCGCCCGCCGCGGCGCAGCCACAGTCACTGCGGCGCGCGGTCACGCGCGTGGTGGACGCCCTGAACACGCAGCTCGCCAGGGCCATTTCGGACGAGACCGCCGGGGACACGGCCGACGCCCCGCCCCGGACCCTGCGCCGGTGCGGCGCGCTGTACGACCGGGACGTGCGCAGGCTGGCCGAGGGGCCCGAGCTGCTGCGGTCGCACGACCGGTGGATCATCCAGAGCTTCGGGGTGATCCAGCGCTACGGCGGGATGCCGCTCCCCATCTGCTTCGAGTGGAAGAGCGACAGTGTCTTCACGCCCACCGCGCAATACCTGCTCGACGTCAACAACACGTTCATGAAGAACCGCTTCGCCGCCCCGCCCGGCTCCGCGATCGAGCGCCTCTACTGGAACGGCTACGTGCTGACCGGGCATACCGACCCGGACGAGGCGGACACGGCCGTGGCCCGCGGGCGCGCGGAGACGATCCAGGCCCAGTCGCCCGGCCCGTCGTGCCGCTTCGTGGTGCGCGTGGGTCCCCGCGAGATCCCGCAGTCGGAGTACCGCAAGGTGACCTACTCCTACCAGCCCGCGGTGCGGAGCTGCCCGCGCGCACCCCACTGACCTTCACAACCGGTTCAAGGGATCGGACCCCGTGGCGAATCTCACGCGCAGGGAACGGCGGTGGCTGACGTTCACCGGCAACGCGGTGCGGATGTATGTCGCGGTGATCACCTTCGTCTTCGCGCTGCAGGCGGTGAAGAAGGCGAACGTCCAGTACCACGAGGTCGAGAAGTCGATCGATCACCCCCCGATCCCGCGCGCGGCCACGTACGGCACCATCGTGGGGATCTACCTGCCGATGTTCGCGGCGGTGTCGGCATACCTGTGGGCAACGCGTGCCTATCCCGAGCGCGAGCAGGCGCCGCACGGCTTCGGGATGGCGCTGTTCCGGGACCTTTACACCTTCCTGGTGGTGACGGTGCTTCTCTACCTGCCGGCCGCGCTCTACGGCGCGAAGATGACCATCCAGAGCGTGAACACGCTGCTGGTGTGGTACCAGACGGTGCTCAACGTGGGAGTCGGCGGGGCATTCGCGTACTACTTCCATGCGTCGCTGGCGCACGGCGCGAACGGGCGGACCCGCCCAGCCAGGACGCCGCGCAGGCCACGCCCGCAGCGCGCCGCCCCCGCCGACGCCGCCCCGGCCAACGCGACCACCGCCGCGAGCGACGGTCCCGCGTCGGCCTAGCGGCACCATCCTGGCGCGAAGCACGGGCCCCGCCGGCCAGGCCGCCGGCGGGGCCCGCTCGTGCGCCTTCTCCCCCGGAATCGGCCCTCCCTCGCGATCCCACCGCGCCGCGGCCTTCGCCGTCGCGCGCGGATGGAGACGCGGTGCGCGACGACGCTTCGTATCCCATCCGAAACCATTGCCCCGTCGGGAAAGATCCTTTATTTGACGGCTGACGCCGCCGCCGCTCCCCTGTATCCCCCGTCCGCCCCACCCGCACGAACCACCGGCTCGCGAGTGCGGCGGCTCCGCGTCCGTCCACACCTGCCCTTCCCTACCCAGCCCCGGACCGGTCCCCCATGGAATTCAACATCGAGAACATCCAGGCCGAGGAAGTCCTCCACAAGCTGGTGAACGCCGCCGTGGGGCAGGTGCCGTTCGGCGGCGGCGTGCTGAACTACTTCGTGGACGTCGTCATCTTTCCCCAGCCCGAGGTGAACCTGTGGGCGCAGGTGGAGAGCAAGGCGCAGGCGCTGATCGACGGGAAGATGGAGCAGCTGGCCTCGTCGCTGGCGGCCAGCAGCGCCACCGTGCTCTTCGCGAAGCTGCGCTCGTTCAGCAACCAGCTGCGGCAGATCTCGTACGTAAGCGACTTCCATGAGCGCAAGCAGCGGCTGGGCGCCCTGCTGGGGCTGCTCGACTCGGCGCTGGCCGAGTGCAGCGCGCTGCCCGGCGCCCACTGCCTGGTCGCGCCCGACGTGCTGCGGCCGCTGTCGCTGGCGCACGTGGCCATCCTGATGGAGCTCAAGCAGATGGAGCCCCACCGCTACGAGCACCAGAGCGCGCTGAACCAGACCGCAATCCTCTACAGCGAGCTGGCGCACAAGCTCTACCTGCGCGCCCTGGGCTGGCGCCGCTCGATGATCGCGCGCGGCGAGGGGTACCTGAACCTCTGGGACAGCAACGTGACCGCGCAGAAGCACGACGTGCACGTGGAGTTCTACGACCGCTTCAAGGACGACCACTGGCAGCCCGGCGAGAACGGCGGGTCCGTCTTCTACCGGAAGGCCGAGGGGCTGTGGATGGACCGGGTCGACAACCGCTACGAAGAGCTGAAGAACGCCGCCTACAAGCGGATGGGGGAGTACGACCAGGAGGTGCAGGACAGGTTCAAGGCGCTGTGGGAGAAGAAGCTCCTGAACTACACCCGGGGCTTCATGAACCTGGTGGACTGGAAGGGGGTGGAGCGCGAAAAGACGCAGAAGCCCACGGTCGGCCGCCAGGTGCTCACCTTTCCCGTCGCCCCGGCGGCGGCGGAGGGGCTGAAGGGCGGCGTGCTGGAGCGGCTGGACCTGTTCCTGGAGCAGCAGATGGACCAGTTCACCGTGCACGGCCCGCGCTACGTGCAGACCTACCGGCTCTCGCCCGAGGCGCTGAAGGGCGAGCACGCGATCATGCACACCCGCGCCGACACCTACGACACGGCGGTGGCGTGCATCTACTTCCAGGAGCGGGGGATGCTGGACCGCGCGGCCGACCTGGCGGACGCGCTGGTGGTCGCGCTGAACCACGACGCGAAGGGCGGCGGGCGGATCGTGGCCGCGAGCCGCGCCGACGAGCTGCTGGACCGGGGGATGGGGAACACCACCTCGATCTTCGTGCACGACGGCGGCCGGCGCGACGTGGGGAACATGAGCTGGGCCGGGCTGGCGCTCACCCGCATGGCCCACCGCACCGGCCGCTACCGCTACCTGCACGCCGCCGAGACCATCGGCCGCTGGATCATCGCCCACTGCACGGTGCACGACGACTGGGGCGGCTTCAGCGGGGGCGAGGACCCGTGGGGGAACCGGTTCCCGTGGCGCTCGGTGGAGCACAACGTGGACGCCTTCGCCCTCTTCGCCAACCTGCACCACCTCACCGGCGACGCGATGTGGGCCGACGCCCGGGCCAGCGCGCGCAAGCTGGTGCTGGCCTGCCGCATCAAGAACAGCGAGATCCAGTACCACTACGTGACGGGGACGAAGGCTCCGAAGCAGCCGGGCGATCCGCCGGCGCTGAACGACGGCGTGATCCCCACCGACACGCAGAGCTGGACGGCGCTGGCGGGGATCGATCCGGGGCTCCCCGAGCAGTTCAGCCTGGTGTACATGGTCCACAAGATGGAGACCACCAGCGCCGGCTTCGTGGGAACGAAGTTCGCCGAGCACGGGTCGGAGGTGCAGAACGAGGCGACCGCGGGCGCGGCGATGGCGCTCTGGCTGTGCGGCGGCGAGGCGATGCGCCCCGCGGCGCAGCGCTACCTCGACTCGCTCACCGCGCAGATCGGGAAGGCGAAGAACGGCGACGGCTACGGCGTGGTGGCCACCCCCGCGCCCGAGGCCACCACCGGGCCCGGGCTGGGGTGGAGCTACTTCAACTTCCTGCACGTGGCCTCGTCCGCGTGGACGGGCCTGGCCCTGCTGGCGTGTGAGAACCCCGGCGCCAACCCGTACGCCCGCCTCGACACGGCGAAGGGCACCGCGTAGCCCGTTGCGGCGCTCCGTTCGCTGCGATGCCGGCCTCGAGCGAATCTCACGAAAAGCATGTCTCGCTCTTCATTTTTGCTGAACCGGAAACGCCCCGCCGGCACGCTGTCGGCGGGGCGTCGATCCTGTCGGGGGCGACGATCTCTAGGCCGCGGCGCGCTCCAGGCCGCCGGCGTCGATCAACGCGGCCAGGGCGAGCGCGAACCAGGGGGTGTAGTGCTCGGGGTGCTCGCGGGCGTCGGCGAGCGCGGTCTCCACGCGCATCCAGCGCCACGCGCCGACCTCGGCGGGGTCGGGGTGCGGCGCGGCATCGTACTGCCCGTGGAAGAGGTGGTCGACTTCGTGCTCCACCAGCCCGCCCACCCGTGCGCGGTAGACGAAGCTGCCGGCGGGAACCAGCGCGCACTCGAAGCCCATCTCCTCGCGCAGGCGGCGGCGGGCGGCGGCGGCGGCCGGCTCGCCGGGGCGCGGATGGCCGCAGGCGGTGTTGGTCCACAGCCCGCCCGAGTGGTACTTGCCGTCCGCGCGGCGCTGCAGCAGCACCTCGCCGCGCCCGTTCAGCACGAACACGCTGAACGCGCGGTGCAGCAGCCCGCGTTCGTGCGCCTGCAGCTTGGGCGCCTGCCCCACCTCGCGGTCGTGCTCGTCCACCAGCACCACCACTTCGTCCGCGTCTGCCATCCGGCTCCGGAAATCCTCTCGTGGAAATCGGGCCGATCACGCCACCGCCGGGGACCGGTCCAGGGATCGCTCCCAGGGGACCCCGGGCGATTGAATGAAATCGCGGCAACGACGGCCCGAAGTCCGCCTTCGCGGACTCGCACACACGCATCTGCCCGTCCGATCGAATCGGGTGCGGACCCGATGCTCCCGCTGTCGAAGCTTCTCCAGCTCGGGCGGCTCTCCGCCGTCGCCGCCGCGGCTTCAGCGCCCGGTGCGATCCCGCCCGCCGACACCGTTCGCCCGCGCCAGCGTACCGTGCCGCGCGTGCGGAACGAGGCGGCGGCGATGCGCAGGGACAGCACGGCCCCGATCGGATGCAGCAGCACCGTGGTCCACCGGTGGCGGAAAAGCAGCGCCGCCGCGGTCCGCACGGCAATCAGCATCGCCAGCGCGGCCAGCGCCAGCGGCGTGGGACGGAACGCCGCGATCAGGGGATACACCGCCGTGAGCAGAAAGATAACGCATCCCGCCAGGAACGGGGCCGGGCGTCCGCCGAGCAGCGCGTAGAGATTCTTCGCGAAGCCGCGGCGCACTTCGGGCCAGCCGTGGTACATCCGCACCGACAGGTCCTCCGTCGCGACCGCCGCGGCCAGGCGCACCCCGGCCGCCTTCGCGGCGCGGCCCAGGCCCACGTCCTCCAGCACCTGGCCGCGCACGGATGCGTGGCCGCCGATGCGGTCGTACGCCTGGCGCGTGAAGGCGAGCCACTGCCCGTTGGCCATCGACAGCGAGGGCGCGGCGGCGCGCGGCACCAGCGCCAGCGGCAGCGTGGCGGCCACCGGGAGCTGCGCGATCAGCGGCACCGCTGCGGCCTCGGCCCAGCTGCCCCAGCGGTGGCGCGGAAGGGCCGTCATCGCGCCCGCGTGCATCCGCCGCAGCAGGGCGACGGAGCGGGCGACGGCGCGCGGCCCGGCGGCCACGTCCGCGTCGCAGAACAGCAGCACGCCGCCGCGCGCCCGGCCGGCAAGCTGATGGCACGCCCAGTTCTTCCCGATCCACCCCTCCGGCAGCGCCGCGCCGCGGATCACCCGCAGACGGCAGGGATGACGCCGGGCGAAGTCTTCCGCGACCGACGCCGTCTCATCCCCCGAACGGTCGTCCAGGACCAGGATCTCCAGGCGCGGGTAGTCGCTCGCGAGCAGCGATGGCAGGTGGGCGCGCAGGTTGACGGCCTCGTCGCGCGCGGGGACCAGGAGGCTGACCAGCGGCGCCGCATCCCCCGGCGGATCCGCCCCGCCCAGCCGCGGCGCGGTGGCCAGGTTGGCCAGGGCCACCGCCAGCATCGCCAGCAGCAGCAGGGCGGAAACGAGGTCGAGGGTGGCGAGCGCGGCGCTCACCCGAGGCGCGCGAGGCAGGGCGTGGGGAAGGCGGCGGGCGGCGCGTCCAGCCTTCCATGCGGGCCGGGCCAGCGGCGGCCGGCGTCTTCCCCGTGCAGCGAGAGGAAGTCGAGGATGGCGTCGCACTCGGCCTCCACCACCGCCTCCACCAGGCCGTGGTCCAGGTCGCGCGTCACGTACACCGGCGCGCCGGCCGAAAGGTAGACCGTGGGCGCGGCCGTGGTCCCCGGCTCGTGGTGGATGGCCACCGGCAGGACGATGCACGGCGCGATCGGCCTCGCGAACGCCTCGATCCCGCGGCGGAACCCCAGCGGCCGCCGGTGCGACGGCCAGATCCGCCCCTGCGGAAAGCAGATCAGCGTGGAATCGCGCCGTTCGCGGACCCGGTCGCGGAGGAAGCGCACGGCCGCCCGCACCGATGCCGGGCGCGCCGCGTCCACGCCGAACGCGCCCGTCAGCCGGAAGTACGGCAGGCGCCGGAGCTCCGCCTCGCTGGCCAGGGTGTAGAGCGGCGAGCCGGGGCGGACGCTGCGGTGGACCTCGCGGAGCGTGAAGGGATCCCACCAGCTCACGTGGTTGGCCGCCAGCACCAGCGGCACGTCGGCCCGCAGCGCGCGCGGCAGGCCCGTGACGCGCACGGCGTTCAGCCGCCGCCGCATCCAGGGGAGGAAGCACCCCTCGAAGGCGGCCAGCGCCAGGGGGCTGAAGCGGCTACGCATCGCGGTGCGCCCGCGTGTCTTCCAGCGCGCGGCGCCGCTCGGCGGGGAGCCGGCCCCGCTCCACCACGAACCGGGCGATGGCAGCGGCACGAAACCCGACGCCGCAGTCCGCGAAGGCGGACTTTCCGATGTTCCAGCGGCGGGTTTCAACCCGCCGTTCGGCGCCGCGTTCGGCGCCCCGTCCCTCGGGGTCCCGCGGTTGGACGATCCACCGCCCCGGCGGACGTCCCTCCGGCGGCGCGATCGACGCGGGGCGGCCGGCCCAAGGCGGCGGGGCGATCCCCCTCACGGCAGCACGCCTCCGAGCGGGATGGGCACGGGTTCGGCGAGTGGCCGCTCGTCGGCGCGGCGGCGGGCGGCGCGCAGCTCCCACAGGGCGCCGGCGGCGAGTAGCACCTTTTCGGGCGCGGTGGTGCGGGCGCGGCGGTACAGGTTGTCGTAGCCGTTGCGGCGGATGGCGTGGTGGATGCCGCGGTACACGTGCGCCGCCACCGCCGCCGGCCGCTGGAAGAAGGCCGGGAGCCGCGGGATGGCCTCGAACGCCCGCGCGTACGCTTCGTCCGCCTCGCGCATCAGCTCGTCCAGCAGCCGCGCGTACGACGCGGGGATCCGGGTCCGCCGCCCGCACATCTCCAGGAGCGCGGCGGGGGTGACGCCGTGGCGGGCCATCACGTCGCCCGGAAGGTAGATGCGGCCCGCGCGGCCGTCTTCGCCCGCGTCGCGGAGGATGTTGGTGAGCTGCATGGCGTGCCCCATCGCCGCCGCGCGGCGGAGCGTGGCCGCGTCGCGCACGCCGAACAGCTCGGCGAGCCACATCCCCACCACGCCGGCCACGCGGTGCGTGTACACCCGCAGCGCCGCGGAGGTGGGGTACGTCTCGCGCCGCAGGTCCATCCGCATCCCCTCCACCAGCTCGGCCGCGTAGGCGAAGGGGACGGACGCCTCCGCCATCTCGCCCATCGCCCGGTCCAGCAGCTCCACCCCCGACGGCTGGCCGTGCCACGCGCGCCGCGACCGCTCCACCCACTCGTCCAGCACCGCTTCGAGCGCGGCCTCGCTCTCTCCGCCCGCGTGGTCCACCAGGTCGTCGGTCACCCGGCACCAGGCGTAGACGCGCGCCACCTTCTCCGCCGCCCGGGGCGGAAAGAAGCGCGCGGCGAAGGCGAACGAGCGGCTGTGGCGCGCGAAGTACCCGGCCAGGCCGCCGCCGCGCGGCACCCGCTCGCGGATGCGCCGGCCGACCTCGCCGTGGCCCGCGAAGATCGGCGGCGGTGTGCGTTCCTCGCGCTCGCGCTGGACGGCGGCGTGGGCCCGCGCGCGCCAGTCGGCGGCGAGCGCGGCCAGCACCGTGTCGCCGGGAAGGAAGGCGGCACGGGCGCGGTGGAACGTGTCGAAGCCGGCGTCGAGCCGCGCGAGCAGGCGCCGCAGCGGCGTGCCGCCGGGATCGGGTGCGTGCAGCGCGGCCAGGAGCTGGTCGGTGCTCCACCCGAACGCGGCGCCGGGGACCTCTTCCAGCACCCAGGTCCAGCGGCGCTGCGCGTAATCGCCCAGCGGCGGCTTTCCGGTGGCGGTCAGCGGGCAGTAGTCGAGCAGGTCGTCCAGCCGCTGGTACAGCAGCCCCAGCGCGCGGCCCAGGTCGTACAGCACGCGAACGTCGCCGCGCCCCCGCACCGCCGGCGCCAGGGCCAGCGCACAGCCCAGCAGCGCCCCGGCCTTGTCCAGCGCGATCGCCTCGTACTCCGCGGGGGAGAGCGGGCGGCCCGTGGCCCGCCCCTGCGCGATCTCGCCGGCGATGGTGCGCTCCACCGCCCGGGCGAAGAGCTCGGCGTACCCCAGCGATCCCGTGCGCGCGGCCAGGCGGTACGCCCACGCCAGGAGGTGATCGCCCGCCAGCAGCGCGGCGCCCACGCCCCCGGCCGCGGCCAGGGTCGACTCGCCGCGGCGGGTGGCGGCGCCGTCCACGACGTCGTCGTGCGCCAGCGACGCCTCGTGCGCCAACTGCACCGCCAGCGCGCCGAGCGCCACCCGCGAATCGTCCGCGCACCCGAACGCCAGCGCGGAGGCGTGCGCCGCCAGCGGCCGGATCAGCTGGCCGCGCAGTTCCACGCGCGGAACCCCCGGGCACTCCGCCAGCAACGGCAGCAGCGCGGCCCGCACCTCTTCGCGCGCGGCGGACAGCGCGTCCGCGGAGCGATCCTGCGCGACGGGCGGATCGATCGCGGCCACCGGGGGGACGGCCGAGGCGGGCGCGCTCAAGCGGCGGCCTCCGCGGCGGAGAGGGCGGGCCGACGGCGCGTCGCACGCAGCCGGGCCGGCAGCACGGCGGCGGCGAGCGCCGCGAGGGTGGCCAGCGCGGCGGGCCACAGGCCGCGCGCCACGATCATCCCCAGCGGCAGCAGCAGGTTGGCCGCGTAGAAGCCGGCCAGCCAGCGCGCCGGGAGCCGCGCGATCCACCCGTCGGCGCGGAGGGCGGCCAGCGCGCCCATCAGCGCCACCCCGGTGGCGTACCAGCCGAACAGGTTCAGCAGCGGCATCCCGTAGTACGGCCCGTCGGTGCCCCACTCCCAGTAGCGCGTGGCGTGGCTCATGGCCGGGTCCAGGCTCAGGTCCCAGCTGAGCAGGATGAACGAGGCCAGCAGCACCCGCGCCCACCCGCGGTGGCCGATGGGGAGGAGGGTGCGGGCGAGCGCGTAGCTGGGCACGGCCATGAAGAACCAGCTGAGCGGGATCAGCAGCGGCACGTGCCCGAACCAGCGCGGCCCCAGCGCCCGGGTGTAGGCGTAGGGGCCGAAGGGAACGCCGGCGGTGGTGCCCGCCAGCTCGCTGCACAGGCTGACGGCGTACAGCACGGCGAAGGCGGCCAGCCACCTGCCGCGGGCGTGCGCCGTGAGGAACACGGCCAGCGCGGCCCCGGCCAGCACGATCTGCACGCGCGAGAAGAAGAGGAACGCCACCCCGTAGAACCCCGCCGCGCCCGGATGGCGCGCCAGCAGCCCCGGGTGCGTGCCGAAGCTCGCGAACCCCGCCACCGCCAGCGCCGTGAACGCGTACAGCGCCCACAGCGCGTACCGCGACACCCGCTCCCCCGCCCCGCCCTCGCCGGATCCCTTCACGCGCCTGTGTTCTCCTCCGCGGGCGTGGTGGCCCGGGACTGGGGTCCGCAGAATCCGCCGCCCCGGCGCGGGATGCCCAGGAGCCGCGCTCCCCAGTCCGTGCCGGTGCATCATGTCTGTCGAACCCTACAACCTTGTACAAACCTTGTCAAGGAGATTCGGTTCAGGTAGTTTGACAACGGCTGGACAAGGGTAGGACGGTAGCGCGGTTCCCGGGCACGGGGGTGGGCGATCCAGGTGCGATGGAAGGGACTTCTGGCCGGCCGCGGCGGCCCCCTCCCCGCGCTCCGCGGGGGAGGGGGAGAGATCCGCGCGGGAAGCTGCGTTCCGCGCGGATCCATGCGTGGGAGTCCGCGAAGGCGGACTTTGGGCCGTGGTTGCCTCGGGTTTCAACCCGGGGTGGGGGGCCGGCGTCCGGCGAAACACCGGGGATCGCACCGTTTTGCGTGAGGGATGCGCGCCCGGAGGGCCGGGACACCGCCGCGCCCGAGCGGGTCTGGCCGAGGCGGGTGGATGCATGGCGCGGCGGGGGCCCGGCGCCGTTGGGCACGGCGGTATCGTGCCCTACGGCGCGCGCAGCCCGGCCCGGAGCGCAGCGGAGGGACACGCCCGCACCCCGCAGTTCAAGGTCTTGGGAAGGAACGAGATAGCCCTCCTGGAAGAGAGCGCATGAGCGAGACGGCGGTGGTGATCGGGAGCGGCTTCGGCGGGCTGGCGGCGGCGGTGCGGCTGCGCGCCATGGGGTGGCGCGTGGTGGTGCTCGAGGCGCTGGACCAGCCCGGCGGCCGGGCGCGCGTATTCCGCCAGGGCGGGTTCACCTGGGACGCCGGGCCCACGGTGATCACCGCGCCGTACCTGCTGGAGGAGCTCTTCACCCTGGCCGGCCGCTCGCTGGCGGACTACGCCGAGCTGGTGCCGGTGGACCCGTTCTACCGCATCCTCTTCCACGACGGCGCCACCTTCGACTACGTGGGCGACGAGGAGCGGCTGCTGGAGCAGATCCGCCGGCTGAGCCCGGGCGACGTGGACGGCTACCGGCGGCTGGCGGCGCACGCCGAGCGCATCTTCGACGTGGGCTACACGCGGCTGGCCGACCAGCCGTTCCACCGCGCCGCCACCATGCTGCGCGCGATCCCGCAAATGGCGCGGCTGCAGAGCTACCGCACCGTGTACGGCCTGGTGTCGCGCTACGTGCGCGACGAGCGGCTGCGCCAGGCGCTCACCTTCGAGCCGCTGCTGGTGGGCGGAAACCCGTTCTCCACCCCCTCCATCTACCTGCTGATCCACTGGCTGGAGCGGAAGTGGGGGGTGCACTTCGCGAAGGGGGGGACCACCTCGCTGGTGCACGCGCTGGTGCGGCTGCTGGGCGAGTTGGAGGTGGAGGTGCGGCTGAATGCGCCGGTGGAGGAGATCGTGGTGCGCGACGGGCGGGTGGCCGGGGTGCGCACGGCGGGCGGGGAGACGATTCCCGCGTCGCTGGTGGTGAGCAACGCGGACCCGAGCCACACCTACGCGCGGCTGCTGCCACCGCGGGTGCGCCGCCGGAACACCGACGCCCGGGTGCGGCGCGTGCGCCAGTCGATGAGCCTGTTCGTGGCCTACTTCGGCAGCCGGCGGCAGTACCCCGAGCTGGCGCATCACACCATCGTCCTGGGCCCGCGCTACCGGGGGCTGCTGGACGACATCTTCCGCAGGCGCGTGCTGGCCGACGACTTCTCGCTGTACCTGCACGCGCCCACCCGCACCGATTCGTCGCTGGCGCCGCCGGGGCAGGAGACGTTCTACGTGCTGTCGCCGGTGCCCAACAACCGGAGCGGGGTCGATTGGGAGCGCGAGCGCGGGCCGTACTTCGAGCGCGTGCTGGCCGAGCTGGAGCGGCGGCTCCTTCCCGGGATCCGCGAGAACCTGGCGGCCACGATGTTCCTTACGCCGCGCGAGTTCGAGCGCGACCTGCGCTCGGTGGACGGCGCCGCCTTCGGACCCGAGCCGGTGCTGACGCAGAGCGCCTGGTTCCGCTACCACAACCAGTGCGGCGACGTGCCGGGGCTGTACTTCGTGGGCGCGGGCACGCACCCGGGCGGCGGGGTGCCCGGCGTGCTCTCGTCCGCGAAGGTGCTGGAGCGCATCGCGCCGCGCCCGCGGCGGCCCCTGCCGCTGCCAGTGTGGAAGTCGGACCGAGAGCTGGTGGTGGCGTAAGACGATTGCTGGAGGAATGCCGCGCGCGTGGTGCGGTAGGACCCGAGCCGGAGACGGTGTAGAGGTGCAATTCGTCCGTGGATCGTTCGTCACCGTCGATTCCGGGTGTTCGGACCGTGGGAGGGAAAAATCTGGATTGCGGCCAACCATTCCTCCGGTTGATCGTTCTCCCTCCCACACAAGGGCTCGCCATGGCCATCCAGAAATCGCTGGTTTCACTGGTCGCCGCCGTCGTTCTCTCCGTTCCCACACACGCGCAGGGCGCGCAGGCCCCCGCCGCCGCGCGCGCCGCTGTTCCCGCCGACCCGATCGTGCTGGAGTGCCCCGACGGGTTTTCCCCCGTCGGTCCCGACGTGTGCACGGGCCCGTACGTCCTCAACGAGGGGCAGCAGAGCCGGATCTTGCGGGTGCGCGTGGTGAAGGCGGGGAACCCGGGAACCGGCGTGGCGGACGTGGCGGTCCGCTTCCGCGCCACCAGCGGCTCGATCCTGCGAGACAGCACCACCACGGACGACCACGGCTACGCCTCCACCCTCTGGTACCGCCCGTCGGGGCGCGACACCGCGACCGTGCTCGTGGAGGCGCGGAAGCAGGGCGAGGCGGCCCTGCGGGTGGTGCGGGTGGGGCCCCCCGCACCCGCGCTGCGTTTGGGCGTGGAACGGTGGCGGCTGTCTCCGGGATGGTTCGAAAAGAATACGCTCCCCCAGCCACCGGTGGTTCACATCTACCGGGTGAAGACCGACGGGACCACGGAGGCGCTGGTCGACTCGGCCGTGTGTGCCGCGCAGCGCGTGGCGTTCACGCGTGTTCCCGGGTCCGGCAGCATTTCCCCCGACACCGCCACCGCGGCGGTGAACACGATCGACACCAGCGTGGTGCGGAACCTCCGCCCCGAGCACAGCGCGGTGCGGGTGCTCAGTGCACACAACCCGGACCCGGGCACACAAACGCCCCAGCAACAGCGCGGATGCTTCGCCGTGGCGAGCTGGACGCTGGGTGATGGCGCCGGTGAACGAGCGTTGCGTGCCACGCTCATCCCCGGCCCGACAGCGACGGCGAGCGGTGGCCAGAGCACCGAGTTCCACACCGTCGCACGGGCGCTTCCGCGTTTGGTGGGGGGCGTGGTGGTGGCCCAGCGCCGCGGGTACCTGGGCTTGGCGCGCGAGGACCGCGTCGTCCACATCGAGCGGCAGCTGCCAGACGAAAGCACCATGTCGTTCGACACCACCCTCAAGGGCACCGGAACGGTCGACACCGTCTCCACCCGCTTCGAGCCGTACACGTTCGTAGGGGTGAGCAGCGCGGTGGTGCCCCAGTGGCGATGGCTGTCGGCGACGGTAGGCGTCGACCTAAAAAACCCGACGACGGAATGGTTCGCGGGTGTGTCGCTGCTGCGGGTGGCGCGCAGACTGAGCACCGAGAACCTTCCCATCGATCTGCACGTGTTGGTGCACGCGGGCCGTTCACCCGTGCTGCGCGAACCCGCCACGTGCGGCAAGGGCGGGAGCTGCAAGACGAGGGACACCATCCGCTTCCACGGCTTCGGAGGGATGCTGAGCGTGGACGCGAGCTCACTCTTCTCCGAGCTGATCAAGAAGATCGCCAGTTGACGGCGCGCTGGTGGAGGGGTGGAATGGGCAATCCACCAACATCTTCGAGACCGAGGTTGAAGCCGCAGCGGCGCGGAGGAAGGCACCGCGGACGTCGCTGACCGTCCCCACGGCGGCGGAACGAGCGGCCCCGGGAGGATCGGTTCCTCCCGGGGCCGTGTTGCTGCCGGTCGCCGCGACGTTCAGTAGTCGCAGCAGCCGAACCAGTCGTCCGTCGGCATGGTGATGGGGATCGCCAGCTCCTGCGCGATCGGCTCCGCGGCCTCGAAGGTCTCCACGCGGAGCCCGGCCAGGTCCAGCTTCGTCGTGCTCATCTATCCTTCCAGTCTGCTTGGGCGGCTCTTGGGATCGGCCGCCGCGGGCGTGCGGCGGGCCGGCGGTGATCAGTTCACGTACACGCTGTAGCAGCAGGGGTAGCTCACCGGCGCCGTCTGCGGCTCGCCGGCCGCCACCACCGCCGGGGCCATCATCTCGCAGCTCTCCACCCGCACGGCGTCCAGCTCCAGCTTCAGCCTGCTCGTCATCGTTCCACTCGTCGGGTTCAGGGGGGTTCTCACGTCGGCCGCCACGGGAGATGGCGGCGCTCCGGACGGGTCGCGCCCGGTCCAGCACCCCGGCCGAGCGTCTGCCGGGGAATCCGCTTCAGCAGCAGGTGTAGCGGTACTCCGTCGGGTAGACGGTGATCGGCATTCCGGTCGGAACGGCCGGCGCCGCTTCGAAGGTCTCCACCTGCAGCGCGTCCAGGTCCAGCGTCAGCTTGGCCATCGGGAACTCCATGGGGTTCGGCGGGATCGATATCAGCCGGAGGGCCGCCGGGCGCCAACCGCGCCCGATGCCGGTCCCCAAAGCAGCCGCCGTTCCATCCACCCCCGGCGACCGTGCCTGGGTGCGCATCCGCTTCCCGTCCAACGACTTGGGTGGATGATCCGGAGGCTGAAACTTTTTCGGCGCCCGCCGGATCGGGACGGCCGCTCCACAGGCGTCGTGGAGCACGCGTCCCGGCGAGGCGCGATCACCGCAGGGAAGCTCGCCAGATGATCGCCCCGGTTGCCCGGGCCGCGCGGGGGGGCGAACTTGGTGGTCCTCCGGCACACGTCCACCAGACCGCCGCCTCGACCCGATGCGCGTTCACGGCACGCACTACCGCACGCTCTGGATGGATGGCACCGTGGTGCGGATGATCGACCAGACGCGGCTCCCGTTCGAGTTCCGCATCGTCGCGTGCGAGACGCACCACGACACGGCCGCCGCCATCCGCGAGATGGTGGTGCGCGGCGCGCCGGCGCTGGGCGCGGCCGGGGCGTTCGCGATGGCGCAGGCGTTCGGCGAGGCTCCGGCCGCGGCCGCCTGGGCGTACGCGCGCGAGGCCCGCGCGCGCATCGAGGCCACCCGCCCCACCGCGCGCGACCTGTTCGCCGGCATCGAGCACGTGTGGTGCGCCGCCGGGCAGTCGCCGCGCCACCCCGCCGGCGCCGCGTTGGGCGCGGCGCTGGCGTTCGCCGCGGCCAGCGTGGAGAGCTGCCGCCGGCTGGGCGAGCACGGCGCCGCGCTGGTCCCGGCCGGGGCGCGGGTGCTCACGCACTGCAACGCGGGGTGGCTGGCCACGGTGGATTTCGGGAGCGCGCTGGCGCCGGTGTTCGCGGCGGCCGCGCAGGGGCGCGCGCCCTACGTGTGGGTGGACGAAACGCGGCCGCGCGGGCAGGGCGCGCGCCTGACCGCGTGGGAGCTGATCAACGAGGAGATCCCGCACGCCGTGATCGCCGACAACGCCGCCGCGCACTACATGAGCCGCGGCGAGGTGGACCTGGTGATCGTGGGCGCCGACCGCATCGCGGCCAACGGCGACGTGGTGAACAAGGTGGGGACGCTGGCCAAGGCCGTGTGCGCCCGCGAGTTCGGCATCCCGTTCTACGTCGCCGCGCCCCCCTCCACCTTCGATCCGGGTACGCCGGACGGGTCGAGCGTGACCATCGAGGAGCGCAGCTGGGACGAGGTGCACTACCAGGAGGGCCCGGACGACGAGGGCGCCCTCCGCCGCATCCGCGTGACCTCGCCCGGCTCGCCCGCGCGCAACCCCGCGTTCGACGCCACCCCCGCGCGTCTGATCACCGCCTACGTCACCGACCGCGGCGTGTTGACGGGGGATGAGCTGCGGCGCGGCGTCACGGCACCGGATTCCGCGGCGGCGGCCGCGGCCCCCGTGTGAGTGTGCGAGTAAACTCGCGGCTGCAACGGCGCACGGTCCGCCTTCGCGGACTTCAACCGCGCGGGCGTTCTGCCGTGCGCCGTCATCGCCGCCGCCGATGAGCCAGTAGTCCGCGAAGGCGGACTTCGTGTAGTCGTTGCAGCGATCGCTCCTGCTCCACCCGACACCGATCCACTCCGACCCGCTCCCATGTCGATCACCGAGTCGAACGTCATCCTCCCGCAGGATCATCTCTACGCCGGCCCGGCCGACGCGCTGGACGAGCTGGTCGCGTGGTCGCGCAAGCTGGGCGGCGACCCGTCGCTGGTGCTGAAGGGCGGCGGCAACACGAGTGTGAAGGTGGGTGAGCGCGACGTGGCGGGGCGGCCCGTCCACGTCCTTCGGGTGAAGGGGAGCGGCTCGGACCTGGCGTTCGCGAAGCACGCGGACTTCGCGCCCGTGCGGCTGGACGACGTGCTGCCGCTGATCGAGCGCGGCGACATGAGCGACGAGGAGATGGTGGAGTACCTCGGCCGCACGCTCACCGATCCCGGGGCGCCGCGTCCGTCCATCGAAACGCTGCTGCACGCCTTCATCCCCGCCGCCGCCGTCTTCCACTCGCACGCCGACGCCATCCTGCAGCTGATCAACAACGCCGACCCGCACGCGGCGCTGAACGACGCGCTGGGAGACGAGATCCTCCGCATCCCCTACCGCCGCCCCGGGTTCCTGCTGTCGAAGGAGGTGGGCGAGGCGGTCCGCGCCGCTCCCGACGCGCCGGGGCTGGTGCTGCTGAACCACGGCCTGGTGACGTGGGGCTCGAGCCCGGAAGAGGCGTACCGGCGCCACCTCGAGCTGGTGGACCGGGCCCGGGCGTACGTCCAGGCGCGCGACCCGGCCGCCGTCTTCGCCGCCGAGCCGCGCTACGTGCTGGGGGATGAAGACCGCCGCCGCGCCGCCGCCGCGCTCGCGCCGATGATCCGCGGCGCGCTGTCCGCCGAGCGCCGCGTGATCCTGCGCTACACCGATTCGCCCGAGGTGCTGGCGTTCGCCGGCTCGCCGCGTGCCCGCAGCGCGTCCGCCGCGGGCGCCGCCACGCCGGACCACATCCTGACGACGAAGGTGCGCCCGCTCTGGGTGGACGTGGACGACCCGTCGGATACAGACGCCGCCACCGCTTCCTTCGCCGCCGCGCTGGAGACGTACCGGGCAGAGGTCGCGGCGTACGTCTCGCGCCACCGCGGGGACGAGCCGGTGCTGGACCCGTCGCCGCGCATCGTGCTGGTGCCGGGGGTCGGGATGTTCACCGCGGGGAAGGACGCGAAGGCGGCCGAGCTGGCGCGCGACATCTACCTGCACACCATTGCCATCATCGCCGGCGCCGAAACGCTGGGCGGGTACCGCTCGCTTGCCGAGCCGGAGCAGTTCCGCGCCGAGTACTGGCCGCTGGAGCTGTTCAAGCTCACGCTGGCCGCGCCGGAGCGCGAGCTGGCCCGCCGCGTGGCGCTGGTCACCGGCGCCGCGGGGGGGCTGGGGCGCGCCATCGCCCACCGCTTGGCCGCCGCCGGCGCGCACGTGGTCGTCACCGACCGCAACGCCGCGGGCGCCGACACCGTGGCGCAGGACATCGCCGGGCGCGAGGGCGCGGGCACGGCCGTGGCCTGCGCGCTGGACGTGACGCGCGAGGCCGACGTGGCCGCCGCGATGGAGCGCGCGACGCTGGAGTTCGGCGGGGTGGACGTGGTGGTCTCCAACGCCGGGATCGCGCACTGCGCGCCGATCGAGTCGCTGGAGCTGGACGACTGGGAGCGCAGCCTGGAGGTGAACGCCACGGGCCACTTCCTGGTCACCCGCGCCGCGCTGCGCCACTTCCGGCGGCAGGGCGCCGGCGGCGCGATCGTGTTCGTGGCCACCAAGAACGTGACCGCGCCGGGAAAGGACTTCGCCGCCTACAGCGCCTCCAAGGCCGCCGAGGCGCAGCTCGCGCGCGTCGCGGCCATCGAGGGCGGCCCCATCGGCGTGCGCGTCAACATGGTGAACCCCGACGCCATCTTCGGCGGCAGCGCGCTGTGGAGCGGCATCCGCGAGGAGCGCGCGAAGGCGTACGGCGTCCCCCCCGAGAAGCTGGAAGACGTTTACCGCTCCCGCACCCTCCTGGGCGTCGAGGTCCGCGCCGAAGACGTGGCCGAAGCCGTCCTCTTCCTGGCCAGCGACCGTTCGTCGCGAACGACGGGGGCGATGCTCGCGGTGGACGGCGGGGTGCGCGAGGCGTTCGTGCGGTAGCGCCGGCGCCGCGGGCCCTCACCCTGGCTTTCTGGCGCGACTGCGTCGCGTCCAGAAAGCCTGTCCCTCCCCCAAAAACTGCCTGGGGGAGGGACCCGGGCTCGCTTCGCTCGCGGCGATTTTCCGCGCGATCTCAAAGCCCGCTCCGTGCACCGGCGTCGTTCTATCACCGAAGCCGGTAGTCCGCGAAGGCGGACTTCGTGTCGTTGTTGCCGCGGATTCATCCACCCGTCCTCGCCCCAACACGATCCTCCCCCGTCCTCACCACTCCCCCTCGGACGCCTGCCGCAGCCCGGGGTCGCGCTCGTCACGCCCCTCTCCGGACGGCGAGTAGTAGCGCCGGATCTGCGCGGCCACGCCGTCCAGGTCGGGGAAGAGCTTGCGCTCGTCGATGGCGCACAGGTCCAGCTGGTCGCGGATGAAGTTCACGCGCTCGCCGGGGATCACGTAGCGGGTGAGCGCCGAGGTGAGCCCCTCCTCGCGCAGCAGCTGGTCCACGGGGCGCGACTTGTCGGTGCTGATGGTGAAGGTGGCGCTCTGGGCCACGATCCGGTCGTCCAGCGCCGGCGGGTCGAGCATGCAGACGAAACGCGCGCCGTCGTGCTCGCGGCGCGCCATCAGCTCGCCGATGGAGCGGATGCCGCGGGCGTGCAGCATGGCGGCCAGGTCCTGCACCAGGAACGCGAAAGGCGGCAGGCCGAAGTGCTCGTGCACGCGCCGCCAGTTGAGCCGCCACACCACCTTGTCGGTGTCGGGCGGCCCTGCGAGCGTGGCGAAGTGCGCGGCGATCAGCGGCGAATAGCTCCAGTCCAGCAGCCGCGTGGGCACGCCGTGGTGCTGCGCGGCCACCAGCAGCTCCCAGTCGTTGGCCGGCGCCGCGCGCATGAACAGCCGCGACGAGCGGATGAAGTTGCGCAGGATGTGCTCTTCGAGGTGCGCCTTGGTGTGCGGCCGCTCGATCCCGCCCAGACGGTCCAGGCTGGTGAGCAGCGGCCAGTGGGCGTGCCCCGAGCCGCGGTAGACCGAGGTGTCGCGGATGCGGCCGCTCACCGGGTCGTGCTCGCCGGGCGTCACCAGGTCCAGCAGCTGCCCCAGGCTGTCGATCCGGACTTCCTCGATCCCCTCGAACCCGCTCGTCTCCATCTCCCCTCCGTAGCCGTCCGACCGGGATGGAGATGATAGAAAGATCCGTTCCGGCGCGGACGGCAGAGAAAACGGCGCGCGGCTCCGAGTTGGAGCCGCGCGCCGTGATCTGCGACGGACCTGTGCCGCTACGCCGCCAACTCCGTAGCCCGTGAGCGCATGATGGCGATCAACGCCCGGAGCGCCTCGTTCACGGCCTCGGACTCAGGGAAGACCTTGGCCACGTCGGGAATCGAGCTTCACGATGTTCGTCCCGGCAGCGTAGCGCTCGGCGTACTTCCCCCGAGTTCCGGCCTGAAGCTGATGTGCCGTGAAGTGCGCGAACATCGCTGGCGCGCGAGCGTTCTACCGCAACGCGCTCACCCGCACCGTCTGCCCCTCGTGCCACGCCAGCAGCAGGCCGTTACCCGTGGATGCCAGCGCGGGGGAGCGGCCGGCGCGCTCGCGGGCGACCACGTCCACGTGGTCGCCGTCGATGCGGGCGAGGGTGACGGGGCCGTCGGCGGCGCGGCGGTCGTCCCAGCTGGCCCAGACGCGGTCGCCGTCGGGCGCAAGGGCCACCTGGCTGGGCGGCACCCACTTCCCCGTCAGCAGCGCGGCGGGCCGGCCGAAGGTGCGCCCACCGTCGGCCGAGACGGCGTGCCAAAGGCCCTGGCGGCCGTCCTTGCCGGTGTACCAGGCCACGTGCACCCTCCCCTGCCCGTCCACGGCCAGCGCCGGGCCGGCGTGCGGGCAGCCGGGGAACACCCAGCCGTCCGCGTGTACCCGCACCGGCGCCTCGAACGCGGCCGCGCCGGGTGCCATCCGCGCCACCACCACGTCGCGTACGTCGCCCGCGTACACCTTGCGCCAGGCGACGTAGATCGAGCCGTCCGCGCCGACCGCCAGCGAGGTGCGGCAGCACGGGCACACGTTGCCGTCCACCACCACGCTGGGGCCGAACGTCTTCCCGCCATCGGCCGATTTCGCCACGCGCACCTCGCTTCCGGGGAGCGTGGGGTCCTCGGCCATCCCGCCGTGGCCGTGCATCATGTGCACCGAATCCCCCGCCGCCGGTCCTGCCGCCGCCTGCGCCGGAGCGGACGCGGCCGCGGGGCGCGGGTGGCGGCGCTCGCGCTCGGCGTCGCGCACGCGCGAGTCCAGCCAGCTCACGTAGACCGTGCCGTCCTTCGCCACCACGAGGTTGTGGAAGGTATGCGACGACGGCGGGCCGGCCGCGTCGTCGTTCACCGTCACCGCCGGCTCGAACGTCCGCCCGCCGTCCGTGGACCGCGCGAGGCGCAGGTCGCTGGCGGGGAAGCGGCGGCCGGGGATCTCGGTGTTGTTCTGCCAGACCACGTAGACGGTCCCGTCCGGCCCGGCGGCCACCTGCGCCGGCGCCTGCTCGTGCGGGGCCGCATCGCCCACGCGGTCGTTCACGCGCACGGGCCGGCCGAACGCGCCGCCCTCGGCCTTCGCGAGGTAGACGTTCGACGCGCCGCCCTCCGTCGCGATCCAGGCGACGTAGCGGGCGCCTTTCGCGTCGGCCGCGGCGGTGGGGTTGCTCGCGCCGGTGGCGGCGAGGGTGGCTGCGTCGGCCAGCGCCGGACCGCGCCGGGCCACCACGGCGCCGGTCAGCGCCGCCGCGGCCAGCGCCACGCCGGCGCCGATCATCACGGAAGTCTTCATCGGTCTTCGTCTCCGGTCGATCAGTGGCCGGCGCGCAGCTGCACGCCCAGGTACAGCGAGCGCGGCATCCCCGGCGCCAGCTCCTCGCCGCGGGCGGCGGTGTACTGCGCGGCCTCGGCGTAGCGCTCGTCCAGCACGTTGTTCATCCGCCCCACGATCTCCACCCCGCCGCGCACGGGGACGGTGGCGTGCAGGTTCACCAGCGAGTGCCCGCCGTAGCGGTGCGTGTTCTCGGGATCTTCCCAGTACCCGCCCACCCGCTGCCACTCGGCGCTCAGCCGCCCATCCCCCGCGAAGCTCCACCCAATCCGCGCGTCCAGGATGCTGCGCGGGGCGCTGTCCATCTCGTTCCCCGCGTAGTCCACGCCCGCCTTGGGCGACCATTCGACGAAGGTGTGCTTCGCCCGGCTGTAGCTCACGTCCGCGCGGAAGCCGGCGGGAAGCTGCACGCCCAAGCCCGTCTCCACGCCGCGGTGCAGCGTGCCGCCGGCGTTCACCGTCTCGCGCGTGCCGTCGGGGTTCACGAAGGTCAGCACGTCGTTGGTGATGCGCATCCGGTACGCGCTCACCTGGTAGCCGAACGGCCCCACCTGTCCGCGCGCGCCGGCTTCCACGCTGCGCGCCTCCACCGGCTTCAGGTCGACCGTGTTGTCGGCCTGCCCCTGCCGGAAGAGCTGCCCCTCGCTGGGCGAGCGGAAGCCGGTGGTGTAGCTGCCGAACACGTTGAACGCGCGCCCCGCCTCGTACGTCACCCCCAGCTTGGGCGACAGGTGGTGGTAGTCGATGGTGGTGTCGTCCGGGCGGCGGTACTTGCCGGTGGTGACGGTGGTCAGCTGGTTGTCGTAGCGGAAGCCGATGTGGTCCCAGCGCACCCCGCCGGTCACGCGGAACCGGCTCGCCGGCGCCACCTCGGCCTGCAGGTACGGGCTGATTCCGCGGAAGGTCACGTCGTAGTCGTAGACGCGCTCCACCACGCTGTAGGTGTTGAACACCTGGCCGGTGCGCGTGGTGGAGATCAGGTCCTCGCTGCGGTAGCCGGGGCTGTAGTCCACGTCCACGCCGGTGATCAGCCGCGTGCGCAGCGGGTCCACGTCCACGCGGTACTTGGCCAGCAGCCCGAAGGAGTGGTGGCCGGTGGTGTAGACCGTGGGGTCGTAGGTCAGCGTCCAGTTCGGCAGCAGGTCCATCGCATTCCAGCGCACGAACGGGATCACGCTCAGCAGCGTGCTGGCGCCCTGCCGCTCGTAGTCCGTCGACAGGCGAAGCGCGCTGACGCGGCGGAAGGAGATCGGCGTGTAGTTGAGCCGCGGATCGGCGCTGTAGTCCGCCGCCAGCAGGGTGGACGAGCCGGCCGTCTGCTGGTCGATGTGGCTGAGCGCCAGGATGGTCTTGAGCTGCGCGCCGCCGCCGAAGTGGTGGTCCCAGCGCACGGTGCCGCTCTGGCGGGTGTAGTCGGTCCCCTGCCGCCAGCCGCTGGTGCGGGTCAGGTTCAGGTCCGCGCGCACGCCGTTGCTTCCGGCCGTGGTCGAGCCCGCCAGCAGCAGCCGCCCCCACCCGTACGCGCCGCCCTCGGCATACGCCTCGTAGCTCGGACGGGCGGACGGCGCGCGCGTCTCCACGTTGATCACCCCGCCGATCGCGTCGCTGCCGTAGAGCGCGCTGGCGGGCCCCTTCAGCACCTCGATGCGGTCGGCCTGGGGGACGTTCACCTCGTAGAGCGCGTTGTGGTTGAAGAAACCGGTGCTGCGCGTCGGCACCCCGTCTTCCAGGAAGAGGTAGACGGGGTTGGTGGTCTTGGGCTGGCGGATGGCGGTGGTGTGGCCCTCGCCGCCGGTCACGCTCACCCACACGCCCGGCACCTGCCCCATCACCTCGGCCGGGTGCGTCGGCTTCGCATCCCGCAGTTCCGCGGAACCGACGACGCCCACGGAGGCCGGCGTCTCGCCCAGCCGCCGCACCTCGCGCGTGGTGCTCACCACCAGCGAGGGAAGGACGGTGCTCTCCTCGCCCATCTGCAGGTCGGCGCGCGCGACGCCGTTCGCGGCGACCGTCACCGCCTGCGACGCGGGGGTGAGCCCCAGCCGCGTGGCGATGAGCGTGTGCGCTCCGGCGGCGATGCGGGCGATGCGGAAGCGGCCCTGCGCGTCGGTCGCCACGGGCGCGGCGCCCGGGACGCGGACGCTGACGCCCGCCAGCGGAGCCCCGCTGCCGCGCGCGGTGACCGTGCCCTCGACCGAGCCGGTGCCCTGGGCCAGCGCGGGGCCGGCGGCTAGCGTCGCCAGGAGCGCGGCGGCGACCGGGATCGCGACGCGCAAGTTGTTGTACGTACGTAGGATGGTCACATTGACCTCGACTGAAGTCCAGGCGTGCATGGCATGCGGCCCGGCGAGCGCAAAATGCGCCCGCGGCAGGTGGACCGCGCTGTCTTGTCGGTGCTTGGGCGGTTCAGCCGAGCAGGGGCGGGCCCTGCGCGTACGGAAGGAAGAAGGGGACGAGCTGGGGGACGATCGATTCCACCCGCGGCGCCGCGGCCCGGCGGACGGACGCGGGGACGACGCGCAGGACGGCGTGGTCATCCGACGGAAGCGCGCCGCCGGCCACGGACGGGCAGCTGCCCTGGCAGGTGCAGGCGTGGTTGTCGCCGTGCTCCGGCGCGGGTGCGTTGTGCCCGGCGTGCGCGGCCCCGTGGTGCGCGTGCGAGGCCGCGTGCTGCATGGCCGCCGCCTTGCCCGGCACCGAGTCATGGTGCGGGCAGCGGTGCGCGCCCAGCGCTTCCCCCGTCCAGGTGAACAGGAAGAAGGCCAGCGCGAGCAGGGCGGTCAGGCGGTGCGCGAGGGTGCGCTGCACGGTCGGGTGCGGGAGGAACGGTTTCACGCGGGGAAGATGGCCCCCGCGGCGCTGCGGCTCAATCGGGCAAACCGCGCGGTGGGGTGTAGGGTGCTTCCCTACGCGCGATCTGCGTTGCGTGTGTAGTACGCCAGCGACCCCCATTCGGTTGCATCCGCCGGGCCGCCTGCGCCGCTGATCCTGAAGATGCACCGAAACGTCAACGCGCGCCAGCGTTTTTTCGCCGGCGCGCGCATTCGTGGGGCGAAATCGTCTCACCACGGCGTGGATCGAGACGACACGATGCTGTAACGCGGCGGCGCGCCGGTGCACGGATTCCGATGCACGGCGCTCGCAGGCCCGGGGATCACTCCCGGATCCCCAGCAGCCCGTACTGGCGCCCCAGGTCGCCGCCGCGGTGCGAGAAGAACTCGCCGCTGCCGCAGCGCGTGCAGTGCGCCGAGACGGTGATGCGCTCCGGACGGACGCCGTGGCCGACCGCCCGGCCGACGATGGCGGCGCGCACATCGAGGTTCGCCTTGGCCGTCGGCGGGGGGCGGTCGGGGTACATCGCCGCGTGCACCTCGGGACCGACCTCGTAGCAGCGGCCGCAGATGGCGGGGCCGCAGTGCAGCCAGAGCGCGTCCGCCGCGCTCCCCCACTCCGCGGCCATCCGCTCGATGCCGCGCTCCACGATCCCCGCCGCCGCGCCGCGCCACCCCGCGTGCACGAGGGCGATCCGCCGCCGTTCCGCGTCCACGAGGCTCACCGGCGTGCAGTCCGCGATGCCGATCGCCAGCAGCAGCCCGGGCCGGTCGGTGGCGTGGCCGTCGTAGCCGTCCATCACGCAGATGGCGGGCGCGCCGCGCTCGGCGTGCACCCAGATCCGGGTGCCGTGCACCTGCCGCGAGAGGACCGCCGTCGGCATCCCCGTCACCGCGGCGACGCGGCGCCAGCGGTCCATCCCGGGGCCGACGGGCCGCTCGCCGCTCAGCGCCAGGTCGAACGGCTCGTCCGGGTTCCCCCGCCCCGTGGTCCCCTGCGCCAGCCAGGGAAAGCGCTCGCTCCACTCCGGGTGCACCCACAGCGGCACGTCGCCGGGGAGAAGGATCTCCTCGACCGTGCGCACGCCGGCCGCCACGGCCTCCGTCACGTCGGCGCGCCCGGCACCACCTCGCCGCCGGCATCGAGGAGGCGGGTGTGCCCGCCGCCGTCCAGCCGGTCCAGGCGGCGGCGCAGCTCCTCCACCTCGGCCTTCAGCGCGTCGAACTCGCGGCGCGGCACCACGTCCAGCCGCTCGCGCGCCTCGCCGAACACGCCCTGCGCCCGCTCCAGCGCGCCGCTCAGCGCGGTCTTGGCGCGGTCGGGATTCAGGTCGTTCTGCTGCACGGCCTCTTCGATCGTCTCCTCGATGGCGTCCTTGAACGCCGCCAGGATCCCGATCCCCGCGCGCAGCCCCTCGCCGATGCTGGTGCGCCCCTTCGGTTGTTCGTCGGACATGGGATTCCGTGGCTTCGCTTGATGTCAGGTCACGAGCGTGCCGTGAGAGAGTTTGCGACTGAAGAAGCCGCGGCTACCACGGCACGCAGTCCGCCTTCGCGGACTTCAACGGCAAAAGACGGCACAAGGCCCGTTGTAGCTTGCGGCTCCAGCCGCCCCTGAACAAGCC
>Ga0207706_10000491_pt1 | contig 42248 bp, 32 predicted proteins | sample KBSC53metaG_FD_184318 | JGI IMG/M metagenome (GOLD analysis project Ga0207706, IMG submission 184318) | Corn rhizosphere microbial communities from Kellogg Biological Station, Michigan, USA - KBS C5-3 metaG (SPAdes) (version 2) | ecosystem: Host-associated > Plants > Roots > Rhizosphere > Soil ... | reverse complement strand
GGTTGTTCATCTAGACAGCCCGCTCCGCAACGCATTCTTGAAAACCTGGGGAGTCACATACCGCGTGTGATAGTTCTGCCAGTCTTCGGGATGCTGGCGGTACACCCATTCATCCTCGAGCGCGCCCGGCCGGGTCGTATATTCGTTCTTGGCGTGGTACGGCAGGGGCAGCACCGTCTTGGAGAAAGTCGAATTGTAGTCTCCGTCCTTGATCCAGCCGTCGCCCTTGATGACGAAGTCGCGCACCCATCCTGCCGGTGGCGGCGGCTGCTCGGAAAAATGCAGCGACATCTCGTCCCCTGAATTCACAATGACGTAACGGTCGTCGATCTTATTAATAAGCTCGTGGATGTCTCCGTATCGTGTGTAATAGCCAATTAGGTCGCGCCAGTGCTGCTTGGTGCCTTCAATCCGGTTGTAGTCCGGGACCTCCGGCGCGCCCGCGCCGACTGGCATCTGCATTACGGAATAGCCGCGATAGTGCAGGTCGGCGATTGACGGATCCAGGGTGGTTTCCTTCAACGGCGCGTCCGGCGCGCCCTGCGCCCAGTGGATGGCGTCCCAGTAAATCTCGAGATTCGTGCGCAGGCGCACTTTGCGTGGCGTTCCGGAGCGGAAAATATTGGTCAGGTTGAAGAGGACCGTCTTCTTGCGGCCCGCGGGAAAGCCGAGGTTGTCCTGCGCGGTGACCCAGCCGCCGCGGCCGTCGGGAACTTCGACGCTCAGGCCGTGGGCGCGCCAGCGATTGCCCTGGGTGATGGCAACGTTCACTGATGACTCGGTATCGTGAATCGAACCTTGAGCAACCAGGTAAAGCGGGCCGCTCTGGGGCGCGTCGTCACCGAGATCAACCTCGAGATAGTGATCACGCGTGAGACCCTGGAACTGGCCGCGACCGAAGTTGTTCACGGCTTTGCCGTCGAGCGTGTTGACCAGTTCGGTGACATCCTGGCCGTTGTCGTCGATCGCGCGCGCGATGTTATGCGGCGTTTTTACGGTGGTGATTCCCAGTTTCGCGGGCGGAATCACGAAGCGTTCATCCACGAAAATCTCCGTGCCCGCGGGATGGTCCACCGTCATGAGCGCGAGATAGTCGTAGTAATAGACTTCCCACAATTCCGCGGTGACGCGGATATCGTAGAAGCCATCGTGAGGCACGAGCTGGTCGCGCCCGATTTTGTACCATTCTCCGGTGGCGGCGATCTGCGCCGAGCCCAGCGTGTTGATGCGCAGGCCAATGGCCGAGCCCCACGGAACTGCGTCCTTCACAAACTCCATCTCTTTTCCGTCGTAGGCAAAGAGGAATGGACAGGAGGCTTTCAGGCGCTGCTCGGTCACAACTTCCTGATCAGCTTTCACACCAAACTCGGCGCGCACTGTGCCATTCGGCCAGATGACCCGCACCACTTCCGCCTCGGTCTGCTCGCCCAGGCCGAAGTGGAGTTGCGGCCCAGTGATCGGCTGTTTTTGCACCAGCAGGCCGGAGCGAATCTCGATTTCACCGCCCACGCCGAAGGGATTGATGCGCTGGTCGCCCACCGCCTGGACCGCATGCGGCCGCACAATTTGCCAGTGATAATTCTTCGGGCTCTGGTTGATGCCCTGCTCCGGATGACCATCCGCCGACAGCCCCAGCAGATCGAGATGGCCGTCATTGCCAGTATCGGCAGCGTCGAAGACCAACGCCGGTCCCACGGGATGCGTTAACAACGTGAAGCTGCCGGTTACGTCGCCCAGCCAGATCATCGCGCCGGCCGTGTTGCCGCCCGGAGTCGGCGTTGTGGGAGAGAGAAACAGATCGAGCGCTCCGTTGTTATCGAAGTCAGCGACGTGCATGCGCGCCTCGCCCGCAAGGTAGGCGCCGGGGTTCGACACTCGTGCGATCTCGGCGGTCTCCCAGCTTTGTCCTTCATTCTTGTCCGAAATCCGGAGGACAGCGCCGTCGGCTTGCACGGCCAGCAGATCGAGAATGCCGTCGTTGTTGGCGTCCGCGACCGCCACGGCTTTAACCGACGACAGGCCAGGGGGCAGCGGGCGCTCCTTAAATTGTCCCTGGCGAAGATTCATGAAGACGTGCAGCCGTCCCCCGCCATCGATGATCGCGGCATCGGGATTGCCGTCGCCGTCGAGATCCGCCCAGGCAAACCCGTCTATGCCGGAAACTTCGTCGAAGGGATGAATGGGCAGAAAGGTTCCATCTCCATTATTTCTTAAGACGGTCGGAGTGCCGGCTTTTGTGCCCAGCACGATATCGAGATCACCGTCGGCTTCAATGTCCACCGCCCACGCTCCGGTGTAGCGGGCATTAGTGACCGCATTGGGTAATTTGGCCTGCGCGGTCACATCGGTGAACGCGGTCGGACTGTCCTGCCGCAGCAGGCGAACGCCGCCGGCTCCGGCCAGCACCAGATCGGTTTTGAAGTCATAGTTGAAATCGACGGGGATGATGCCCTCAGGCAACGGTGGGACGGAGGCTCCGCCGGGGAAGGGAATCGTCGCCCCAGTGGACAAACGCACCTCATGCGCATTGGCTATCGCCACTACGGGTGCGCCTGCGCTGCCCAGCGGAATTGCGCCAATCCAACTCCAGCGATCTTTGCCGCCATTCGCGCTCCCAAGATCCGGCAGCGTCTGCGGATTGAAGCTGAGCGCCGTATCCGCCGGCGCTGGGCGGAGCGTTGGCGATTCGAGTTTCAGGAAGTAAGTGAAGGGCTCGGCTTCATCGCCGGGCGGCGCCTTAATCGCGGTGAGGCTCTGGCGATATTCGGGCACTCGCATCATCACGTTACGTAAAAACGTGGTCTGGGTGGCGGCGGGACGCAGGTCTGCGGCGGCTGTGGCGGACTGCACGGCGGCCAGTTGATGCTGTACTTCCGGCGGCCACGCCGACGATCGCGCACTGATCTGGGCGACCGCCGACTTCAGGGTGGCAGCGTCGCCGCGCTTAGCCGCTATACGGCTGAGTTCGAGCAGCGCGGCCAGGTTGTCCGGTTGTGCGGCCAGAAGTTTTTGTAACAGCTGCTGAACCTCGGCTGACCCGTTTTCATCGCCCTGCCGTTCCGTCTCTTCCGCCAGGCGGTAGAGGGCGCGCAAGTTTTTAGGATTCAGTTCCACCGCCTTGTGCAAGTCGGCAATGGCCTGCGCGGATTGGCCGCGCTGGCTGTCCAGAATTCCCAGCAGATCGTAGATGCGATCATTTTGCGGGGCCAGGTCGCGCGCCCGGTCGAGTCTCTGCGCTGCGAGGTCATAGTTTCTCTGGCGCAGCGCCAGGATTCCCCAGTTCGCCCAGCCGGCGGGCTCTCCCGGGACAAGCTGCGTTACCTCGGAGAGCTTGCTTTCGGCATGCACATCGTCGCCCACCTGCAGTGCCGCCAGGCCGACATAGAACGCTGAAACCACAGCGCCATATTCCTTGGAGGATTTGTCGGGAAGTTTGGGAGCCGAGTGACATCCCGGGAGGGTGGCGAGCACACTGGCCAAAAGAACAAGCAGACAGGCAACCCGATAGTCGGGATGCTTCCGGCGGGACGCGCGGAGTGATCCCGTGCAACCGAAAAACTCCGATGTCTGTTGATGATCATTCACCATCAAGTTCTCTCGTGTGTAAACTCTTTCGTCCGTTCCGGGGCCCGCTCGTCAATCTTTACATCTCATCCCACGGCTTGCGCAGTGGGCTACATTCTCGTGCCGCTTCGCGGCTCTATGCGGCCTGCAACTTCTTCATCCGGCTCCGCCGGCGCGAGATGCCCCGAAACCACAAGAATCCAACTGCCAAGAAAGGTAACAGATAAAACAGCAAGTCCCATTTTCCGAAGCCTACCGGAGTCGCTTCCACCCGCGAGAATTCTTCTCCGCGGCCCTGCGAACTTTCGAGCACCAGACGGACCCGCCAGAACTCATCGCGATCAAACTCGACGATGGCGTTGTATTGTAGCTGGCCTCCACTCGTGTCCTGAGCGGCTGTATAGACCACCTCCGGCAGGCGGCCACTCTCGGGTTGAACTCCGATCTGGATTTTCAGATCTTTGGGAACCGTTGTGCCAGCGAGCGGCTGCACAAATACGAAAAACGTACCCGTACCCACATCAGGATGCGTCCACAAAGAGATTATGCAGGGACCAACTTTGTGGTTCTCAATGATAGGGAAGGGCGGGCCGTTGTGCGCCCGGACTGGCATGGGCCACGCCAAAGCGAGCAGGGCCGCAAGACCGAAGCCGATTTTCCTCGCGATTGTTTGGCGGTTCATCAATAAGCCCGGTAGCAATAACAGAAAGACAGCAACCCCAAAATCAACTGCAAAGGCGTCGGACAAGAGTGTCCGACCCACACTCACCCGCACACTCCCACATTCAGCCGCCCATCAGGGTGGCGCGCATTTCCATGGGTTGGAACAACAGCCACATTGACGCGACAAAGAGAATCAGGCCTACCGTCGCCCAGGGAATGAACGTGCGCACGGGCTCCCGGGGTGAATCGTCTTCAGCCAGACCATAGAGCACGGTCAGCGAGCCGGCAAATCCCAGCAGCAGGAACCCGATTTCAATCATCAGCACGATGTTTGCCGGCAGGCCAGTGAGAGTCCAGCGCGGCTCTCCAAGAACAGGCCAGCCCAGACTCGCCAGCGCGCTCTGGGTTACAGGAATGACGGTGTAGAGACCGGTCAAGAAATGAAATCCGTAGTGAGCCAGCCACATTCCGAAGCCCATGGGCACGAGGCCGTAAGTGTAGCGGACCATCAGAGCGAGCAAGGCGCGCCGGCTGCCCGCCCAGATTCGGGTCAACCATGCCGCCACTCCCAGGAGCACGACCGGTTCCAGAACCAGAAAAGAGGCGAAGATGATGCCGAGCACCGGTGCTTCGTGGCTCACGTGCAATATTCTCCCCAGCCAGCGCTCCACCGCGTAAACCGGACTGACCATGCCGAAGGCATTCAACAGCGCGCCGAAGGTAAACACGATGGCCAACGCGGCCAGATCTTTGCGGCGTGAGAAATATCCGATTCCTGATCGCAGGGGATCAGTCAGGAGTTCTTCTCCGGGCATGCGGCTCAGGATTCCTATGTTGTCGTGCGGACAGGCGTGGACACAGTCCAGACAGAAGGTGCAGTCCATGTTGCCCACTTTGCGGGGCTGGAACAGCGCCAGCTCGCAGCCGCGAATCGTGACCAGATCGGAAACCGGTTCGCGCCGGCCGCGAATGCAATCCAGAGTATGGCAAGTCGTGCACACCGCCTGGTCCCGCACCTTCACCTCAAACGGAGAAAGCGTGGAGGCCACAAAGTTGAACTGTCCGATGGGACAAACAAACTTGCAGAATGAAGCGTGCTTGAAAAGGCCGTCCACTACGAGCACGGTCAGGAAGTAGGCAATGATCAGCCAGGCCGTCCACCAGGGCGAGGACCACAGGTCGAACAACTCGTAGAGGAAGAGAATCAGGACGAAGAGCGCGACCGACAGCCATTTGTTGCGCAGCGCCCGCGGCCAGTCGAAACGCGGCTTGAAAAAGCGTCGCGCCGCCTGGCGCACCAGCATGAAGGGGCAAGCCAGGCAGAAAAAATTTCCCGCGGCGAGCAGCACCAGCACCAGCACGCCGCGGAAGTGAAGCCAGCTTAAAGTTGTCGCCAGATTTTTCGGCGCCAGTGAGGGGCCGAACAGGCCATGCAGGATCATCACCACGCTGACGATGAGCAGCGGCGCCTGGAGCAGCGGACGGGCATAGCGCCAGCGAAACAGACGACCCAGGCCAGGGACCCGCATTAAATCAAGGGGCAGGGCTTCGGGAGCTTCCAGGGCCGGGATGGATGAGGGATTCAACAGCTTGCCTAGTTGGGTCGAACGCCCGGTACATCAATTTGGCGTTCCAACTTCTGTCCGCCGGGGAGTTTGACATGCAGGAGGATGACCCAGTCTCCTGCCATTTCAAACCTGAGGTGAGCCTGGTAGCGGCCAGGCTCGATTTCGCGGGCATCGTCAAGAACGGGAGACATGCCCGCGTGTGCCATGTCCGCCTCTACTGCAACCTGCGCTCCCGCGATTGGGCGGCCGGCCGCATCGATCAGTCGGAAGGTCACTCCGGCCGGGCCGGTCCGGGCAGGCGCGGGCGATATCTCATGCTCAATCGTGATCGTGCGCGAAGAATCCGCCGGCCTGGAGCAGGCGGTCGCGAGCAAAGTTGCAGCGCAGGCGCACAACAGAAATCCCCGACACTTTCCGTGAAGCGGGCGAACCAGCCACCCGCACCATTGAGCGGCGAATGCTATCTTGCGACTCCCCCTACTCGGGCCTTTTCGGATCAGGCAGCTTGCATTGAAGGCTTGTGGTCCCATGCACAAGAGCACACCATCGTCCTCTCCTCGGCTGCGGACGGGAACATGTGATAGTACATGGCGATGACCATGGGGATGAACACCACCGAGTTGTAGAAGAGATGGAGTTCCACGCGCGGAATCACTAGCTGCAAAACGCTGAACGGTACTGGCTTTCCCCAGAAATTGTGATGCGCCGTGGCCTGCCAGATCAGCAGGAAATGCTCGATATGATGCCAGAACTGGATGACCAGCGCCACCGTCCACCAGGTACGGGATCGCCCGGTGAATCCGTTACGCAGAACCCAGATTCCTATCAGCATGACAATGGCATAACCATAGTGCAGCGCTTCGGACTTGATCAGCCAGGGGTACCACAAACCTAGAATGCCATTGGCCTTGGGGCGCGGCCATCCCATTACATAAATCTGATAGGCCTGGACCAGGTGCTCGCCCCAGTGTGCTAGTACGATGAACATGAAAATCTGCAAGGCGCGCTCGTGCCAGCGGCTGTTTAGCTTCTCATAGAAGCTGGCATTGGCCGCCGGGGCAGTATGGATATGGGGCATCGCGGGAGTCGAAACTGCCATTGAGATCATCCTCCTTGCAACCTTAAACTTACCGCAAAAATGTGACCACGATCACACTTTGTCTATCGGGGGTCAATAGTTGAAATATATTATCCCTCCGGCGCCGGGGTTCAAACTATGTTCTAGAAATGAAAGTTGGTCTCCAGGTAGGCGAACTGGCCGTTGGGATCCTTGGGGTAGATCTTTGCAACCACTGTCTTACCCCAGGCATGGCCGTAGTACAGCGTGCTACTGAAGGAGCGGGTGATCTGGTAATCGGCACTGAGGTCCCAGACGTTGGCCAGGCCACTGAAATCGTTGCTGGGCCGGCCCGTATATCCGAAAGTCTTGGGCTGAAATGCGCCTCCACCCAGGTACCAGAAATCGGCCGAATTGGCCAGCCGGAGAGCGTGCGCTTCGGTGCGCAACGCTAGCTTCGATGCCGGCCTGAGGTTCAGCGTGGCGTAAATATCCTCGTTGTTCATCATGTTGTAAAAGGGAAAGCGCGCATACTGGCGCGGCGTGGTCAGGACCTGGAAGAAAGTTCCGTGGGTCGAGTCATTGGGATTGCCATCGCCGCTGCCATAAGAAAAGCCGGCGCTCAGCCAGGGTTTAAGGTGCTTCACGGCGGGTTGCCACCCCAGTTCACCCACGAATGCGCCGGCACGCTGGTTGAGCGCGCCCCAGGAGCCGCCCTGGTAAACGCCCCACACCAGAAAATCAAACTTGCCGGCGTTCGTGGTATTGATCACCTGCGTGTAGTTGGCGCCGAAGGTGGCCAGCTGAACCTTGCCCAGGTCCGCGGTGCGCACCGGCGCAGGACGGTTGTCAGTCTTCAAGATGGTGTTGCGGTCATCCACATAGCCCAGGCCGAACACGCGTAGTTGCGCCTCGCCACGCGGCGTATTGATGGACCGGGTGAAGGCGCCGTAGTAAACCTCGATGTCCAGTTCGGGCATTCCGTCAGTCTGCAGAATTCCAGCGGTTGGCCGGGCGCCGAAGAAGGTGAAATTGTTCTTCCCTGAATTCAGGGAGAACTGGCCGCCGTCAAAGGTCCGCTGAACCGCAGTGAATCCAAAGTTGGAGATCAGGCGGTGCGCGATCCGGCTCTGCACCACGGCCGCAAGCATCGGGTCTTTTGGCTTGACTTCCATGCCATCGAAATATTCGAAGCGCCCCAGCTTCACTCGCGTCGGCCCGAGGTGCTTAAAGTCAACAAATGCCTGTTTCAGAAATATGCTGGCGTTGTTTGACTGATTGTCGTTTGCCACATAGTAGGACCCACCCAGGCCAAGCTGGCCTGCGGGGCCCGCAACCACCGCATCGTTCGGGAGCCCAAGGATGGACGGCTGCTCCATTTCAGCGAACCAGTCGATCTTTTCCCGGGTCTGGCCGATGCCGATTCGCAGCAACGAATGCCACAAGGGGTAATCGCTGTTTCCGGTGGGGGCCTCGAACCAGTTCCAGCCCTCCGCGCGCGTGCGCCAGTTGATCGCAATCTCGAATGGACCGAGCTTGTGTTTTTGGGCTTGTGCCGAAGGAACATGCGCCGCCTGGGGTGGCTTCGGGGCTGAGGCTTCCGGGGCGGAGGCGACAGCGTGTAGAACCGAACCTGCCCCTGGCTCCATCGCGGTCTGAGACTGTTGTCCTACGACTTGAGCACTCCCCAGCACCAGGATAGCTACGCTTACATACACTTTTGCTCCCAGTCTCATTTCGGACTCCTTCATCGGGCGTTCTTGCAGATGGGATTGGCATGTGGTCCCCGGGGACCACGCGATCGAGAATTTTGCAGCACTGTAGAAGTAACGCCTGCCCGGAGCAATAGCAGAAAAGCATTACTTGCAGTGTCGTGTGTGGGTCGGACACTCTTGTCCGACGCTTCTGACCTTGGGTTTGGTTTGTAGCAAGGCTGCCCCAAGTCCGATACGGAGCTCTCCGGTTTCCCCAATCAGGAGCAAAATCAACGGCGTCGGACAGGAGTGTCCGACCCACACGGCGATCAGCCATTACATCCGTAACTTGCCCGAGTGTGACTAATTTCCTAACCTCGCAACATCGGGTCTCCATTTCAGTTGCAGGGTTGAATGCTCGTGGGCCAATCAAAGACATCATGGTCGATGCTCGGCGCACGGCCAGCGTGCGGTGCGCTTGGACTGGTCCTGCTGGCGCTACTTTCGCCAGCTTCCACCCAGGCCCAAAATCCGCCCGGCGTGCGAAAAGTGGTTTACAAGGTGGCTCCCAAGTATCCCCGTGAATTGAAGCAGAACGCGATTGGCGGGATTGTCCGTTTGTCTATTTCGATCAGCCCCAATGGCTCGGTCGGGAAAATCTCGCCCATCGGCGGCAATCCGATTCTGGTGGACGCGGCCACGCTGGCGGTCAAACAATGGAAATATGTGCCCGCCGACCACCCTACGACCACCGAAGTCCAGCTGGATTTCATTCCCAACCGAGAATAGAGGCTCGACCGTCGTTTCGTCGGCGTAGATCGGACCCTGGCAAGAATGCTAGCCTGATAAGTGGAGTGTTCCAAATTGCATCTTTCAGCCAACTATCGCTGCTGCCTGCTGCTTGCCGTTATCGTCACCACATTGCCCCTTCTTTCCATCGCCGGGACGGGGAGCGAGCGCACTGCGGAGGGGCCAAAGCCCGGCGTCGCAAAACCCTGGTCTGTTCGCTGGCAACCGCCACTGCTGGTGGACGGAGCCCCGGTTGCGTTTGATGTCACGCCGCCGGCGCGTTTGACACGGCTCTCCGCCAAATGGCTGGGACATCAAGTCTGGTTCAGCTATGACCCCGCCGGGAAAACCTGGTACGGGATCGCCGGCGTCAGTCTCGAAACCCGTCCTGGCACCTACGCCCTGGAACTGAGCGGAACAACTTCCCAGGCAGCAACTATCTCTTTCTCCCGAAAAATCACGGTCCGGGCCGCGAAGTATCCCAGCATCAAGGTCACTGTCGCCAAGCGATTCACCGAACCCAGCAAAGTGGAGCTGGAGCGCATTCATCAGGACAAGACAATCAAGCAGGACGTGTTTCAACACACCAATCCGGAGCGGGAATGGTCAGGAAGTTTTCTTCCACCCGTGGTCGCCCCGGTCTCCGACGCCTTTGGCACCCGCCGGACCTTTAACGGCAAAGTTCAAAGCATGCACCAGGGACTGGACTACGGCGTCCCCACCGGTACACCGGTTTCCGCCGCTAATGCGGGAATCGTTCTGCTGGCGGGCCCCTTGTACTTCGAAGGAAATTGCGTGGTACTCGATCACGGGCAGGGATTGCTCACGCTCTACCTCCACCTGTCGGAGATCAAGGTAAAGCAAGGCGAGCGGATAGCGGCAGGGCAGGAGATTGGGCGCAGTGGAGGCACGGGCCGGGCCACCGGCCCTCATCTTCATTTTGCGGTACGCTGGCAAGGTGTTTATCTGAATCCTGCGACCCTGCCGAGCCTCAGACTTCCTTGATCCGATAGCCAGGTTGCTTTCACCAGATTTTCCAGCGGCCGGGTGACGCGCCCAGCGCCACCGAATGCCAAACTACAAAACGAAAAATGGCGCCCGGTGCGGACGGCCGGGGAGGCGCCCGCTTCACATTCAGCCATCTGCGACTCTGCCTGAACCGCCCCGGATAACCGGGAAGGAGCGAATGGACGGCCGCAGATTCAGGTTTCTGACCAGGCGGTGCAGATAGTTCGCGTGCACTCCCAGGGTACGGGCCGCCTCGGTGTAGTTGCCTTTGGTTTCCTCGAGCGCGGTAAGAATGAGGTGTTTCTTCAATTGCGTGACCGCCGCGTGATACTTGGCTTCCTGCGTGCCCGGCGCCGGATCTTTCTCCAAAACTGATTCCGGCAGGTCTTCCGGGCATATGGTTTCCGAGACGCCCAAAACCAGCGCCCGTTCGATGGCATTTTCCAGTTCGCGCACGTTACCGGGCCAGTCATAATTCATCAGCCCGGCCAGGGCCTCGGGAGAAATCTTTTTGGCTTTGACCTTGCACTTGGCGGCAAACTTGGCGACAAAATATTCCGCCAGAATGGGAATGTCTTCCACACGCTCACGCAGCGGGGGCACCACCAGCGATACGACGTTCAGCCGGTAATATAGATCCTCGCGAAATGTCCGTGCCTTCACTGCGGCTGCCAGGTCTTTGTTGGTGGCGGCGATCAGGCGAATGTCGATCGAGATCGGGCGGGAGCCCCCCAGGCGTTCGAGTTCGCGTTCCTGCAACACGCGCAGCAACTTGACTTGCAACGCCGGAGCCAGTTCCCCAATTTCGTCGAGAAACACCACGCCTCCGTCGGCCAGCTCCAGCCGGCCTTTCTTTTGACCGGCTGCGCCGGTAAACGCGCCTCTTTCGTATCCGAAGAGTTCGCTCTCCAGCAGACCTTCGGGAATGGCCGCGCAGTTAATGGTGACAAAGGGCCGGCCGGCGCGTGGGCTGTTGCGATGAATGGCCCGCGCCACCAATTCCTTGCCGGTTCCGCTTTCACCCCCCACCAGGACGGTTGCGTCCGTGGGCGCCACTCGCGACAGGAAGCGGTACACCTCTTTCATCGCGGGACTCTCGCCGACCATGTTGTGCTGCAGATTGATTTCCGCCGCCAGGCGAAGGTTTTCCTGTTCCAGCCACAGCAAGCGGCGGGAGTTCTCCAGCGCCACCGCGGAGATACCCGCAATGCTGGCCACGAGTTCCAGGTGGTCCCGATCAAATCGGGTACCCGGACTGGTGGTGTCCAGGTAGATGCACCCGACCACTTTTTGAAACACAGTCAAGGGGACGCAGAGCAACGAGCGCACTTTTAAACTCACCAGGCTTTCTACTTCGCTTAAGCCTCCGCTGGCAGGCACATCCGCTCCCAGGATCGCTACTCCCTGGTCCATCACCTGGGTCGTAATGGTGCGGCTTACACGTACTGGTTCTGCCCGCTCTACGGGATAGGCGAAGAGCGAAGAAAACCTGTGGTTGCCCTTGCCATCCAACAGAATTGCGCCACGCTCGGCCGGCACCACCTCAAAAATCAGCTCCAGGATTTGCTCCTGCAGACGGTGCAGGTCAGAAATGGAGTGCACCACGCGGCTTATTTTCAGCAATGCATTGAGATTCCGCCCCACCCGCGAAGTTCCCGGCAACTCTTTCTGAATGCGTTCCGGCTGAAGGTAGAGAACATCCTGAGGGCGGATTCGGACCGTGGCCTGGGTCAGGCTATCGTCGAACTCAACAGCTTCGGTGGTGGCTCCATCCGAGTCCTCCTTCGTCAGGAAGACAAAAACAGATTCTCCCACTGAGATCTGATCGCCGTGGTTCAGCCGCTTTTCCGACACCACCCCACCGTTAACGAAGGTGCCATTACGGCTTTCGAGATCGCGAAGCTGGTAACCGTCATCTTCCCGGATGAGCACGCAGTGGCGTCGCGACAGGGAAAGATCGCTGACCGTCAATGAGTTAGAGGGATCTCTGCCGATCCGGACTTCTGCTTCCGTCAAAAAATAGACCGAATCCGCCAATGGTCCCGCCGCGACCTGGAGTCTGGGCTTCAAGGGTTCGCACACCTCACTTGCGGCCTACGGTGTATCACACTTTTCATGCCTGCGGAATATCCCAACCCGTCCTGTTCCACTATCCGAACAGATAGTCGTTCTATCTATCCGGATAGAGAAGACGCTCGAACCCCGGCCCAAGGCCATCTCTTGGAGGAAGGGCTAATGTCATTAGAATGATTTACTTATCAAGACACCAGCGCAGATTGCCCCCGCCCCGTTGCGATGGCTGAAGACGTGCTCTCAAATGGGCAGCGTTGGCCTGGCAAAAAGCGACGGGGGAAGCGCTTTCAGAAGTTCCGCCGGGAATGCGCTGTTCGGGAACTCGAGGGACCCCCTCATCGGGTTCCCGATCGCTTTTTAGTACCCACCTGCTGAGAACCGAAAACTGACGACTGAGAACTTGAGTTTGATCGATCCCCTCAGAACCAAAACATTCTTACTCACCCATCGCGGTCAGGCGTTGCGAATCGGCCGTGTCACGCACGACGACGTCATCTTGGAAGGTCACAGTCTTGCCCGAGATTGCGGGGACGCGTTCACCCGGCAGTAAAATTCCCACCAGGTTTAAGGGATCGGCGGCCGACAACACGATGGTCTCTCCGGTGAGTGGCATTTTGCGGGTCGTGCGCAACGATTCCACGGCCACGGGCAGGGCAAATTGCTCACCGAGAAATCCATCCACAAAGCGGCCGCCTCGAATCTCGCCTCGATCTTCGAGCCGCCGGAACGCCATTTGCAGTTCGCGCCACTTGGGAAGATTGGTCTCGCGAGCGAGCAGATCACGAAACACGATGCCATAACGTTTCAGCAACATCCAGCAGGTCGCCTCCACGGCGCGATTGCGGTCCGCCGCCTGGTCGGTGTACAAGAGCGCCCAGCGGCCAGTGCTATGGCGGGGGCGCGCCGCCCGACCGCTGCCTTGTCCGGCACGGCGCTTGGGATCAAGCAAAGAGCGCAGGTTGTCGAAACCATCGGCGGTGATCACACCACCTGCAACCAGTTCCCAGAGGGAGGTTTCCACCTCCGCTTTCAGGCGCCCCGTACCGCGCACGATATCGGCGAAAAATGACGCTCCGCGCTGCCGCAGGAAGTCCAGCACCTGGCGGGCAGTTTCGCTCAGGCCGCGCGCTTCGGGTGCCTCGGAGTCGGGGCGATGCGGAGTCATCCAGTCGGCTTCTTCGCGCACGAAGAACGTGATGGGAGCCACGCTGGTCGGAATCACGCGCCGCTTTCCCGCTGCGGTGTCATCAAGAGTCGCGGGATGCGGCGACAGCCTTCCCCAACCGACGGCGCCGGTAAGACAAAGCTGGTCGAGCCACTTGGGATCATAGTTGGCAATGCGACGACCCAGGATCTGCCGCTCCCAGGCATTGGCGGGAATCTCGAATCCCTGCAACTGGCGCAGCACCTCGAGCGTGGCGCGTTCCCCTTGAACCTGAGCCCCCGGTGCGACATGCTGCCAGCGCAAAAGCCAGCGCATGAATTGCGCCGCCGTGACCGGCTCAATCTGTTTGCGCAGGGTGGCCACCGTCAAGCGATGAATGCGCGCCAACAAGCGCCGCTCGCACCACTCCAGTTCGGGCCCCTCCTCGTGCGGGCGCGGGCGACTCGCCCGCGAGGCGGTGCCGGTAAATTGTCCGCGCAGCAAGGCCCCCGAGGCTTCCATACGAAGCAAAGCCTTGTCGATTTCAGAAGCGGGAAGCCCGAGCAAAGCGCCAAGTTGCGAAGCTGTCGCCGGACCCATGTGCGACATCCAACCCGTGACCAATGCCAGGAGCGCATCTTCCGATGACGGCAGAGCCGTCCTAATCTCCGCGACCGGGCGATCAAACCGAGCGCTTGGGAACAGCAGTGAAAATGTCGTTGCGCGCTCCGCTGCCACCCAGTAACTCACCCCATCTTGTTCAGCCCGGGCAGCCCGCCCCTGTTCCAGGAGTCTTTCGAAATATCCTCGCCACTCCCCCACGCTATGACTCACGTGGGGACAGCTGCCCTCGGCTGTCCGGTCGAGCGCAGCTTGACTGCCGGGTTTACCGAACAAGCTCAAAGCGGCGGCCTGGGCTTGGGCGGGCGAGTCGCCCGCCTCCACACGGGCCGGGAACGCAATCAGGGTATGCAGCACATCGTGCAACTCGTCCGCATCGCGCACGTCGGGCCAGGCTTCTTCCCGGACCTGCGCGATCGCGGCAGGATCGAGCTTGCCGACTTCTTCCAGCACCGACTCAGGCAGAATGCGTCGCATCTCCACGGCGCGCGCCCGCCGTTCCTCCAGAGGCGCGTCGTCGAGATAGGCGTAGGGGTTCGCATTTAGAATCTCATGCGAGAATTGCGACGGCACCGGCGTGTCCACCGCCAGGCAACGGATTCGCCCCTGCTGGATGCCGCTCAGCAGCGCCCGCAGCCCGTCCACATCCATGGCCTCGGTGAGGACGTCTTTCATCACTTCCTTGACCAGGGGATGATCGGGAATCTGAATGTCGCCCACGATATTTTCCTGGCAGGCGGCCACATCGGGGAACACCGACGCCAGCAGATCGTCCGAGCGCATGCGCTGGATCTGCGGTGGAACTTTCTTGCCGCCCTGAAAGCGCAGCAGAGCCAGCGCGCGATTGGCGTCCCAGCGCCAGCGTGTGCCAAAAATCGGCGACGCCAGCGCCGCCTGTTCCAGAATCGGTTGCACGGTTTCGGCGTTGAGGAAATGAAAAACGTCAGCCAGGGGAAAGCTGTGCTGCTCGGCCAGTGCGATGTTGAGACCGTTGTCGGTGGCGGCGGCCTGTAATTCAAAATTGAAGCTGCGGCAGAAACGCTTGCGCAGGGCCAGGCCCCAGGCCTTGTTGATGCGGCCGCCATAGGGCGCGTGGATAATCAGTTGCATCCCGCCGCCTTCATCGAAGAAGCGCTCGGCGATGATCGTGTCCTGCGTTGGAACATCCCCCAACACAGCGCGGCCCTGCAAGATGTACTCGACCGACTGCTCGGCGGCGGAATCATCCAGCCCGCATTCCTCCTTCAGCCACGCGATGGTTTCGGCAACCGCGGGCTGGCTGGGCGAAATCCCGACGGGAGAAGTGTCACGCAGGCGTTCGCTGATTTCTTCACGCAGACCAGCCACATGAGCGGAAAGTTCCTGGGTGCGCGCGGGGGCCTCGCCACGCCAGAAGGGAACGCTGGGTGGAGCGCCGTGCGCATCCTCCACCAGCACGCGTCCAGATTTGCCCTCCACGCGACGGATGCGCCACGAGGCGTTTCCCAGCAGCATGATGTCGCCGGCATTGCTTTCGACCGCGAAGTCTTCGTCGAGGGTGCCGACCACAATGCCGTCGGGCTCGGCGACCACGGTGAAGAGGGCGGTTTCCGGAATGGCGCCGCCGCTGGTGATGGCCGCCAGCCGGCTGCCCCGCCGTGGCCGCAGCTTCCGGTTCACGCGATCGTGATGGATGTAAGCGCCATAGCGCCCGCGCCGCGATGCTATGCCCTCGGAGAGCATTTCGAGAATCGAGCTGTAAGTCTCGCGGGAAAGATTGCGATAGGGATAAGCGCGCGTGACCAGGGCGAAGAGTTCATCTTCATCCCAGCCGCCACTTGTAGCGCCGGCGTCCTCGCCGGCTGTCACGAGGGCATCTTGCCCTCGAAGGTGGGGGCGGGACGCCCCCACGACAGCCGCCGGGACGGCGGCGCTACTACGAACAGAGCTGCTCTCGGCCGCGCAGGTGGCCACAATCTGCTGCGCCAGAATATCCAGAGGAGCATCGGGAATGATCAGCCGGTCCAGGTCGCCTTGCCGGATGGCGCGCACCAACGCGGCGCACTCCAGCAGGTCATCGCGGGTGCCGGCGAAGAATCGTCCTTTGGGCAGGGCGCCGCGCCAGTGGCCGGAACGTCCGACGCGTTGCAGCGCAACCGCGATCGCCCGCGGAGAACTGATCTGTACCACCAGGTCCACCGTGCCGATGTCGATTCCCAGTTCAAGCGATGCCGTCGCCACCAGAACTTTGACCTTGCCTTCTTTCAGCTTCTGTTCCGCGGAGAGGCGGAGCTTGCGCGACAGGCTGCCATGATGCGCGGCGACGTTTTCCTCGCCCAAGCGTTCGCCCAGGTTGTGCGCAATGCGCTCCGCCAGCCGCCGGGTATTGACGAACACCAGGGTGGAACGATGCTGCTCGACCAGTTCCACCAGCCGGTTGTAAATCTCGTCCCACATTTCATTGGTGGTGATTGGTCCCAGGGACGAGCCGGGAACTTCGACCGCGAGATCGAGTTTCCGCTTGTGCCCGACATCCACGATCACCGGCGCCGGCCTTCCATTGCCGGTCAGAAAGTGAGCCACTTCTTCGATGGGCTTCTGGGTCGCCGAAAGTCCGATGCGTACTGGCGGGCGATGCGTGAGCGCTTCCAGGCGCTCCAGCGAAAGTGCCAGGTGCGCACCGCGCTTGTCGTCGGCGACGGCATGGATTTCATCGACGATGACGGTTTCTACATCCCGCAGAATGGCGCGACTCTTTTCCGCGGTCAGCAGAATGTAGAGCGACTCCGGCGTGGTGACCAGAATGTGCGGCGGCCGCTTGAGCATGGCCCGGCGTTCGTGCACCAGTGTGTCGCCGGTGCGGACGGCGGTGCGAATCTCCGGCATCAGCAATCCGCGCTCGCACGCCATCTGAAGAATCTCGCTCAGGGGCCCTTCGAGGTTCTTCTGAATATCGTTGCCCAGCGCTTTCAACGGGGAAACATACAAAACTTCGGTACGGTCGTTGAGATCGCCGGCCAGCGCCTTGCGCACCAGCCGGTCGATGCAGGCTAGAAACGCCGCCAGAGTCTTGCCGGAACCAGTCGGCGCGGAGATGAGAGTGGTTCGCCCGGCAAGAATGTGAGGCCAGCCCTGCTCCTGGGGCTCGGTAGGCGTACCGAATTTCCGGACAAACCACTCCGCAACCAGCGGGTGTGCCCATGCGAGAGCAGAGGGAGGGGAAAACACGGTGGAATATTCTAGCATGGGACTTTCGCAAAACGTTCGCCACATGCAGAGGAATGATAAGCGAGACCACGCGTCTTCGTGACAAGCCTTGACGGATGTGATTATGGATGATATTTTATGGATGTTTGTAACATTCATCCATTAGGAGTGGTTATGAAGGTCGCTGACGAAGTTTGGCTCGCTGTCGCTCTACTTCAACGCGAAAATCCTGGGCGAACGGATTTCGCAGTTCAGGAGATAAAGGCGCGGGCCAGGAATGAAAATTGGGAGATCAGGCCGGGATTTAATCAACATGTCTCGTACCACTGTGTCGCGAGTAAGCCCGCGGATCCGGTAAATCATCGCATGCTTCATGAGGACTCGCGGGGGCGGAGAAGGCTTTACCGGAAAGGGGACCCATGTCACCCGGATCGGGAAAACGGGAGGATTCTCCCCGATCCCGTTGATCTTCCGACCCAATACAAGCCGCTGATTGACTGGTACGATGCGGTCTATTCAAAGCAACTCCCGCCGCCATTGGTTCCAGGCAACAACGGGTCGGCGCTTCGTCATGAAGGTATTGATTCGAAACCGCAACCAGCGTCGGCAGCCATGGACATGATGTTGTCAGGGACAGCGTTCGTCAGTGCGACCGGTGCCGTTGTGATCCCGAGCGATTTGCGGAGGGAGCTTGGCATCGAGGAAGGCACGCGCCTCAGCGTGTATCGTGAAAGGGACCATTTGGTTCTCGAGCCTATTACGGACGAGTTCATCCACAGCCTGGTGGGATGCCTCAAAGGTAAGGATTCTCTGGTCGCGGCTCGCGAACGTGAGCACCGCATCGAGAAGGACCGGACGCGGTGACCAGGACCTACGTCCTCGACGCCAATGCTGTACTGGATCTAGTTGAAGCCGGTGCGGGATTCGGGAAGGTGGAAAAACTGCTTCAGTCCGCCTTGCGAAACGAAGTTTCCATCCTCCTCTCTGTCCTCAATTGGGGGGAGGTTTTCTACTTATTGTGGCAAAGGCGGGGAGAGGACAAGGCGCGGCAGACGCTTGCGAAACTGTCGCGCCTTCCGCTCCAGATCCTTCCTGTTGACTTTCCCCAGGCGCTCAAGGCGGGAGAACTCAAGGCCGTCCACAAGATTCCCTACGTGGACTGCGTTACCGCCGCATTAGCAGTTCTCAACCAGGCTGTCCTGGTGACTTCCGACCGCGACTTCGAAAGACTCGGAAAGCAGTTTCCGATCCTGTGGATCGCCCGCGCATAGATGGTATGCGGGCTGAATGCTAGAATCCCGGCAATGCCGAAAAAATCATCTGCCCAAGCCCGTGCCAGGAGAATCAAGCTCCTTCTTTTCGACGTAGATGGCGTCCTCACTGACGGCAAACTTTTTCTTTTTCCCGTGTCCACCAGCGAATCCGGTGGCGCGGCGTCTGGACAAATCGTAGTTGAAGCCAAAGGATTTCACGCTCAGGATGGCGCCGGCATTTCGATCGCCCGCATCGCCGGCATCAAGGCAGGACTCATCACCCGGCGCAATTCTGAAACCGTGGCCTTGCGCGCCCGCGATCTTAAGCTGGAGCAGGTCCACCAGGGCATTCGGAACAAGTTGAAAGCCTTTCGCGAAATTCTCAGCGCGGAAAGACTTAGCGCCAGCGAAGTTGCCTTCGTCGGGGACGACGTAATCGATCTTACTGTGATGCGCAATTGCGGTTTTTCCGTGGCCGTGGCTAATGCTCGCCGCGAGGTAAAACAGGCCGCCCATTACGTCACCCCTCACGCCGGGGGTGATGGGGCGCTGCGGGACGTGATCGAATTTATTCTGAAGGCGCAGGGAAAGTGGAAACAAGCAGTGGAGAAGTACATCGCGGACAGCCATTAGCAATTGGCGCTTGGCAATTGGCCAAACCTTATCAGCAGCCAGAGTCGAGGGCTTGTGGCCTTGGGTTGAGTTCAGGGCCCAGAAGCCTAACCGCCCAGGCCTTGGCCATGTGCCCGCTGCTGAGGCACAAGAATTGATCTCCAGACAAACAAAACCCACCGGTCGTCTGCTTGGGGCGTGCTCGGGTCGACGACCGATGGGCTACCGTTTCTCCTTACTCACCCTGTTGTTTTCAGGAGTAATTAATGTTTGTAAACACGGGCTGCGGAGAAAGTTTCGCGGACTTGTGTAAATGTTCGTAAATTCAATGCTTATTCCGGAATTGCCACCGGCCGTGCGGCCATGAGCTCGGTAAACCGGGGATCCTTGCGCAGTCCGGCAAATTCCGAGTCTTTATACACGTCCTCAATGCCCTTATAGCCTTCCTCCATGGCTCGTCGCAGGTATTGCAGGGAGCGGTCTGTGACGCCGCTTTTGGCGTAGAGCTTGGCCAGCACGTAGTAAAAATGGGCGCGGTCGCCCGGCGATGACATCTGGGCCAGCACCCCGGTGTGCGAAGTTCGCTCAAATATATCGGGATCGAGTTGCAGGGCCTGGTTGTAAGCCAGACCGGCCTTCACGTAGTCCTTCTTGGAGAAGTATGCCGCTCCTAAATTACTGAAAAATGAGCCGGAATCCTGCCGTATCTTGATCGCCTTTTCGTACTCCTTGATGGCCTTTCCGTATTTCTTTTGCAGGTAATAAATTACGCCCAGATTGTTGTAGGCGTCGGCAAACTGCCGGTCACTCTTGATGGCTCGTTCGAAGTCTTTGCGGGCCTCGCCGAAGCGCGCCATCTGCAGTTCGTTGATGCCAGTCTTGTTGTAGAGCCTGGCGCTGTCGGGCTCTTTCTTCAGCGCTGCCCGGTAGTAATCCAAGGCATCGAGATAGAACTTTTGGGAGCGCAGGGTATCGCCGCGAGCTTCCAGGTCAGCAACCGCGGCGCCGGCCGCCGGGGGCTCGGCTCGCCGCACTGGCGGCGGACTGACCTCAACCTGCTCCGAGGAATGAGCCTGGGCAAAATGATGGACCTGCGCCAGGGACAGAGTGGGGAAAAGCGCTACCAGCAGGAGGTACAGCAGAGATTGACGACCCATAAGTCCGCTCCTGAAGACAGAGCCAACTCGGCGCGGGCTCGTCTACTGAGGACCCTTACCGTCCGTTTCCGCCGGTTTGGGTGGCGGATTGTTAGACGGTTTGTCATCTTTAAAGATACCCGCAATCTTGCCTAAAAAGCCTTTTTTCTTTTTGCCGGGATCTTCGGCTGCAGTGCCCGTTCCCGGCGGCGTGCCGGGCTGGGCCCCAGGCGGTGGAGGCGGAAGCGCCTTCTCGCCGCCCAAACCAAAGACCCGGGAGAAGAAGCCCCGCATTCCCGTCCCCTGATCGCAGGTCTCACTGGGCTCGGTGCCGGCGATGAAGGCTACGCTGTAGGTTTCCGGGCAGGAGGGCGTGGCCAGCAAATTGGTGGTCTTGTCGAGTTGCACATCTACCACGCCTGAGGGCTGCGCGAACGCCCTGGCATCGGCATACTGCGGCAGGGCCACTGCCTTCTTCATGAACTCCGCCCAGATCGGGGCTGCGGTCTGGGCGCCGCTCAAGCGGATGTCGCTGTAGTCGTCATAGCCTACCCAGACAATGCACAGCAGGTTGCTGGTATAGCCGGCGAACCAGCCGTCATGCGAAGTGCCCGTCTTGCCAGCGGCGGGGGCCGTGAAGCCGAGCTGGCGTACGGTGTACGCCGTGCCGTAGTTCATCACCCCTTCCATCATGTCGGTCATGATATAGGCCACGCGGGGATCGAGGACGGGGTGAGTGTCCGGTTTGAAGTCCAGGACGATATCGCCGTTGGCGTTCCGCACCGAGTTGACCAGAGTCGGAGAAATGCGCACTCCGCCATTGGCGAAGACGGTATAGGCCGCCGCCATGTCGAGCGGAGTGGCATCGTAAGCGCCGAGCGCCATGGCGGGCGTGGCCTTCACCGACGTGATCCCGGCAGCCTTGGCCAGGTCGGCCACTTTGTCATAGCCCACTTCTTCCGCCATCTTTACCGTGGCGTTGTTCAAGGACATGGCCAGGGCATAACGCGCGGTCACGTCGCCGTGATACTCCTCTTTGTAGTTGCGCGGCTCGTAGATCTGGTCGCCATAGGCGAAGGTGCTAGGGGCATCCTGTACCAGGGTTGCCGGGGTGAATATTGGATTCGTGCCGTCCAGCGCCGTATTCATGGCGGCGGCGTAAACGAAAGGCTTGAAAATCGATCCCGTGGGACGTTTCGCCACGGCATGGTTCAACTGGCTGACGCCATAATTCCGTCCCCCCACCAGCGCGAGAACTTCACCGGTGTGCGGATCCATGACCACCATCGCCACCTGGGCCTGCGGTCCGGGCAGGACGGTGGTCTCATACTTGTTCTTTCCGATCCGCTTACGTTTGGTGCGCAGTTTCGTTACCTGGTCGTCCACCAGCTTCATTCCGGTCTGCACTGCGGCTGCCGCCGCTTTTTGCAGGTCAGGATCGATAGTCGAGTAAATGCGATAACTCTGGTCGTTCATCTGCCGCTCGTCGAGCTTGGTAATAAGCGTATCCCGCAGCAGATCGACGAAGTAGGGTGCGTCGCTGGCCTCGACGTTGGGCGGCGCCAACTTCAGCGGGGTGGCCTTGGCCTTTTCTGCTTCCGCCTGGGTCAGGGTATGGGTTTCCACCATGGCGTCCAGCACCAGGTTGCGGCGTTCGAGGGCGCGCTCGGGATGGCGGTAGGGTGAAAGATAGCTGGGCGCCTGGATAATTCCCGCGATCAGCGCCGCTTCCGCCGGGGTCACGTCCTTCAGATCTTTGTTGAAATAGGCTTGCGCGGCCTGTCCAAAACCGTTGATGGTGAAGGACCCGCGCTGGCCCAGATCGACGCGATTGGCATAGAACTCGAAAATCTGCTGCTTGCTGAGCTTCTGCTCCATTTCGACGGCAATCAGCATCTCCGACAATTTGCGCTTGACGGTCTTTTCCGGAGTCAGGAAAAACTTTCGGGAAAGCTGCATGGTGATGGTGGAACCGCCCTGCTCGTGGCGGCCGTGGATTACGTCAATCCAGGTGGCTTCGGCCAGGCGCAGGAAGTTCACGCCACCGTGCTGAAAAAAGCGCCGGTCTTCGATGGCCAGCACCGCATCCACCATCAGCTTCGGAATCTCATCGTAGGTAACCAGCTGCCGCTTGGATCGGTCCCCGGCATCGAACAGGGAAGTGATCATCTGCGGTTCGAGTTCGTAGGCCGCCAGATCGCCAGATTTGCTGGTGATGCTTTCCACCTTGCCGCCGCGGACACGGATGATGGCCGACTCCGGGCTGTGATAGGAGTCGGAGCCAGGCTTGATCTCGATGCCGCCTTCAAACAGGCGGTAACTGCCCATGGGCGATTTGCCGTTCTGGTCATAGCCGGCACGGCGCAACTGGAGCGCAATCTGTCGGGCTTCGATCTTTTCGCCCACCTGGACGGGCCGGGCGACGGCGTAAATTCGGGCCGAGTTGCCGAACACCGGACCCTTGAAGCGCTGGTCGATCATGCGGCCAAACTTGACGTAGTAGTAGGTGAAGAACGCTCCGCCTACAGTAGCCAGGACGAGGAAAACCACCAGCGCCGCGCGCAGCACGGGATCGTGGAAGGACCATCCCCTTCCGGGTTGGCCAGTCTGCCGGCCTGTCGGGATCTTGAGTTTTATGGCCACAATGAGATGAGCGGAGGAGCCTCTACTGTCTTAGACGACGGAGCGCGCGCTTGCCGTTATCCGGTCCCAGGAAATCTCTCTCCCGGCCAGACGCGGCACTCCGCATCCTCGATTGAATTCGGATAGACATCCTCTATCTTAACCTGCCTGCCCTTGTTTTTAACCTGGCGGCTGGTTGGCAGCCAGGTACCGCCCAGGTCAATTGGTGGGAACGAACACCATATTGTCCGTAACGGTCAGGTCCGGCACCGTGTGCGTCAGAGCCCCGGTTGAAGTACTGGTATTCAACACCGAAAAGGCACTGGTGGCCGCATCGGCGCAGAATGCTTCTCCGCCTCCCTGGTCCCACTTGCAATCGTCCACCATGGGCAGCCCGGTAAACGGCGAGCCCGCCAGTGGAGTTAAGGCGCCTGAGGTGGGATCAATGGCGAAACCCTCAGTGGCCGCAGTAGCGCTGCTGCTGTCAACTCCGAAGGCATAAACAAACTGACTGCTGGGATGAACCCGCAGGTTCTGCGGGGTAGCCATGGTGGTAGCGAACGGAGAATTGTTTACCGCCGTCAACGTGCCGGTGGTCGGATTAATGGCAAAAACATAAAGATGGTTGTCACCGGTGGTGCCGCTAATCCCGATGGCGTGTTTGCCGGTAAAGTCAGTGCGGACCAGAGCCACGTTCAGCCCGAACGGGCTGCCCGCAACAGTGGAAAGCGCGCCGTTGCTTTGGTCAATCGAGAAGGCGTAAATCGGAAGGAATGGCGATCCCTGTCCGACATAGAGAAACGTGCCGCTACCATCGACAGCCAGAAACTTGGCGAAATCCAGGTTGAAGGCAGAAAATGGCGAAGCCGGCGCTGCGACCAGCGCCCCTGTCGTGGCATTGATCTGAAAAACGGAAACCGATCCCGTGGTCTGGTTCCCCACGAACAGAAAGCGTCCGGCGGGATCGCTGGTGATCGAGTCCGCGCCCGCAGTGGCAAAGGGACTTCCGCTGATGGCGGTGAGAGCGCCGCTGGTGTGATCGATGGTGAAGGCCTGAATGCTCCGCGAATCGCTTTGTGGCAAGTAAAGAAATTTCTGGTTGACGATTACCATGTCACTGCCCACGCCGCTCGGAAGCGTCGGCGCGGTGAAAGAAGTCAGGGCACGGAAAGCCCCGGCTGTGCTCAGGCCGGCGCCGAGAATCTTCCTGTTGCCGCTGTCGAGGTAGTAAAGAAGGGAGGCATTATTTCCTCCTCCGCCAGGGTTGTTCACTGGCCCGCAAACCGTGCCGGCGGTCGAGGTTCCAACCGTCGAACCGCCACCGCCGCTGCTGCTACTGCTTAAGGAAGTAGTAGGACAGCCGCTTCCACAACCCGCCCAGCCCAACAGGGCAACTGCAACCGGCACCAGCCACAACAGTCTGTTTCCCAGCTTCATACATCCTCCGTACACTTTTCCGGCATTGCACACACCGCGTCAATCCCGTCTAGCACGTGCGCTGCCGAACCGGCAAAAGGGGCCCCTGCCCGTCACCCCCGATAGGGACGTTTCTACACATGTATTCCTGAATGGTAGGTAGTGATCAGATTGGGAAACAAGAGTACTGAAGTAAGAGGGATTGCGTTCCAGGTTCCCGCCTCGGGGCGCGAATCAGGACGGCTGTCCCTGCGCCCTCCGCTTTAGAAAACGCCCTTGTTCCGGGCGGAAGCATCGAAGTGCAGGTCCATGGGATATCCCGGAAGGTTCACGTGGACGATATAGTTAGCTTCGATATCGACGGTGCCGGTACCCACCACTCCATTGCGCACCACTTTGATCTGTTCCCGGGTGATCGGGATATCCATATCCTGCGCCTTTCTGAAGACTTCGTCACGGATGACATCTTCGGTCTTGGTGGTATAGGTGCTCATCTGCGACTCGGTCTTGAGGGCGTCCTGGAATTGATAGTTGCTGAAGTAGGGAGGAGCCAGGGTGGCGATCAGAATGACCGCACCCACAATAATCATAATGCCGAAAACCATCTTCATAGCGCGCTCCGCTTCCGGTCACGCGCAACCGCTTCACCGCGCGGACCGCAGGTTCTTTCCGAAATAATCGGTGATTGCGGAGATGCTAGCATCCTGCATTTGCCGAGTCGAGCGCTGAACCACTTCCACGGTACCTTCGGTAACCTTCTTTCCGACATTGATACGAAAGGGGATACCCACTAAGTCGGCATCCTTGAACTTGACCCCGGGGCGCTCATCCCGGTCGTCGAGCAGGACTTCGTAGCCGGCGGCTTCGAGCCGCTGGGCGATGTCCACGGCCGTGCTCAGAAGTTTCTCGTCGCCCACGTTGGTGGGCGTCACTACGATTTCGAAGGGCGCAATCTGGGGCGGCAGCCAGAAACCGTTCTCGTCATTGTCCTGCTCCACCGCGGCCGTCAGGATGCGTTCGATCCCGATGCCATAGCTGCCCATGATGGGCGTGATTTCCTTGCCGTTCTTGTCCAGAACGCGCGCCCCCATCGACTGCGAATACTTGTAGCCCAGTTTGAAGATGTGCCCGATCTCGACCGCGGTGTCAATGCGCAGGGTCTCGCCACAATTGGGGCAGTCTTCACCCGCAGTCACGCTGCGCAGATCAACGTACGCGGTAGGCTGGAAGTCGCGGCCCGGCGTGATGTTCTTCAGGTGATAGTCTTCCTTATTGGCCCCGCCTATCAGGTTGGTGCGGCCTTCGAGTGCCTTGTCCACCAGCAACACCGGGCGCTGCGCGTCGTTCAGATCCCTGGCCCAGGCAATGCCGATGGGCCCCAGAAATCCCGCGGGAGAGTTGAAGATCTGGCGGATTTCTTCTTCCTGCATGGGACGCGTCTCTTTGCCTCCCAGCGCGGCCGACAGCTTGACCTCATTCATCTGATGATCGCCGCGCATCAGCAATACCACGGCGCGCGCCGACGCTTTGCCCGACTTCGGGTCGAGAGTTTCCATCATCAGCGCCAGGGTCTTGATCTTGTTCTTTGGCGATACGCCCAGGAATCTGGCGACATCCTCGATAGTCTTCATCCCCGGGGTGTGCACTTCGAGCGGTTTGCCATCGCCTTCGGCCTTGAGGTCTTCGACCGCCGCCAGCTTCGAGGCGGCTTTGTCCAGGTTGGCGGCGTACTTGCACTTTTCGCAACTCACGATGCGGTCTTCGCCGGCCGGCGTCCGCACCATGAACTCGTGGGACTGCGATCCGCCCATGGCGCCTGAGTCGGCTTCGACCACCATGTATTTCAAGCCGCAGCGATCGAAGATGCGGCAGTAGGCGTCGTAATGTTTCTGGTAGGAAACATCGAGGCCGGCGGCATCGATATCGAAAGAGTAGGAATCTTTCATGATGAACTGCCGCACCCGCAACAGTCCGGACTTGGGACGCGCCTCATCGCGGAACTTGCTCTGAATCTGGTACCAGATCTGGGGCAGCTGCTTGTAACTGCGCAACTCCTTGCGCGCAATTTCGGTCATGACCTCTTCATGGGTCATGCTTAAACACAGATCGGCGCCCTTGCGATCTTTCAGCCGGAACATAGTGTCGCCCATCACGGCCCAGCGCCCGCTGGCCTCCCACAGCTCGCGCGGATGAATCGCCGGCAGGTAGAACTCCTGTCCAATCTTGTCCATCTCCTGGCGAACGATCCCCATGATCTTGTTAAACGAGCGCTGTCCCATGAAGAGATAGGAGTAGATCCCGGCGGCCAGCTGGCGGATGTATCCGGCGCGGACCAGAAATTTGTGGCTGGCGACTTCAGCGTCCGCAGGCGCCTCGCGCAGTGTAGGAATAAAGAGTTGAGACCAGCGATGCATAGTCAGGGGTCCTGGGGAATAAGGAATTAAGTATTGTAAATGATCGAGGTCTGACCTTCGAGTGAGACGGTGCACGCGTGGGGACAGCTGCCCGCGGGTGTGGCCCGGTCGCAGAGGCAAGTCGATGGTCGCATTTTCAAGCCATCTTTGACTCGTCTTTGCTGCCAAGATAGAATCCGGATAGTCCGATGGCTAAAACACGCTACCGCTACAACATCATGCTCCGGCCGGAACCCGAGGGCGGCTTCACTGCGATGGTGCCCGCCCTGCCCGGCTGCGTAACCTATGGGCGTACATTGGCCGAGGCCCGGAGGATGGCTAAGGACGCAATAGGCGGCTATATCGAAAGCCTCAAGAAGCACAAGGAACCGATTCCCACCGACGACGAAACCTTGGTAGCATCCCTGGATCTGGAATACTCCCACTAAGAAAACCGTCTCCGGAGTTTAATAGGAGTGTCACCTATGGACGAGGTTATCCGGTATGGCGAAGCTCCCTGCTCTTCGGCCACGCGAGGTCGTCAGATTTCTGGAAAATAATGGTTTTGTTCCGATCGCTCTTCGGGAAGCCCTTTTGTCTTCTATCATCCGGTTTCAAGGCGCCGCGCCGTTGTCCCAAAGCACAATCGGGACATGCCTAAGGGAACGCTGCTTTCATTGCTGCGGGAAGCGGGATTCACCCGAGAAGAGATGATCGCATTCCTGGCGGACTAACTCACCAACTGCTTCAAAATCTCTTTCCCCAGCTTCTGCGCCTCGCCGAAAAACTTCTGATATTCGACAAACAGGCGATTCAACTCCAGCGACTTGTCCGGGCCCAGCTTCTTGCGCAGAATCATGTCGCGCACATGGACGGGGTTGGGCAGGGTCGCGTCTTCAGTCAGCTCTTCCAGCGCGGTGGTCGGATCGTAGTGATACATAGTTTCATTGTAGCGCCGGCGTCTCGCCGGCTGTCGGGTGGGCGTCCCGCCCACCCCATCGTTCCGGCGGGACGCCGGCGCTACATCATCTCCGTTCCCCACAAGTCGTGCAGGTGGACAATCCCCAAAAGAGTGTTTGCACCATCAACCACCACCAATGACGTGATCTTTTTTTCTTCCATCAATGCCAGCGCGGTGGCCGCGAATTCACTTGCCCCGATCGTTCTCGGCTTCGCAGTCATACACTCAGCCGCGCTGAGGTCCAATACATCCTTGCCGCGCTTTTCCAGCAACCGCCGCAAATCGCCGTCGCTGATTACACCCACCAGCTTTTGGCCGTCCACCACGGCAGTCACGCCCAGCTTCTTGCGCGACATTTCATAGATCACATCCGGCATCCGGGTTTGCGTCGTGACCCGGGGCACGGCGTCGCCGGTGTGCATCAGTGACTCCACCCGCGCCAGACGCTTGCCCAGTTTCCCGCCGGGATGCAGGTTGGCGAAGTCTTCTTCCTTGAAGCCGCGTTTCTCAGCCAGCGTCATCGCCAGGGCATCGCCCAAAGCGAGCATGGCGGTGGTCGAAGCGGTAGGGGCCAAGCCGAGCCCGCAAGCTTCCTTGGCTACCGAGCAGTCAAGCGCAACATCCGCCGCCGCCGCCAACGTGGATATTTGCGTTGTGTGTGTGGTCGCGGGCGACCCGCCCGCGGCTTTTTCGAACACCGCATCCCCAGTCAAGCTGATCAGGGGCACCTGCAACCGCTTGAGGGTCGCCAGCAGCCGCAGAATCTCTTCCGTTTCTCCGCTGGCCGATAGAGCCATCACCACATCGCCGCGCACCACCATCCCGAGGTCTCCATGCACCGCATCCACGGGATGCATGAACAGCGACGGAGTTCCGGTAGAACTGAGCGTGGCCGCGATCTTGCGTGCAATGATTCCGCTCTTGCCCATGCCCGTGACCACTACCCGGCCGCTGCAGGCGTAGATCAATTCGACCGCCTTGACGAATGCCTCCGCCATGGGGCCCGCGATGCGATCGGCCAGCGCGCGCAACGCCTCAGCCTCGATCCGGACGACGTTTTCGCCTATGTGTTTCATGGAAGGAAAAGATGTTAGCACGCGGAAACTAGCTGTCAGCTCTCAGCTGTCAGCTTTCAGCTTGCGGCAAGACTTCCCGTCCCCTGTTTCGTGGCGACTGAGAGCTGAGAGCTTCCTCAGAAATGGTCATCCATGCTCTGCACTCGTCCCGCCAGACTTCGGGCCTGGATGGCCCGGTCCCAGGGGCCGGCCTGCCAGTTATCCTTTTGCTTTTCGGGATGAATCCAGGGCGGCAGCGTGATTGACAGATTGGCCGCGATGGCTATGGCGTAGGGTTCATACAACGAACGAAGGTGGGTCAGTTTGTCGTCAAATGCAGCGCCGTCGCGCAGCTTTACTCCACGTGCCGCCAGGCTTTGCCGAAGACGATCCAGTTCCGGTGCGGGCAAGCGGTCATCGCCGGCCGGCGCATAGCGCGCATTCACCACCTGGGCCAGGTCAACCACGGCATGGCGCGCCATGGCGAAGGTGATCTTGGACTGTTCGAAGCGCAAGCCGTCCACGCCGGCGATGACCAGCGCGGTGGCGTCCAGAATCGTGATCAGAGCCCCCAGCCAGGATTGATTGTTGTGCTGCGAGCGGAAAAAACTCAACACGGGATACGACAGATGGCTCTCCAGGACTTCGGCGGCCCAGCGTTCCCAGTCCTTGAATATCTGGTCGAGCACCGCCTGCTGCGGACAGTTACCGAACCGTGACAATAATTCAGCGGCCGACGGTGGCGAGCCCGCCCGTGCATCGAGCAGGGAAATCTCGATCTCGCGGCGGGAGAATGACGAATAAATAGTCGGCAAATACCCAATCACCACGCCTAAAAACGCAAAGCCCATGCCGGCTTCGATGACTGCCAGGGCGCGGGCCACGCCCGAGCTGGGAATGATGTCCCCGTAGCCCAGGGTAAAAAAAGTCTCGCCGCTGTGGTACACCAGCACGCCAAAAGTGAGCGGCTCGCTGCCCAGACGGAAGTGTTCGCCGGCCCCATATTGCAGCAGGGCGAAACCGAAGATCAGCCCGGCCGCCCACAAGATCAGCAGGAAGATGAGCGACAGCGGCCCGAAGTAGCCAAGAAAATTCTCGCGCCGCGCCCGCGCCGGAATGCGGCTCGCAAGTTTTCTGTAGGGAATCCAGGTGCGCCGGTAGAACCAACTGGTCAGCCGGAAACTCCGCTGCACCCGTCGCGGCAGTACCACGGTCTCGAACGCATCCAGCAGGATGCCAAGAATGGAAAGAATTCCGGCGATGGCAAAAACAATATGCATCAGGCTGAAATAATAATGTAGGCGCGAGCGTCCCGCTCGTGCGGGATTGAATCATGTGTCACCCTGCCAAACCCTCACCAAACCCAGGCCCTGTGCACCCCTGCACGAGCGGGACGCTCGCGCCTACATGGCATCGCGAAATTCAGTCACCACGAGCCGAACCGATTTTCCCGAGGCCGCGGAGCGCCGGGCTGCGTCCAGAATTTCAGCAACGATCACGTTGGTCTCTAAAGATGAAGGCGCGCCCGGCGCAGCGCCGTTCAGGACGACGGCCCGGAGCAACGATAACGAGTCGTCATAAGGAGCTGCAATCGGCTTGGCCGGCGCCTTTTGCTCTTCTCCTCCCTTCAGTCGCACCCGCAGGTCGTCGCGGCGGACCGTGATCACGTAGCCGGTCTGGCCATATACTTCCATGTCTTTACGATCAAAGGGCCAGTTCCACGAGGCCTGCAGGATGGCCTGCGCCTTCGGGTAAGTCAAAACAATAGTGGCCTCGTCGTCCACTCGCGGGTAAATGTCCGGCTTGATCTGTTGCGTGACTGCAGTCACGGAGGTGGGCCGCTGCCCATCCATGAGCCAGGTCATCAGGTCGGCGCCATAGCAGCCGAAGTCATAGAGCGCTCCGCCGCCATCGAGCCTGGGGTCGTTGAGCCAGGCCAGGAATTCGGGCTGTACGTTGATTTCTTTCGGCCCCTGGTGACCGTCGTGGACGACCACCTTGCGAATGTCGCCTATGCTTTTGTCGTGAACCATGTTGTAGGCCGCGTGGTTGCTGCGATACCACGAAGTCTCGTAGTTCACCAGCACCTGGATCTTGCCCTTTCGCGCGGCATCGGCGATGGCATGTGCATCTTCGGCACTGACCGCCAGCGGCTTCTCCATCATCACGGAGATGTGATGGCGGGCGCAGATTTCCACGACTTTGCGGTGATCATGAGTGTTGGTGTAGGCCAGTACGGCCTGCGGGTGGGTCTTCTGGAGCATCTCTTCCAGATCGGCGAAGAACAGGCCGCGGTCGAGATTAAACTGCGCCGCATAGCGCGCTGCGACTTGCTGGTCGGGCTCGGCAATTCCGACAATCTGAATATCGCTGCGACGGAGTGAATGCTGCAGGAATCCTTCGACGTGGCCGTGGACCATGCCCGCAATCGCGACTCGGAGGGGCGCTGCGCTTGCGGTGGTTTGGGCAGTAGAAGTCGTGGCTGCAATGAACAGGAGAGCGGTGAAAACGGTCAGGAAGAGTTTCATTGCCGGCCTCGGGCGTACGGCTAGAGCGGCAATGGTAGCAGATTCGCGGGGCGAGGCCGTTCACGGCCTGGCATGCGCTGCAGTCAGCGCGTTCTGTATCGCCTGCAACTCTTTCAACACCTCGCGCAGCCGGGTCGATTCCAGCGCGTTGGCCCCGTCGGATTTGGCCTCCTTCGGGTTGTCGTGAACTTCCATAAAGATTCCATCCACGCCTGCCGCCACCGCGGCGCGCGCCAGGACCGGGATGAATTCAGGTTGTCCTCCACTGACGGCGTGCTCTCCGTCAGCCGCAGACGATGGCAGTTGGACCGAATGGGTGGCGTCGAATACAACAGGAACAAACTTTCGCATGATGGCGAGGGATCGCATATCGACCACGAGATTGTTGTAGCCGAAGCTCGATCCACGCTCGGTGACGAAGACCTTGTCATTGCCCGCAGTGCGGCACTTCTCCACGATATGTCGCATATCGGCCGGTGCCACGAACTGGCCCTTCTTGATATTGACCACACGTTCCGTCATGGCCGCGGCCACAACCAGATCAGTCTGGCGGCAGAGAAATGCCGGAATCTGCAAAATGTCCGCGACTTCCGCCACCTTGGCTACATCGGCGGTTTCGTGCACGTCAGTAAGGATGGGCACGTGCACTTCATCCTTCACTTTCTTCAAAATGCGCAAACCCTCTAACAGGCCGGGGCCACGATAGCTGCGAATGGAAGTGCGGTTGGCCTTGTCGTACGACGCCTTGAAGATGAAAGGAAAATTCAGTGAACGGGTAACGCCCTTGATCACTTCCGCCATGAACAGAGCATGCTTCTCGCTCTCGATAACGCAAGGACCGGCAATCAGGAACAGGCTTCCGGAGCCGATTCTGACATTGTCGATTTGAAAAGAGGTGGTCATGTTCGAACCACGGAGGACACAGAGGACACAGAGAAATCAACCGTCTCGCTTTCCTCGGTGTCCTCTGCGTCCTCCGTGGTTAACTATCTTTTTCCAACCTTCTCGGGGCGGTGGAACATCTCCACTTCGGACGCCGCCTTCTCCGCCCGCCGCTTGAGCCCGTGCTCGTAAGCCGCCCCGATGAATGTCTTAAACAACGGGTGCGGCTCCAATGGCTTCGATTTGAATTCGGGATGGAACTGGCAACCGATAAAATGGGGATGATCAGGCAACTCCACCATCTCGACGTAAGTGCCGTCCGGCGTCGATCCGGAAATCCGTAAGCCGCCCGCGGTCAGCGTTTCTTCATATTCGCGATTGAATTCGTAGCGGTGGCGATGACGCTCACTGATTTCGAGCTTGCCGTAAATCTTATACGCGAGCGTGTCGGGTTCGATCTTGCATGTCCAGGCCCCCAGGCGCATGGTCCCACCCAGTTCTTCGACTCCGCGCAGTTCGCGCAGTTTGTAAATCACGCGGTGTGGTGTGGCGGGATCGAATTCGCTGGAATTGGCGTCCGCCAGACCGCACACGTTGCGCGCAAACTCTATACAGGCGGTCTGCATGCCCAGGCAAATTCCGAAATACGGCACCTTGCGTTCGCGGGCATAGCGGATGGCGATCAGCATGCCCTCGATGCCGCGCTTGCCAAAGCCGCCCGGCACCAGTAGTCCGTCGTAGTCGGCCAGCTGTTCCTCGTAAGTGCGATCGCCGGTTTCGAGTCCCTCGGCTTCGATCCAGTTCAGGTTCAGCTTCAGGTTGTGGGCCAGGGCGCCGTGGACCAGCGCTTCTTTCAATGACTTGTAGGAATCTTCGTACTCCACATACTTGCCTACGATTCCGATGGTGACTTCGGCTTTCGGGTTATAGACGCGGTGGACGATGTCCTCCCAATCCTTCAGGTCGCGATCTTTGGCCTCCAGGCGGAGGTAGCGAAGCACCAGGGAGTCCACGCCCTCACGCGAGAACACCAGCGGCACTTCATAAATGGAGGCAACATCCTTGGCGGTGATGACCGCCTCTTCTTCCACGTTGCAGAACAGCGCAATTTTCGACTTGATCTCTTTGGAGAGGAAGCGGTCGGTGCGGCAGAGCAGAATGTCAGGCTGGATTCCGATGCTGAGCAGCTCTTTCACCGAGTGCTGGGTCGGTTTGGTCTTGAGTTCCTGAGCGGCGGCGATAAACGGCACCAGGGTCACATGCATGAACAAGGTATGGTCGCGGCCCAGTTCCTGCCGCATTTGCCGGATGGCTTCCATGAAAGGCAGAGACTCAATGTCGCCTACCGTGCCTCCGACTTCGACGATGGCGACATCCACATCCTGCGCAACCTTCTTCATCGCGGCTTTAATTTCATTGGTGACGTGAGGAATCACCTGCACCGTCTTGCCCAGATAATCGCCGCGCCGCTCTTTGGCGATAATCTGTTCGTAAATGCGCCCCGTGGTCCAGTTGTTATCGCGGGAAAGCTTGGCGTGAGTGAAGCGCTCGTAGTGACCCAGGTCGAGATCGGTCTCCGCCCCATCGTCGGTGACGAATACCTCTCCATGCTGGAAGGGCGACATGGTGCCGGGATCGACGTTGAGATAAGGATCAAACTTCATCAGGTTGACTTTGAGCCCGCGACTTTCCAGCAGGCAGCCGATTGAGGCCGCCGCCAGTCCCTTGCCCAATGAAGACACCACTCCCCCGGTCACAAAGATGTACTTTGCCGACATCGATTCCTCACCTTAAATTGTCTTTGAAATTTTGTGCAGGATGGGTGCACGACCAATTATGCCAGAAATGTTTTCCGCTGACGAGAAATAGTTTCGCGCCTTTGCGATCTTTGCGGTCTTTCTTTGCGTCCTTTGCGGTAAAGGGGTTGACCTGCCCTGAAAACCTTCAGAAAGCTCAACCGCAGAGGCCGCAAAGAAAGACCGCAAAGGCCGCAAAGTGAAGGCCAGCCGACGTGCCCGGTTGCGGAGTACACTGGGCAACGAAGGCTGCATCTAAGTAGTTGACTCTATGCGTCAGCTCAATCGCCTCGCGATCGGACTGGTGGCGGGAACGGCGTTGTTCCTGCTGGCGGCCACGCCCGCCCTCTCGCAGCAGCTCGCCAAGCGCCTCATTCTCAAAGACGGCACCTATCAGCTGGCCACCAGATGGGAAGTGAAAGGCGAGCGCGTTCGCTACCTGAGCGCGGAGCGCAACGAGTGGGAGGAGGTCCCCAATTCCCTGGTGGATTGGGCGGCCACCGACAAGTATGAGAAGGACCGCGCTGCAGGCAAACCCGCCCCGGAAGCGGTGGAGCTAGACAAGGAGTTAGAGGCCGAACGCCAGGCCGACGAAGCCAGATCTCCCCATGTGGCGCCAGGTTTGCGTCTGCCCGACGACGGGGGCGTGATTCTTCTCGATACTTTCCAGACCCAGCCCCAGCTGGTTGAACTGCAGCAGAGCAGCGGCGAGCTCAACAAAAACATGAAGGGCAACATCCTGCGCGCGACCATTAATCCCATTGCCAGTGCCAAGCAGACCATCGAACTGCCCGGCTCTCATGCCAGGATTCAGGCGCACGTTACGGTGCCTGCGATCTATGTCAATCTCGAGCAGCAAGACCAGCTCGACAAGGCCACCCAGATTGCCGAGAAATCAAAGGAAGAGCAACTGCCCTGGGACCGCTTCAAGATCGTGCGCCTGAAAAGCAACAAGGACAAGCGGATTGTCGGGGACATCAAGATCGCGATCTACGGCAAAGTGAGCCAGGAGCAGAAACTGGTGCCGACCACGGCCACCAGGCTTACCGGCGGGTGGGTCAAAGTCACTCCGTCAAACGACCTCGAGCCCGGGGAGTACGCCGTGATCGAATTGTTGGGGAAGGATGGAATGAACCTGTACGTATGGGATTTCGGAGTGAATCCAGCGGCCGGGGCAAACACGACTGCCTGGCGCCCCGACGCGTCGGCGAATTCCGTTCCCGACAAGCCCAGGGAGTTGGAGAAAAGGTAGGAAGGAATCAGCAATCAGGGCATCTCGTCCCGAGCGGGTGTCCCAATCCTCGTCTCTCCGTTTGTTGGAGAGACGGGGTGGGGAGATGTACCAGGGATGCGCACTCAACTTCCGGTCAGTTCGTCCCATGGAACGATAAGTCCCATTGCTGATTTCGGGCTCAACCAAAACCGTTGACCCTCGCCGGACCTGCCATTACACTGGCCTCGATTTTTCTTACCCTCAGGACTCGCCCTTGAAAGCTTATCGTCCTACGCGCCAGTTGCTGGCTGACGTCGAGCGTTCGCTCGCGGCCAGCCGGCCTTCCGCGCATCATTCTCCTCTAGAGGATGTGATCGATCTGCTCTGCCGCGGACGCCATTATGCCTGGGTCGGCATATTCCTGGCGGTTGCAGGAGGCGCGCCGCAGCAGACGTTAGGGGCGGGCCGGGATGCCCCAGGGGAACTGGCGTTGCCGGAAACCCGTTCCAAGATTCTCATCTCGATAAAGTTGGCCTCGCGGGAACTGGGAGTGCTTAGCGTTGAAAGCGATCGTGAAGCCGCGTTCGGAGCGGAAGACCGGGTGCTGCTGGAGGGTGTGGCCGATTCTCTGGCCCGCTTTCTGTCGGGCCGGGGGAAGTACCTCGCACGCAAGGCCCGCACCCGTCTTGTCATGTAGGCGCGAGTATCCCGCTCGTGCTCCCTCGGAATCAAGCCGGGCAGCGTCAACTCATTCAGTGCCGGTAGAGCTTGCGTCGATGGTTTTCTGTACAACCAAATCAAAGTCAACTGCGTCGGACAGGAGTGTCCGACCCACACTCAATCAACCCAGCTTCGCGGCTTCTTCCTGAATTCGCTTCCAGGCTTTCTCAACATGGCGCTCCGTGGTATTGGTCTGGCCCACGCATAGCCGCAGGGTGAGTCGGCTGTCCAGTCGGGTGTGCGTAAGATAAAGATCTCCGCTGCGGTTGAGATGGTCCATCAAGGACTGGTTGATCTGGTCTCCGCCGCGGTGGCGGAAACAGACCAGGTTCAGGGGCGCGGGCGCGGCCAGCTCGAAGCGCTCATCTTTTCTTACCCAGCCCGCGAACTTCTGCGCCCAGGCCACATGCTGCCGGATGTGGTGCTGCAGGCCTTCCACGCCATAGTGCCGGATCACGAACCACAGCTTGAGCGCCCGAAAGCGCCGCCCGAGCGGAATCTGCCAGTCGCGATAGTCGATGACGGCCCCGGTTTCGGTGGCCTGGTTGCGCAGGTATTCCGGCAGCACGCTCAAAGTCTGGATGAGGGCCTTGCGGTCGGCAACGTAAAAGCAATCGCAGTCGAAGTTGGTGAACATCCATTTGTGGGGATTGAAGCAGTAGCTGTCGGCGGACTCGACGCCGGCATGAGTGTGGCGAAATTCAGGACAAAGCGCCGCCGTGCCGGACATGGCAGCGTCCACGTGCAGCCAGAGTTTATGCTCGCCGCAGATGCGGGCAATTTCACGCACCGGGTCAATCGCATTCGATGACGTCGTGCCTACGGTGCCGCATACGAAAAACGGGACCAGGCCGGCGCGGCGGTCCTGCTCGATCTGCCGCGCCAGCGCCTCGGGGCGCATGGCGAAAGTTTCGTCAACCTCGACCAGGCGCAGATTGTCCCGTCCGATGCCGGCGATCTGGGCGCCTTTCTCCAGTGAAGAGTGGGCCTGGGACGAAGTGTAGGCGACAAGCTTGCCGTCGCAGCCGCGCCGGTTGCTGGCAAAGTCGGTGGCCCGCTCCCGCGCCGCCAGCAGCGCGCACAGCGACGCACTCGAAGCCGTATCCTGAATCACCCCGCCGCCGCTGCTGGTGGAAAGAAACTTCTGCGGCAGACCCAGCATGTGCACCAACCAGTCGAGCACATGGGTCTCCAGTTCGGTGCATGCCGGGCTGGTGGCCCACAGCATTCCCTGCACCCCCAGGCCGGAAGAAAGCAGGTCGCCGAGAATGGCTGGACCCGAAGCATTCGAAGGAAAGTAGGCGTAAAAATTGGGCGATTGCCAGTGCGTGATGCCGGGCAGAATCAGCTTTTCGATGTCCGCGAGAATCGCGGGAAAGGATTCGCCCTCTGCCGGAGGATCAGCCGGCAGCGAAGCCCGAATCTCGCCCGGTTGGGCGCGTGAGAGCACGGGATACGACTCGATCCGTCCATAGTAATCGGCAATCCAGTCCACCACAGCGTGGCCGTGGCGCCGGAATTCCTCGGGTGTCATGTGAAACGTCTTGTCGCCAGGCATGCAATCTTCCTTCGTGAACCTTCGTGTCCTTGGTGGCTGTTTTTAGCGGGAGGCTCAAACCAACTGTCCGTAATATACCCGGGTGTCGTATTCGAACCCGACTTGACCATCCACCTGATGCGAATCGAACATTCGGCGCAATTCGCGCAGCATAGGCGCAAACTTGGTTTCGCCGGGGTGTGGCGTGTAAGACGAGGACAGCAATCGCCCTTCAAGCGCGGGATAATCGAATACCTGCCGATAGCCAAAGGTCCGGGACTGAAATCGCGAGGGGGCGAAGAAGGTTTCTATCTGCTGTGTAGTGCGCTCGTGGCGAACATCCTGGTAGTCGGTGCCGTACTCCAACAGCAACTGCTCGTAGGCGCGGAGAAAGGGCGTGGATCCGGTGCGCCGCTCATTCCAGAGCAGCGCGGTCCAGCCGCCGGGTCGGCAGATGCGGATGAACTCCCGCCGCGCCTTCTCGCGATCGAACCAGTGTGCTGCCTGGGCGGCGGTTACAAAATCGACGCTGTGATCATCCAGCGTCGTGGCTTCGGCCGTGCCCGCGACGCTGGTGAAGCGAGGATAGGCGCGCAGGGATTCCTCGCCGGCCGTTCGCATGTTGGAATTCGGCTCCACGCCGAAGACGCGGTTGCCGTTCTCCAGCAGCATGCGGGTAAAGATACCGGTTCCGGATGCCACATCAGCGATCACGCTGGCGGGAGTCAGATCACATTCATCTTTCAGCAGATCAATAACGGCAGACGGATACCCCGGCCGGTAGCGAACGTAGTTCTCCACGCGCGACGAAAAGCGCTGGGTCGAATCCTGCACCGCCATAAAAATAGTTTAACCCGAGAAATGTAGGCGCGAGCGTCCTCGCTCGCGCGGGGTCACCGGTACTGCAGCACGAGCGGAGCGCTCGCGCCTACATTCGCCCAAATTCGTCTTAATTGTTAAATTAGAAGGCTTACATGCGTCTCGTGGTCAAAGTCGGTACCAGTCTGATCGCGCCCGGCGGCCGCATCGACACCAATCGCATGCGGGCACTGGTGGACCAGCTCGATCTTTCGCGGCACGAATATCTGATTGTCAGCTCGGGGGCCATCGCTTCGGGCATGACCCATCTCGGCCTTCGCCGAAGGCCGTCCACTGTGCCTCTGATGCAGGCCTGCGCCGCGGTCGGGCAAAGCCTGCTGATGCATACCTACGAGCAGCTTTTCTTCGGCAAGAAAGTTGTGGCCCAGCTTTTGCTCTCAAGCGACGACTTCACTTCGCCCATCCGCTATCGCAATTTGCAGAATGCGCTGCATGAATTGCTGAAGCTGGGCGTGGTGCCGGTGGTGAATGAGAATGACAGCGTCTCGGTGCGCGAGCTGGTCGGAGCCTTCGGCGACAATGATGAACTAAGCGCCCTGCTGGCCACCGCGGTCCAGGCCGACTGGCTGCTTCTGCTCACTGACGTCGATGGCTTCTACTTTCCCAATGGCAAACGCCCGCGCCTGTTGCGTACGATCAGCAAGCTGACCGCGTCCATGGAAGCCGTGTGCAACGGCCAGGGCAAGCTGGGCACGGGCGGCATGCGCTCCAAGCTGCGCGCCGCCAAGCTGGCCAGCGAAGCCGGCGCCAGCGTCGCCATTGCCAACGGGCGCCATGCCCACGCCATTCCGTGGGCCCTCGAACGCAAGATTGGAACTTATTTTCCGCCGCAGAAAAGAAAGTCTTCCGATGGCAACTAGCCTGCGCACTCCCTGCTCGACCCGCGACAAGCTGCTGCGCGCGCAGAGAGCTGCAACCCGGATGGCACAGCTGACGACGGCGGACAAGAATGCTCTGTTGGTGGCGATGGCCGACGCCATTGCTACCAATGCCGCAAATATTACTGAAGCCAACCAGGCGGACCTGGATTCTTCTGGACTCACAGGAGCAATGCGCGACCGGCTGCTCCTCACCCCGGAGCGCATCGCGGCCATGGTGTCGGGCGTGCGTGAGGTGGCCAGCCTTCCAGATCCGGTGGGTGAGACCATCGCTGAATGGAGCCGCCCTAACGGTTTGCGTATCCGCAAAGTGCGTGTGCCTCTGGGCGTGGTGGGTGTCATTTACGAATCGCGGCCCAATGTGACGGTAGATTGCGCCTCGCTGGTGCTCAAGACCGGAAACGCCATCGTGCTGCGCGGCGGGAAGGAAGCGGCCCACAGCAATCAGATGCTGGTCGAGATTCTGAACCGCGTCGATGGAGTTCCCGAGGGCGCAATCGAGCTGCTGGATTCGAGTACTCGCGATTCGGTCCACGAGCTGATCAAGGCGCGCGGCCTCGTGGACGTGATCATTCCCCGCGGGGGGCCGGGCCTGATTTCCTATGTCGCGGACAACGCCACCGTACCTGTGATCGAGACCGGGGCAGGGAACTGCCACATCTTTGTGGACCAGTCCGCGGATTTCGAAATGGCGGACAGCATTGTGATCAATGCCAAGACGCAGCGTCCGTCGGTGTGTAATTCCGCGGAGAAACTGCTGGTGCACCAGAACATCGCGGCGGAATATGTTCCCCGCATCGTCAAGAAGCTGCTGGATGGCGGGGTCGAGGTGCGGGGCGACGACGAGACTCGGCGCCTGGCCGCCGGGATGCGTGTCGACGCCGCCGAGGCGCAGGATTGGAGCGAAGAATATTTACGGCTGTGCATCGCGGTCCGGGTTGTGGCCGGCATCGAGGAGGCCATTGCCCACATCAACCGCTACTCCACCAAGAACTCGGACGCGATTGTGACTCGCGACCAAGCGCGGGCGCAACTTTTTCTTCGGGGGGTGGATTCCGCGGTGGTGTACTGGAACGCCTCGACCCGGTTCTCCGATGGAGGCGAGTTTGGCTTTGGCGCGGAAATGGGCATCAGCACCCAGAAATTGCACTGCCGCGGCCCGTTCGCCCTGGCCGAACTGACCTCGGCGAAGTACGAAGTAACGGGCAACGGGCAGACACGCTAGCCGTGTCTGGGTCGGACACTCTTGTCCGACGCTTTTGACTTTGATGTTTTTGACTTGCTGTTTCTGACTAACGTTTTATTTTGCCCAGTCCTGGATCAACTTCACAGGCGTCGGACAAGAGTCTCCGACCAACACACGTGTGTGAGAGGTGAACGATTTTGTTGCAGGCCGGCGACATGGCGCCCGATTTCGAAGTTCCAGTTCTCATCGGTGGCGTAAGAAAGCAATCTCGCCTCTCTGAGCAATGGAGCCGGAGCAACCTGGTCCTGGCTTTTTACCCTTCAAATTGGGACCCGGTCAGCACCCGGCAGATGGTCGGTTACCAGGTGGAGCGGGAAAAGCTTGAGGCCCGGCGGGCGGAAGTGCTCGGCATCAGTGTCGATCACATCATGAATGCGGCAGCCTGGGAGCGCGAGATCGGTCCCTTCGATTTCCTGCTGGCCAGCGACTTCTGGCCGCATGGAGCCATCAGCCGGGAGTATGGAGTGTTGCGGGAGACCGATCCCTTCAAGGGGGCCAGCGAGCGCGCCATTTTTGTAATCGACAAGGCGGGTAGGATCCGGTTTGCGCGCATCTATCCCGTGGACCAGCTTCCAGATTTCGACGAAACGTTGGCGGTGCTGCATGACCTCGCCGGACTTTGAGGCACGCCAGCGCTACCGCCGTCCAGGAGCCCGATGAAATTTATTTCCGCAGCGGTTCTTCCCGTCGTTCTTTTTTCCATTTTTTCTCTTTCCAATATGGGCGGAACCTCTCAATCGGCTCTGCCTGAAAGGGACGCAGCACCCCTCTTCGGGTTCCACAACTCGGCGGATGAGACGGCGCTCGAGAGCCGTTTCCTGGCGGTGCCCGATCCCAAGCTGGCCGAAGAACACCTGCGCATCCTCACCCAGGCGCCGCACATGGCGGGCACTCCCGAGGACAGGGCCACAGCCGACTACGTTGCTCAAAAATTTCGCGAGGCCGGACTCGAAACCGAGATCGTCGAATACCGCGTCTGGATGAACTACCCGGCCGAGATCAGCGTGGATATGACCGCGCCCGACGGAGTCACCATGCACGGCCCCACCCGCGAGCGGGTCAACAGCGATCCCTACCAGGATGATCCCCGCGTGGTGATGCCCTTCAGCAGCATGTCCCCATCAGGTGACGTGGAAGCGGAAGTGGTTTATGCCAACTACGGTTCGCCCGCCGATTTTCAGAAGCTTGAACAGATGAAGATCGACGTTCGGGGCAAGATCGTGCTGGTGCGTTATGGGCAAAACTTTCGCGGCGTAAAGGCATTCGTGGCCCAGGAACACGGCGCGGCCGGCGTGCTCATCTACTCCGACCCGGCCGACGACGGCTGGCGTCATGGAGATAAATATCCGCAAGGCCCCTGGCGTCCCGATACCGGCGTGCAGCGCGGTTCCATCGGATACATGTTCCAGTATCCGGGCGATCCCACCACCCCGGGGATTGCCTCGGTGCCCTCGCTTGAGGAGTCCAAACGCACGGCTCCCGAGCAGGCGGCTCAATTGCCCCGAATTCCCACCACGCCGCTTTCCTACGCGGACGCCTGGCCCATCCTCGAGCATCTGGGCGGGCCGGATTCGCCGCGCGAGTGGCAGGGCTCTTTGCCTTTCACTTACCACGTCGGGCCTGGGCCGGCCAAGGTGAAGATTCATCTCAAACAAGACTATCAACTGCGCACCATCTGGGACGTGATCGGCCGGGTGAGCGGCAGCGAGCTGCCGGACGAGTGGGTCGTGGCGGGCAATCATCGCGATGCCTGG
>Ga0207706_10000490_pt1 | contig 42281 bp, 37 predicted proteins | sample KBSC53metaG_FD_184318 | JGI IMG/M metagenome (GOLD analysis project Ga0207706, IMG submission 184318) | Corn rhizosphere microbial communities from Kellogg Biological Station, Michigan, USA - KBS C5-3 metaG (SPAdes) (version 2) | ecosystem: Host-associated > Plants > Roots > Rhizosphere > Soil ... | reverse complement strand
GTCGGCCTCTCTCGCTCGCGCGGCTTCGGGCCCTTCGGGCCTCGGGCTTCGCCCAGCCGCGCTCACTCGATGCCCCGCGCGGGCATCGTGCGCTCGTGCGGCAACGACTTGCCGCGCAGGACGAGCATGAACGAGACGATCGCGGCCAGCAACAGCAGCAACGCGCCGATGGGTACGAGAAGCTGAGGCATCCACATCGGCACCGCGAGGTAGCCATTCGACCGCAATCCGACCTGGTGCGAGAACAGGACGGTACCGATGCCTTCGACGAGCAGCAGCACCGCGGTCAGCGCCACGGTGAACAACCCGACGAGCGCCGCGATGCGCTTGCCGCTCGGGCGCAGCCGCTCGGTCAGGATGTCGACGGAAATGTGATCACCGCCGAAAAGCGCATCGCCGGCGGCGAGCATGACGCTTGCCACCAGCAGGTAGCCGACGAGCTCGTCCGTCCACGCGACGGGCGCGCCGAATACGTAGCGGCGGATGACCGAATACGAGATCGTCGCGAGCGACGCGATCAGCGCCAGCGCGGCGAGTGCGAGGCCGAGGCGCGCGAGCGCGCGCACCAGCCGCTCGATGCGCGCCATGGCGGTGCGTACGCCCCCGACGCTCGTGCTTAGAGCGACTTCAGCAGATCGAGCGTCTTCTGCCCGTCCTGCGGCGCCGACTTCAGGAACGCGTCGATCACCGGCTGCTGCATCGCGGCCTTCCAGGTTGCCTGCTCGGCCGGCGTCTGCACGTGTATCTGCATGCCCTTGGCCTTGAGCTGCGTCAGGGCGTCGGCTGCGGTTTCCTCGGTCACCGTGAACGCGTCCTGCTCGGCCTTCGCGGCGGCCGCTTCGATCGCCTGCCGCTGGCCCGGCGCGAGCTTCGACCACCACTGCGGATTGACGTAGACGTGGAAGAACACGGTGAAATAGGGCGCGACGGTCCCGTACTTCTGGATCTCGTAGTACTTGCGGCTGTACGCGGCCGACAGGTCGGTCAGCCCGGCGTCGAGCACGCCCGATTGCAGCGCCTGGTAGACCTCGGAGCCCGGCATCGCCGACGGCGCAGCGCCGATGGCGGTGAGCGCGTGATCGGTGAGCGAATTCAAGCCCCGGATCTTGACGCCCTTGAAGTCGTCGAGCGAAATGAGCGGCTTCTTGCCCGACGTGAAGATCGATTCGCGCGTGATGTAGAGCCATGCAATGCTGTGCACGCCGCGCGCCTCGAGCTTGGCGTCGAGAAACTTGCGCGCTTCCGAAGCCGGGAAGCGCTTGATCTGCGCGAGGTCCGTCATGTAGTACGGGATCAGCGTTGCGCTCATCTCCGGGATCGTCGTGCCCCACTGGAAATTGACGCTGACGGCGGCCTCGATGTTGCCGCGTGCGACCTGCGGAAAATTCTCAGCCGCCTTCGCGAGCTGCTCGGAGCCGAAGAGCTGGACGTCGACGCTGCCGTTGGTGCGCGCCTTCACGTCCGCGGCGAAGCCCTGCAGCAGCTTGGTCAGGTGGTGCGCGGGCGGCACCTGGTGCGACACGCGCATGACGACGGGCTGCGCGATGGCGATCGACGCGCCGAGCGCGAACAGCGCGAAGGCGAGCCAGGGACGAAACGAACGGGACATGCGGTCTCCTCCTGATGGTTGCGCGAATGGTAGCGGATGTCGTTCAGCGGCCGCGCGCGCCGCGATCGGCGACGAGCGCGTCCGCATCGCGCTGCAAGGCGGCTTCGCGCTCGCGCTGCGCCGGCAATCCGACCAGATCGTTGAACGCGTCGAACGTCAGCAGCTGCGGCAGGCATTCGGCGGTCGTGCCCGTACGGCGAAGCGTGGCGAAGAGCTCGCGCAGCGCATGCGCGACGGCGTAAGTGGCGGCCACCGGAAACACGACCACCGCGTAGCCGATCGCCTGCAACTCGTGCGCGGGCAGCAGCGGCGAGAGACCGGACTCGATGTTGTTCGCAAGGCACGGCCCCGGGATCTCGGCGCAGATGCGACGCATCTGCTCGACGTTCGTCGGCGCCTCCACGAACAAAAGGTTCGCGCCGGCCTCGCGCGCGAGCTGTGCGCGCTCGATCGCGTCGTCGAGGCCGTTCACGGCCAGCGCGTCGGTGCGCGCCATGATCACGAGGTCCGGATCGGTGCGTGCGTCGAGCGCCGACTCGATCTTCGCCAGCCACTCGGCCCGCGGCACCACGGCCTTGCCGGCCATGTGGCCGCAGCGCTTGGGGAAGACCTGATCCTCGATGAACAGGCCGGCGACGCCGGCCTTCTCGTAGAGCCGTACCGTGCGCGCAACATTCGTCACGTTGCCGAAGCCCGTGTCGGCGTCGGCGAGCAGCGGCAGCGTCGTCGCGTCGCACAGCCGCGAGTACATTTCCGAGAGCTCGGTGAGCGACAGCTGCGACGAATCGGGTTGCCCGAGCAGCGTCGCCGTCGCGCCATAGCCGCCGGCCGTGACGGCGGCGAATCCGGCGGCCTCGGCAAGGCGCGCGCCGAGCGCGTCGTGCACGCCCGGCATCACGAGGATGTCGGGCGCGTCGATCAGTTGCTTGAGTCGGGTCGTGCGGCGCACGGTCGGAATCCCGGGACGGCGAGGCGCGCCGCGAGACGGATTCTAAACCGCGGGTGCGCCTCACGCCCGAGGCATCGAGGGGCATGGACGACTGCTGCGGTCGATCGTGATAAGCCGGCCGCCCGCGCGCTCGCATCGGCCGCTTAGAATCGAACGACCCTTTCGACTTCCCGCATCCTCATGCCGAACGATCTGCTTCCCGCCATCGAAATCGAGACTGCGTCGAATCCGGATGCGGCGGTCATCTGGATGCACGGGCTCGGCGACGACGGGCGCGGCTGGTCGGAGGTGGTGCCGTTGCTCGGATTGCCTGATCGGGCGGCGATCCGCTTCCTGTTTCCGCACGCGCCGGTCATGGCCGTGTCGATCAACAACGGCATGCAGATGCGCGCGTGGTACGACATCCGCGCCGCCAATCTCAGCGAGCGCGCCGACATCGAGGGCGTTCGCCGCTCGCAGGCGCACGTTGCGGCGCTGCTCGAGCGCGAATTCGCGCGCGGAATCTCGCCACGGCGCACGCTGCTCGCCGGGTTCTCGCAGGGAGGGGCGATTGCGCTCTACGCCGGATTGCGCAGCGAGCAGCGGCTGGCGGGCATCGTCGCGCTGTCGACCTACCTGATCGGCGGTGACCGGACCGTGGCGGAGGCGAGCGCCGCGAACCGCGACGTGCCGATCTTCATGGCGCATGGGACCTATGACCAGGTCGTGCATTTGCCGTGGGCCGAGCAATCGCGTGACACGCTCGTCGCCGGCGGCTGGCCCGTGGAATGGCACCAGTATCCGATCGAGCATTCGGCGACCCCCGAGGAGATCACCGCGGCGGGATCGTTCATCGCCGGCGCGCTGTCGATATAGCAACAAGACCCGCCGATACAGCCGGTTACCGGAGAAAGCTCGAGCAGATGCCCGCGTATCGAATGGACATTAAATACGTTTCCCAAGCCAATGAATAAAAACACTTTAAAAGTGACTGAACCATGGATCTCGGATTGACGGGCCGACGTGCGCTCGTCTGCGCCGCCAGCAAGGGGCTGGGCCGCGGATGCGCCGAGGCGCTCGCGGTCGAAGGCGTCGACGTCACGATCTGCGCGCGCACCGAGCAGGAGGTGGCCGCAGCCGCGGCAGAAATCGGCGCGCTCGCAGGGCGCCCCGTCGCGTGGGTCGCGTGCGACATTACGACGGAAGCGGGGCGTGCCGCCGCGCTTGCGGCGTGCCCGCAACCGGACATCCTCGTCAACAACGCAGGCGGGCCGCCGCCGGGCGATTTTCGCGATTGGGACCGCGCGGCATGGCTGCGCGCGCTCGACGCGAACATGCTGACCCCGATCGAGCTCATCAAGGCGACGGTCGACACGATGAGCGAGCGCCGCTTCGGCCGCATCGTCAACATCACGTCGAGCGCGGTCAAGGCGCCGATCGACGTACTCGGGCTGTCGAACGGCGCACGCTCGGGGCTGACCGGATTCGTCGCGGGCCTCGCGCGCAAGGTCGTGCGGCACAACGTCACGATCAACAACCTGCTGCCCGGATCGTTCGCGACCGAGCGGCTGCGCACGGCGCTCGAAGCACGCGCGCGTGCGGCGAGCAAGCCGTACGAAGACGTGCGCGACGCGGCGATGAACGGGATTCCCGCGGGCCGCTTCGGCGATCCGCGCGAATTCGGCGCGGTCTGCGCGTTCCTGTGCAGCGTGCATGCGGCGTACATCGCAGGCCAGAACGTGCTGGTCGATGGCGGCGCGTATCCCGGAACGTTCTAGGACCCTTTGAACACGCCCTGAAAGCCATGCTGGACCTCTATTACTGGACCACCCCGAATGGCCACAAGCTCACGATGTTCCTGGAGGAAACGGGGCTGCCGTACCGATTGAAGCCGGTGAACATCTCGCGCGGCGACCAGTTCGATCCGGACTTCCTCGCGATTTCGCCGAACAACCGCATTCCGGCGCTCGTCGATCACGCGCCGGAAATGCCGGGCGGACCGTTGGCGATGTTCGAGTCGGGCGCGATGCTGCTCTACCTCGCGGACAAGTCCGGCAAGCTGATTCCCGCCGGCGCGCGGATGCGCTGGCAATGCATCCAGTGGCTGTTCTGGCAAATGGCAGGGCTCGGCCCGATGGCGGGCCAGAACCACCACTTCGGCGGCTACGCGGTCGAGCCGATCCCGTACGCGATCGACCGCTACGTGAACGAGACCGGGCGGCTCTACGCGGTGCTCGACCGGCAGCTGCGCGGCCGCGAGTTCATCGTCGACGAATATTCGATCGCGGACATCGCGTGCTACCCGTGGATCCAGCCCGAGCGACAGCGCCAGAACATCGGCGAGTTCCCCGACCTCGAGCGCTGGAAGGCCGCCATCGCGGCGCGCCCCGCGACGCAGCGCGCGTATGCGCTCGCGAAGACGGTGAACGTCAAGCCCGCAATCAGCGACGAGGAATCGCGGAAGATCCTCTTCGGCCAGGGCCGGCACACGGTGCGCTGACCACACCCGGCACGCCTCCGAGGCGTCGCTGACACTTGTCCGAGATCGTCTCGGACTCCGCCGTCACGGCGCGCGCCGCTCGAGCAGCAACACATGCACGGGGGTCCGCGGCAGCCACCGCTCGACCGGGAAGCGCGCCCGCTCCTCGTAACCTTGCACCGGCCCGAATGCGACGACGAAGCGATCGTCCTTCACCCACCACCAGCTGCGCCCCGGCGGCGGCGCGTCGGGCTTCGCGTCGGCACGGTGATAGCCGTTGTACTCGAAGCCGCCGTCGAGCGTCTCGGGCGTGGCGCCCATGCGCTCGGCCTCGTGAATCGCGTCCCAGCGCGCGCGGTTCCATGCGAAGTAGTCGTGCGTCGCCATCACCGCGTAGCCCGCCATCGCCCCCAGCACCGCGAAGCCGAGGACGCGCGACGCGCGCGTCGTCAAGGCCGGTTCGGCGAGTGCCACGAGCGCCAGCACGAACGGCAGCACGAACAACAGGTAACGGTCGAAGTAATCGGTGAGGACGAACGGCGCGAGATAGGCGGCGATCAGCGCGAACAGGAACAGGCGCTCGCCGGCGTCGGCGTTGCGCACGGCGATCGCGCGAATCGCGATGAGTGCCGTGCGGCAGAGCACCGCGATGCCGAACGCCGCGACGATCCCCGCGCCGTACCAGAACGCGCCCGGCGAGCGATCGAGCGGCGCGAGGCCGCGCGGCTGCGCGTCGTACAGCGTGAACGGGCCGATCCCGGCGCGATCGAGCAGTTGGTCCCCGCGCCACGGCGGCCACGATCCTGTCGCCGCCATCGTCGCGAGCGCCAGCGCTGCAACGGCGATGATCGCCAAGCGGGCGCCGCGGCCGGCCGGCAGGCCGCGCCAGAGCGCGAATGGCGCCGCGAACAGACCGAGATACGCAAGCAGCGACAGGACGTTCGACGCGACCCAGCTGCGGTACTGCCCGTCCGTGAGCACTTTGCCGACCGCTTCGACGACGCGCCCCTGCACCCATTGCTGCGCCGCCGGCACGCCGGGTCCGTGTGTGAGGTACGCGTGATACGCGAGCGCTGCACCGGCAGTGGCGAGCAACGGCAGCACGCCGGCGAGCGCGAGCGCAGGCGTGCGCCGTGCCCGTGCCGCGAGCCACGCGACGCAGAACGCGGCCGGCACGGCGAGCACGACCTGCCGCTGCAGCACGCCCGCGACGGCGAGCAGCGTCCCGGCGACGACGAACGCGGGCCTCGGCTCGCGCAGCGCACGCACGAACAGCGCCGCGGCCGGGAGCGCGAACAGCATGCCGTACAGGTCCGTCATGTACGAATTGGCGAGCGGCAGCCAGCACGGCATCGCGATCAGCGTCAGCGTCGCCATCAGCGCATCGCGCCGGCCGAGGCCGGCGACGCGGAAGAATCCGAGCGCGAGCGCGGCAACGGCGGCCGCAACGATTTGCGTCAGATGACGAAGCGTGGTGAACGTGAGCCCGCCGATGGCCGTGGCGAGTCCGCCCAGCAACGTTTGCGGCAGCAGGTTCATCGCGATCCAGTCCGAAAGCCGGATCCGATGCTCGGCGGCGAGCCATGCGACGCTGTGCGCGTACGCCCAGTCGTCGTTCAGCGGGAAATCGCCGCGCGGATCGACCGCAAACGCCAATGCAAGCGCGACCGCGACGACGGCCATCGTCGGTGCGCGCCAGGCGCTCGCACGAGTGCGCGCGAGCGCGGTCATCGACAGGGCGTCGGCCCCCGCCTCAGCGGGCGACGGCGATCCCGTCAAGGTTCGCGATCGGATCCGGAGCAGGCCCGTCGTCGTCGAAGGCGCGATCGCCGTCGGCGCACGGCACGCCGCTCGCGCGCACGGCCGCGAAATCCTGCAGCGTGCGGTCGAGCAGGTGCGTCGGGACGACGTTGGCCATCGCGTTGAAGATCGATTCGACGCGTCCCGGGAATCGCTTTTCCCATTCGCGCATCAGCGCGGTCACCTGCTTGCGCTGCAGGTTTTCCTGCGAGCCGCACAGCGTGCACGGAATCAGCGGGAATGCACACGCTTCGGCATAGCGCGCGAGGTCGCGCTCGCGCGCGTACGCGAGCGGCCGGATGACGACGTGGCGCCCGTCGTCGGAGACGAGCTTCGGCGGCATCGTCTTCAGCTTGCCGCCGTGGAAGAGATTCAGGAAGAACGTGGCGACGAGGTCGTCGCGATGATGACCCAGCGCGATCTTCGTCGCGCCGAGCTCGCCCGCGACGCGATAGAGCACGCCGCGCCGCAATCGTGAGCACAGCGAGCACATCGTGGCGCCTTCGGGAATCACGCGCTTGACGACGCTGTACGTGTCCTGCTCGACGATGCGGAAGAGTACGCCGCGCCCCGCGAGATAGCGCGGCAGCACGTCGGCGGGAAAGCCCGGCTGCTTCTGGTCGAGATTCACCGCGACGATCGAGAACGGCAGCGGCGAGCGCTTCTGCAGCGATAGCAGGACGTCGAGCAGGGCGTAGCTGTCCTTGCCGCCGGACAGGCACACCATCACCCGGTCGCCTGCGTCGATCATCGCGTAGTCGGCAATCGCCTGGCCGACCTGGCGGCGCAGCCGCTTGCGCAGTTTCCCGGCCTCGAACGCCGCCTTGCGCGGGTCGCGGCGGGGCGCTTGCGCTTCGCGCGCGGGTGCAATCGCGATGGCGTCGACGGTGAACTCGGTCATCCGCCGATTGTACTGCGGGGGTCCGGTCAGCCGCGTCGCGCGGAGGCCATTACGGTTCGGCGCGCGGCGCCGCTTGCGTGGGCGGCGCAGCCGCGGCTGCGGTCTCGGTCGGCGCCTTGGGCGACGGCGCGGCCGGACGCGGATCGCTTCGAAGCACACGCGTCGCGAAGACCGGCGGCTCCGCCGGCACGGGTTCCGCATTGATCCTGACCGGCTTGACGGAAGTGCTTGCGCGAGGTCCGTTCGCGGCGGCCGGCGGCGCACTGAACTGCCTGCCAACCCAGACGATGGCGCCGACGACTGCGAGCATCGCGATCGCGGCGAGAGGGCGTGCGAGCGGCATCCCGGATCGGCGAAGGTCGGCGGCGTTCGCAGCGACCGCCTTGTGCGCGTTGCCTTGTGTCTCGAAGACGATGAGTCCCGCTCGCGCGAGGCGCGCCGCCTCACGTTGCATGCGTTCGCCGTCGATCCCGGATCCCAGTGGCAATTCGCCGAGACGTCCCGGCGCATCGAGCAGCGTCAGGATGCGGCGCTGAGTGATCGAAAGTCCGTTTGCGGGCCGGGCGACTTCGTCGTCGCCTGCGGGGGTGCGGCGCAGCAGTGTGCTGGAGTCCACGATTCGCGACCGGCGAGTGAAATTCGGAGGCGGTTGCGTCGGCAGGCGCCGCGGGAGGTGGATCCCGCCCTTTGGACGGGTAAGCGTCGAATCCAACGCAACCGCTTCGGAATCGAGCAATCGCAATGCCAATCGCGGGATCCGGCCGACGGACGTCCGCGAAGCGGCCCGCGCAAAGGCGCAGTCTTATTGCGAGCGGCAGCGGCGCGAACAGGCCCTGCGGACGGCAAAACGGCCGTCGTGGAGGCGACGGCCGTCTTGCACGGAGTGACGCGGCGAGTTACTTCTTCGCGTCCTTGGCCGCGTCCTTGGCCGCTTCTGTAGCCTTCATCGCGGCGTCGCTCGCCTTGGCGGCGGCATCCTTGCTGGCATCCGCAGCCCGGTTGGCGGCATCCTTCGTGTCCTCCGCCGCCTTGGCCGTCGCATCCTTCGTGGCCTCCGCGGCCTTGGCGGCGGCATCCTTCGTCGCGTCGGCCGCGGACTTCGTGGCTTCGGCGGCTGCGTTGGTCGCATCCTTCGCGGCAGACGTCGCAGCGGCGGCCGCGTCCTTCGCCGCGGTCGCGGCGCTGTCGGCGGCCTTCGATGCCGATTCCTTCGCCTTGTCGGCCGCCTGCTGCGATTGCTGGCCGCATGCAGCGAGCGTCGCCGCAAGCGCGAATGCCGCGAACGCGGCGAACTTCGTGGTCTTCATTGCTGCTCCCTAGTCGAGAAAGATGGATCGTGAAATGACATCAACGCTGGCGGCGGCCTGCAGGTTTTGGGACGTCCGCACGTCATGTGCACTCCCCCTGGCGACATTATAGATGCACTCACAGCAGGCGCATGCGCCTGCGCTCCCACAGCGCGAGCGAAAGACCGCTGGCCACGATGATCGCCATGCCCCCGGCGGAAACGGCGTCGGGATGCTGGCCGAAGATCGCGTAGCCGAATGCGGTGGCCCACAGGATTTGCAGGTAGGTGAACGGCGTCAGCAGCGACGCCGGCGCCTGCAGGTATGCGTGCGTGAGACACCAGTGGCCGAGTCCAGCGAACAGGCCCATCAGCACGAACAGCACGATCGACGTGCGCGAGAAATTCGACGCGTCGATGACGAATGGCAGCGCGAGCGACAGCAGCAGCGCGCCGACGCTCGCGCTGTAGAAAAGCGTCGTGTGCGGATTCTCGTCGAGCAGCTTGCGCGTCAGCAACTGGTAGAGCGCGTTGGCGAGCGCCGCGCCGACGAGCAGCACGGCGGCCGGATGCAGAACCGCCGAGCCCGGCCGCAACAGGATCAGGATGCCGATGAAGCCCGCGATCGACGCGATGCGTCGTGCGCGCGGCGCGCGCTCGCGCAGGATCGGCCACGACAGCGTCACGACGAAGATCGGCGCGAGGAACGTGATTGCGGACGCCTCCGCGAGCGGGAGGTAGCGCAGGCCGCCGAAGAATCCGAACGTCGCGAGCACGAGCATCAGCGAGCGCGTGAGCTGCAGCTTCGGTTTGCGCGTGCGCCAGAATTCCGGCCCCGCCCGATGCCAGGCGAACGGCGTGACGACCAGCATCTGGCCCGCGTAACGCGCCCACACGACGACCAGCAGCGCGTGATCGCGCACGAGAAACTTGGCCGTCGCGTCGAGCGACGACAAGCACAGGCCGGCGAGGAGAAACAGCGGCAGCGCGTGGCGTAGCGGGTGCGCGGCGTCGGTCACGCGCCGCACCCGCCGGCTGTGCGCGTCACGCGGCCTGCTGGATCAGCTCGCGCAGCACGAACGGCAGGATGCCGCCGTGACGGTAGTAATCGACCTCGATCGGCGTGTCGATACGGCAGAGTACCGGGATCTCGCGCCGCGAGCCGTCGCGGCGCGTCATCACGACGGCCAACCGCTGCTGCGGCCGGATGTCCGCCGGCACGGCGATGTCGAACGTCTCGTCGCCGGCGATGCCGAGCGACTCGGCGCTGTCGCCCGGCGCGAATTGCAGCGGCAGCACGCCCATCCCGACCAGATTCGAGCGATGGATGCGCTCAAAGCTCTTCGCGATCACCGCCTTGATGCCGAGCAGTTGCGTGCCCTTGGCGGCCCAGTCGCGCGAGCTGCCGGTACCGTATTCGTCGCCGCCGAACACGACGGTCGGAATGCCGCGGCGCTGGTATTCCATTGCGGCGTCGTAGATCGACATACGCTCGGCCGCTCCGCTGCCGCCGTGGTAGAGCGTGAGGCCGCCTTCGACACGTGACCCGTCGGCATTGGGCGGCAGCATCAGGTTCTTGATCCGCACGTTGGCGAACGTGCCGCGCAGCATCACCTCGTGATTGCCGCGCCGCGAGCCGTAGCTGTTGAAGTTGGCGACGGATACGTCTTTCTCCTGCAGGTACAGGCCGGCCGGAGACGTGGGCTTGATCGAGCCGGCGGGCGAGATGTGGTCGGTGGTGACCGAGTCGCCGAAGACGCCGAGCACGCGCGCGCCGCGAACGTCGCCGATCGCGCCCGGCGTCATGCCGAAGCCTTCGAAGAACGGCGGCTTGGCGATGTACGTCGACGCCGGCCAGTCGTACACCTGGCCCGTGGAGCCTGCGATCGTCTGCCACATCGGATTCGCGTTGGCGAGGTCGCCGTACAGGCGCCGGAACGTGTCGGGATCACGTGCATAACTGAGCAGCGCGGCGACCTCGTGCGACGTCGGCCAGATGTCGCGCAGGTAGACGGGGCCGTCCTTGCCCGTGCCGAGCGGCTCCTTCGTCAGGTCCGTGAGCACGCTGCCCGCTATCGCATAAGCGACGACGAGCGGCGGCGAGGCGAGGAAGTTCGCCTTGAGATTCGGATGAATGCGCGCCTCGAAGTTGCGATTGCCGGACAGCACCGCCGCGCACACGAGATCGTGCGTTGCAATGGCGTCGTTGAGTTCCGGCGCGAGGTCGCCCGCATTGCCGATGCACGTGGTGCAGCCGTAGGCCGCGACGTCGAAGCCCAACTGCTCGAGATAGGGCAGCAGGCCGGTCTTCGTCAGGTACTCGGTGACGACGCGCGATCCGGGGGCAAGCGACGTCTTCACGTGCGGCTTGACGCTCAGGCCCTTCGCCACCGCCTTCTTCGCGAGCAGTCCCGCGGCGAGCAGCACGCTGGGATTCGACGTGTTCGTGCACGACGTGATGGCCGCGATCAGCACATCGCCGTTGCCGATGTCGATCGGCGCGGGCGCCGGCGCTGCGATGCGATCGGGTGTGGGGCGGTTGTTCACCATCTCCACGTAGTCGCGCGGCATGCCGGCACGCGGCGCCTGCTGCTGCGCGTCGCTGATCCGGCCGCGGCCCGCGACCATCGGCTGCGTCCGGTAGCGCTGGTGCAGCTTTGCGGGCGGCTGCGAGAAACCGTCGGCTCCTGTCTTCGCGAATAGCTCGGCGAAGCGCGACGCGAGCTTCGGCAACTCGATGCGGTCCTGCGGGCGCTTCGGTCCCGCGAGCGACGGCGTGATCGTCGCCAGGTCGAGCGCCAGCGTTTTCGTGTAGTCGATCTGCCCGGCGACCGGCATGCCGAACAGACCCTGCGCCTTGAAGTAGGTCTCGAAGGCGTCGATCTGCGCGTCGGTGCGGCCGGTGGCGCGCAGATAGTCGACGGTGGCGGTATCGACGGGGAAGAAGCCCATCGTCGCGCCGTACTCGGGCGCCATGTTGCCGATCGTCGCGCGGTCGGGCACCGACAGCGTTGCCGTGCCTTCGCCGAAGAACTCGACGAACTTGCCGACGACCTTCTCCTTGCGCAGCATTTCCGTCACGGTGAGTACGAGATCGGTGGCGGTGGCGCCTTCCGGGAGCCGGCCCTTGAGCTCGACGCCGACGACGTCGGGGGTAAGGAAGTACACCGGCTGCCCCAGCATCCCGGCTTCGGCCTCGATGCCGCCGACGCCCCAGCCGACGACGCCGATGCCGTTGATCATCGTCGTGTGACTGTCGGTGCCGACGAGCGTGTCGGGATAGTAGATGCCGTCGCGCGCGTGCACGCCCGGAGCGAGGTATTCGAGATTCACCTGGTGCACGATGCCGATGCCGGGCGGCACGACCTTGAACGTGTCGAACGCCTGCATGCCCCACTTCATGAACTGATAGCGCTCGGCGTTGCGCTGGAACTCGAGCTTCATGTTGAGATCGAGCGCCGCGGGGGAGCCGTAGTAGTCGACCATCACCGAATGGTCGACGACGAGGTCGACCGGCACGAGCGGCTCGATGACTTTCGGGTCGCGGCCGAGGTCGTGCGCGACGTTGCGCATCGCGGCGAGGTCGCAGAGCAGGGGAACGCCGGTGAAGTCCTGCAGCACGACGCGCGCGACGACGAACGGAATTTCCTCCGTGCGCGCGCCTTGCACCGCCCAGTTCGCGAGCTGCCGCACGTGCTGCTCGGTGACCTTGCGGCCGTCGCAGTTGCGCAGCACGCTTTCGAGCACGATGCGGATCGAGACCGGAAGGCGGGAAATCCTGCCGATGCCGGCTTTTTCGAGCGCGGGCAACGAATGGAACTTGCCCGATGCGCCCGAAGCGAGGCGCAGATCCTGCAGTGTGCCGAACGGGTTGTTGGCCATCGTCTTATCCTGGTTGTCGATCGGTCTTCGGCTGTCCGCCGCCTTGCGGCGCGGGCTTGGCGCCACTTTTCGGCGATCCCGTGGTGCCTTTGGGTGGCGGCGTTATCGAGCCCTTCGCCGCGCCGTTCATGGCGTCACGCACGTTGAGCGTCTGGCCATTTGGCAGGATCATGTCGCCCGGACGCTGCCCCGGCTTGCACGCGCCGACGTGGCGCGCGGTCAGGATCGTCGTCGATTCGCTCTGGCCCATGAACGGCGGGTCGTACGTCGTGCGGATCTCGGTGCGATAGCCGGTGTTGCCCGTCATCTGCATCGTGGATTTCGAGTGCATGCGGCTGCCGCCGAAATCGCACACGAAGTCACCCGTCCCGCGGTTGCCCGTCATCCTGAACTCGTGCTTGCTGCACATGCCCTTCATCGCGCCGGCCCCCATGTCGAACATTTCCTTCTGCACCGTGTCGTCGAGGCACATCGTCATCCGATTCGGATGTTGCGCGCCGCGCTCGGCCGTCCGCTCCATTTCCCACAGTCCGGGCTTGAGCTTCGGGTAGTCCTGCGCGAGCGCGGGGGCGGCGAGGAGAGCGATCGTCAGCACCGCAAGAGCGCGACGGGGAAGGGGATTCGGCGTCATACCATCAGGTCCACGAACTCGTTCACCGCCATCGCGGCAAGTCGCTTCTGATCGAGCGCGGCGTCGCAGATCGCTTGCCGTTGCTTCGGCGCGAACCGGCGCGCGACGTTGACGCGGAACTTTTCGATCAGAAGCGGGATGCCGTCGTCGCGCCGGCGGCGGTGGCCGATCGGATATTCGACGACCACTTCCCGCGTCTTCGTGCCGTCGTTGAACTCGACGGTGATGGCGTTGGCGATCGAGCGTTTGGCGGGATCGAGGTAGTCCTTCGAGAAATCCTTGTCCTCGACGCAGACCATCTTCTCCCGCAGTGCGTCGATGCGCGGATCGGCCGCGATCGCGTCCTCGTAGTCGGCGGCCGTCAGCCGGCCGAAGATCAGCGGCACGGCCACCATGTACTGGATGCAGTGGTCGCGGTCGGCCGGATTGGCGAGTGGCCCCTGCTTGTCGATGATGCGGATCGCCGACTCATGCGTGCGGATTGTTATGCGCCGTATGTCCTGCAGCCGGTCGCGCACCAGCGGGTGCAGCTGCATCGCACATTCGACAGCGGTTTGCGCATGGAATTCGGCCGGGAAGCTGATCTTGAACAGCACGTTTTCCATGACGTAGCTGCCGTAGGGCCGGTCGAAGCGGAACGGCTGCCCCTCGAACAGCACGTCGTAGAAGCCCCACGTCTTCGCCGAGAGCACGGACGGATAACCCATCTCGCCGGTCTTCGCGATCAGCGCGAGGCGCACCGCCCGCGACGTCGCGTCGCCAGCCGCCCAGCTCTTGCGGGAGCCGGTATTCGGCGCATGTCGATACGTGCGCAGGCTCTGGCCGTCGACCCATGCGAGCGACACCGCGTCGATGATCTCGTCGCGGGACAGGCCGAGCATGTGCGCGACGACCGCCGTCGACGCGACCTTGACGAGCACGACGTGGTCGAGACCGACGCGATTGAAGCTGTTGGCAAGCGCGATGACGCCCTGGATCTCGTGCGCCTTGATCATGGCCGTCAGCACGTCCTGCATCGCAAGCGGCTTGCGCCCCGCCGCGACGGCGTTGCGCGACAGCCAGTCGGCCGTCATCAGGATGCCTCCGAGATTGTCCGACGGGTGGCCCCATTCGGCGGCGAGCCACGTGTCGTTGAAATCCAGCCAGCGGATCATCGCGCCCAGGTTGAACGCGGCCTGCACCGGATCGAGCTGGTAGGCCGTTCCCGGGACCTTCGCGCCGTTCGGCGCCACGGTGCCTGGCACGATCGGCCCGAGCAGCTTCGTGCACGCCGGGTAGGAGAGCGCCTCGAATCCGCAGCCCAGCGTGTCGAGCAGGCAGTAGTGCGCGGTTTTGTAGGCCTCGGCGCTTTCGATGCGAAAGCCCGCGACGTAGTCGGCGATGTCGACCAGGACCTGGTCGGGGGCAGGGCGGACGTTGGAGATGGGGGCGGACACGGGTCAGGTCCTTTGAGCGAGCGGAATGAACTTGCGATCCTCGGGCCCGACGTAATTCGCCGACGGCCGGATGATCTTGCCGTCCTCGCGCTGCTCGATCACGTGCGCCGCCCAGCCGGACGTGCGCGCGATGACGAACAGCGGCGTGAACATCGAGGTCGGCACGCCCATCTGGTGGTAGCTGACTGCCGAGAACCAGTCGAGGTTGGGGAACATCTTCTTCGCGTCCCACAGCACGGTCTCGAGCCGCTCGGCGATCCGGTAGAGCTTTTCGTCGTGCGAGGCCGCCGACAGGCTGCGCGCGACTTCCTTGATCACCTTGTTGCGCGGATCGGCGATGGTGTACACCGGATGGCCGAAGCCGATGATGACCTGCTTCGCATCGAGACGCTTGCGCACGTCTGCCTCGGCTTCCTCGGGCGTGACGTAGCGGTTCTGGACGTCGAACGCCGCCTCGTTGGCCCCGCCGTGCTTCGGGCCGCGCAAAGCGCCGATCGCGCCGGTGATCGCCGAGTACATGTCCGATCCCGTGCCCGCGATGACGCGCGCCGTGAACGTGGAAGCGTTGAACTCGTGCTCGGCGTACAGGTTGAGCGACGTGTGCATCGCCCGCACCCAGTTCTGCGGCGGCGGCCGCCGATGCAGCAGATGCAGGAAGTGACCGCCGATGGAGTCGTCGTCGGTCTCGACGTCGATCCGCTTGCCGTTGTGGCTCCAGTGGTACCAGTAGAGGAGCATCGAGCCGAACGACGCCATCAGGCGGTCGGCGATGTCGCGCGCGCCCGGAAGGTTGTGATCGTCGCGCTCGGGCAGCACGCAGCCCAGCGCCGAGCAGCCGGAGCGCATGACGTCCATCGGATGCGCGCCGGCGGGGATCGCTTCGAGCGTCGCGCGCACCGGCCCCGGCAGTCCGCGCATCGATTGCAGCTTGCGCTTGTAGCCGGCGAGCTCCGCCACGTTCGGCAGCTTGCCGTGCACGAGCAGGTAGCCGATCTCCTCGAATTCGCAGACGGCCGCCATGTCGAGGATGTCGTAGCCGCGGTAGTGCAGGTCGTTGCCGGTGCGGCCCACGGTGCAAAGCGCCGTGTTGCCCGCGGTGACGCCCGAGAGCGCGACCGATTTCTTCGGCTTGAAGGTCGCGTCCGGCGCGTCGGGGGTGGTAGTGGTTTCGGTCATGATTTCGTGCGCTCGAAGAGGCGGTCGAGCTTCCGCTCGTAGTCGTGATAGCCGAGAAAATCGTAGAGGTCGTTGCGCGTCTGCATCGTTGCGACGACACTCTTCTGCGTGCCGTCGCGGCGCAGCGCCTGGTAGACGTTCAGCGCCGCCTGGTTCATCGCCCGGAACGCCGACAGCGGGTAGAGCGCGATCGCGACGCCGGCGCTCGCGATCTCCCCGGTCGTGAAGAGCGGGGTCTGCCCGAATTCGGTCAGGTTCGCGAGGATCGGCACGCCGACCGCATCGGCGAACCGCCGATACATCGCGAGCTCGGTGATGGCCTCGGGGAAGATCATGTCCGCGCCGGCTTCGACGCACGCGCGTGCGCGCTCGACGGCGGCGTCGAGCCCTTCGACGGCCAGCGCATCGGTGCGCGCCATGATGACGAACTGCGGATCGGTGCGCGCATCAGCCGCGGCCTTGATGCGGTCGACCATCTCCTGCTGCGAGACGAGCTCCTTCCCGGGCCGATGACCACAGCGCTTCGCGCCGACCTGGTCTTCGATGTGCACGGCGCCGGCGCCGAACTTGATCAGCGAGCGGACCGTGCGCGCGATGTTGAACGCCGATGCGCCGAAGCCGGTGTCGGCATCGACGAGCAGCGGCAGGTCGCACACGTCGGTGATGCGGCGCACGTCGGTCAGCACGTCGTCCAGGTTGCTGATGCCGAGGTCGGGCAGGCCGAGCGATCCCGCCGCGACGCCGCCGCCGGACAGGTAGATCGCCTTGAAGCCGCTGCGCGCAGCGAGGATCGCGTGATAGGCGCAGATCGTGCCGGGCACTTGCAGCGGCCGCTCGGAGGCGACCGCTGCGCGAAAGCGCGCGCCCGCGCTCATGATGGAAGTGATCGCGTCACGGGCCTCGCGCGCATCGCCGTCACTTGCCCAGCAGCCCGGTGATGGCCGCGCGCTCTTCCTCGAGCTCCCTGAGCGTCGCATCCATCTTCTCGCGCGAGAACGCATCGATCGGCAGGCCTTCGACGCGCGCGTATTCGCCGCCGCTCGTGGTGACCGGAACGCCGTAGATGACATCCTTCGGAATGCCGTAGCTGCCGTCCGAAGGCACGCCCATCGTCACCCAGCGACCGCCGCTGCCGAGCATCCAGTCGCGCACGTGATCGACCGCGGCGTTGGCGGCCGACGCCGCCGACGACAATCCCCTGGCCTCGATGATTGCGGCGCCGCGCTTGCCGACGGTGGGGAGGAAGACCGTGCGGTTCCAGTTGTCGTCGTCGATGATGTCCTTGACCGGCTGGCCGTTCGCCGTCGCGAACCGGTAGTCGGGATACATCGTCGGCGAGTGGTTGCCCCAGACGATCAGCTTCTCGATCGAGCCGACCGGCTTGCCGCTTTTCGCGGCGAGCTGCGACAGCGCGCGGTTGTGGTCGAGCCGGATCATCGCCGTGAAATTCCTGCCCGGCAGCGACGGCGCCGACTTCATCGCGATGTAGGCGTTGGTATTCGCCGGATTGCCGACGACGAGCACCCGCACGTCGCGCGACGCGGCCTTGTCGAGCGCCTTGCCCTGCTCGATGAAGATCTTCGCGTTTTCGGACAGCAGGTCCTTGCGCTCCATGCCGGGTCCGCGCGGGCGGGCGCCGACGAGCATCGCGATCTGCGCATCCTTGAACGCCGTTGCCGCATCGGCGCTGCCTTGCATGCCGGCGAGCAGCGGGAATGCGCAATCCTCGAGCTCCATCATTACGCCCTTGAGGGCGGCCTGCGCCTTGTCGAGCGGCAGCTCGAGCAGCTGCAGGATCACCGGCTGATCCTTGCCGAGCATCTCGCCGGCTGCGATCCGGAAGAGCAGGCTGTAGCCGATCTGGCCGGCGGCGCCGGTCACGGCGATGCGCACGGGTGCTTTCATTGCGGGTACCTTTCGCGGACAGGGGAGCGGCCGCTCCACGGTCGGGCGGCACGGCTTCGGCGCGGCAGCAGAGGCGCCGCGGCGGATCAGGCGGATGGTAGGCCGCGCGGCGGTGTTCTGTCAATGTCCTATAACTGATATAAGATATAAGAGTGAAGACGTCGTCACCCACGTTCCAGCCGCTCTACCTGCAGATCAAGGGGCTGGTGGAGCGCGCGCTGGAGGCGGGCGAATGGGGGCCCGGGGCGGCGATCCCGGCCGAGGTCGCGCTCGCCGCGCGGTTCGGCGTCTCGCAGGGAACGGTGCGCAAGGCGATCGGCGCGCTTGCGGACGAAAACCTGCTGGTGCGCAAGCAGGGCAAGGGGACGTTCGTCGCCACGCACACCGAGGAGAGGGCGTCGAACTTCCGGTTCCTGCGCGTTCGGCGCAACGACGGGCAGACGGAATACCCGGGCAGCCGGCTCATAGACCTCCGCCGCGCGAGGGCCGGGGCCGAGACCGCCCGCCGGCTCGGCATCCGTGTCGGCGACCACGTCTTCGTGCTGCGGCGGGTGCTCGATCTCGCGAGCCACCCGGCAGTGCTCGACGACATCACGCTGCCTGCCGTGCTATTCGCGGGGCTGACGCGCGCCCGGTACGCAGCGTATCCGGGCTCCACGTACGGATTCTTCGAGCAGGTGTTCGGCGTGCGGATGCTGAGGGCCGAGGAGCGCCTGACGGCGGTGGCCGCAGACGCCGTGAGCGCAGGCCTGCTCGATGTCGAGCCGGGCGCGCCGCTGCTGGCCGTCGATCGCGTCTCGTTCACGTATGGCGACCGGCCGGTCGAGGTGCGGCGAGGCCTGTGCGCCACGCGCCATGTGCATTACTGGAACGCGCTGGCCTGACGAAACGGCATCTCGCCGGCGTCCGCAGCGCGTCAGGGAAAAAAGGAGTTCGGCGGTGTCGGCTATAATTTGATGCTGTGCAAAAACCCCGCGAATCCCGTGCCGCGAGCCCGCGCCGCGCTTTTTGCGCGATTTCGAGCGTGACACGGGGCCGATAGCCGGAGGCCCGATCCATGCCCGTCGCCGAGCGCCCGATCGACAAGCCGCGTCCGGTCTACCTGAATCTCTTCGCGATCCGCCAGCCGCTGCCGGCGATCGCGTCGATCCTCCATCGCGCGAGCGGCGCGCTCCTGTTCCTCGTCGGCATTCCGCTTCTGCTCTGGTTCGTGCAGCGCTCGCTCGCATCGCCCGAAGGCTTCGCGGCGGTGACCGGGCCGCTGACGACGCCGTTCGGCAAGCTGGTGGCGCTGGTTCTCGCTTGGTGCTACCTGTTCCACCTGTTCGCGGGCCTGCGCCACCTGGCGCTCGACCTGCATGTCGGAATAGCGCTCGCGCCGGCCCGCCGCTCGGCCGCGGCCGTGCTGGTGCTGTCGATCCTGCTGACGCTGATCGTCGCGGTGCGGCTGTGGTGAGCGGCACCGACAAGCTTCCCGTCGGGGCGCATTACGGCCTGCGCGACTGGCTGTCGCAGCGCGTCACCGCTGTCGTGATGACGCTCTATACGGCGCTCTTGTTCGGGATCGTCCTGTGGCACGGCGGGCTCGACTACGCGACGTGGCAGGCGCTGTTCGCGGGCAACGCGTTTCGCGTCGCGACGTTCCTCTTCATGGCGTCGCTGCTCGTGCACGCGTGGGTGGGGGTGCGCAACATCCTGATGGACTACGCCAAGCCGACCAGCGTGCGCCTGACGCTGCAGGTGGTCGTCATCTGCGTGCTGATTGCTTACGTGGCCTGGACGGTCCAGGTGCTGTGGGGCGCGTAAGGGGAGCCGGCCGATGAGCCACCTCGAACGCTCGTGCATTTTGCGTGGAGTTTCGCGATGAAGCTGCCGACGCGCCGCTTCGATGCCTTGATCGTCGGCGCCGGCGGCGCAGGTATGCGCGCATCGCTGCAGCTCGCGCAGGCGGGGCTTTCGGTCGCTGTGCTGTCCAAGGTATTCCCGACGCGCTCGCACACGGTGGCGGCGCAGGGCGGCATCGGCGCCTCGCTCGGCAACATGTCGGAGGACAGCTGGCTCTGGCACATGTACGACACGATCAAGGGCTCCGACTGGCTCGGCGACCAGGACGCGATCGAGTACATGTGCAAGATGGCGCCGCAAGTGGTGTTCGAGCTCGAGCACTTCGGCATGCCGTTCGACCGCAATCCCGACGGGACGATCTACCAGCGGCCGTTCGGCGGCCATTCGATGAACTTCGGCGAGAAATCGGTGCGCCGTGCGTGCGCGTCGGCCGACCGCACCGGCCATTCGATGCTGCACACGCTCTATCAGCAGAACGTGCGCGTGGACACGCAGTTCTTCGTCGAGTGGATGGCGCTCGACCTGATCCGCGATGCCGACGGCGACGTGCTCGGCGTCACCGCGCTCGAGATGGAAACCGGCGAAGTGATGGCATTGGAGGCGAAGGTGACGGTGCTCGCCACCGGCGGCGCCGGACGCATCTTTGCCGCTTCGACGAACGCCTTCATCAACACCGGCGACGGCCTCGGCATGGCCGCGCGCGCGGGCGTGCCGCTCGAGGACATGGAGTTCTGGCAATTCCATCCGACGGGCGTCGCGGGGGCCGGCGTGCTGATCACCGAGGGTGTGCGCGGCGAGGGCGGCATCCTGCTGAACGACAAGGGCGAGCGCTTCATGGAGCGCTACGCGCCGAATCTGAAGGACCTCGCGTCGCGCGACGTCGTCAGCCGCTCGATGGACCAGGAGATCAAGGAGGGGCGCGGTTGCGGGCCGCACAAGGACTACGTGCTGCTCAAGATGGACCATCTCGGCCCGGAGGTGATCCTCAAACGGCTGCCCGCGATTCGCGAGATCGCCATCAAGTTCGCCAACGTCGACCCCATCAAGGAGCCGATTCCGGTCGTGCCGACGATCCACTACATGATGGGCGGCATCCCGACGAACATTCACGGCCAGGTCGTCGTGCCGAAGGACGGGGACTCCAACCGCGTCGTCGAGGGGCTCTATGCGGTCGGCGAATGCGCCTGCGTATCGGTGCACGGCGCCAATCGCCTCGGCACCAATTCGCTGCTCGACCTGCTCGTGTTCGGCCGTGCCGCGGGCAACCACATCGTCAGCAGCAACGTGCGGGCGCGAACGCACAAGGGGCTGAAGGCCGATGCGGGCGAGCCGTCGCTTGCGCGGCTCGCGCGCCTCGACGCTGCGTCGTCCGGCGAGAGCGTCGCCGAGGTCGGCAACGAGCTGCGGCGCACGATGCAATCGCACTGCGGCGTGTTCCGCAACCAGCAGCTGCTGGCCGAAGGCGTGCAGAAGGTGATGGAAATCGCCGAGCGGGCGGCGCGCACGGCGATCGCCGACCGGAGCCGCACGTTCAACACGGCGCGCGTCGAGGCGCTGGAGCTCGATAACCTGATCGAGGTCGCGAAGGCGACGATCGTGTCCGCCGAGGCCCGGCGCGAATCGCGCGGCGCGCAGGCGCGCAGCGACTATCCGGACCGCGACGACGCCAACTGGCTCAAGCACACGCTCTGGCACCGCGACGGCAATCGCCTCGACTACAAGGCCGTGAACATGAAGCCGCTGTCGGTGGAAGCGTTTCCACCGAAGGCGCGGACGTATTGACGCGCCGGAAGATCCGAGTCCCCAGCCCCGAATCCCGACCCCCCGATGAAATTCCGCATCTACCGCTACGATCCCGACCACGACGAGAAGCCGCGGCTGCAGGAGTACGACATTGCGCTCGACCCGCACGATCGCATGCTGCTCGACGCGCTGATCCGCCTGAAGAGCGTCGACGACACGCTGTCGTTCCGGCGCAGCTGCCGCGAGGGCGTGTGCGGCTCGGACGCGATGAACATCAACGGCAAGAACGGACTCGCGTGCGTCACGAACCTGAAGACGTTGAAGGAGCCGGTCGAGCTGCGGCCGCTTCCCGGGCTGCCGGTGATCCGCGACCTGATCGTGGACATGAGCCAGTTCTTCAAGCAATACCATTCGATCAAGCCGTACCTCGTGAACGACACGCCGCCGCCGGAGCGCGAGCGGTTGCAGTCGCCGGCGGACCGCGAGGCGCTCGACGGGCTCTACGAGTGCATCCTGTGCGCGTGCTGCTCGACCGCCTGTCCGTCGTTCTGGTGGAATCCCGACAAGTTCGTCGGTCCGGCGGGGCTGCTGCAGGCGTACCGGTTCATGGCGGACAGCCGCGACCGCGATTTGAACCAGCGGCTCGACAACGTCGAGGATCCCTATCGGCTGTTCCGGTGTCATTCGATCATGAACTGCGTCGACGTGTGCCCGAAGGGACTCAACCCGACGCTCGCGATCGAGAGGATCAAGGACCTGCTCGTCAAGCGGACGGTCTAGGCAGCAGGGGACAGAGGTCAGGGAACGGGGAACAGATCGAGGACCGGGCGGAAGCGAGGCAGGACGCGGTTGCAAAGACGCTCCTGTGGGGGCAGATAGGAAGCGATGATCGACGCGCTGCGGCTCAGTCGGATCCGCTGGCGTTGCCGCCGGGGCATGCTCGAGAACGACCTCGTGCTCGAGCGGCTGCTCGACCGCCACGGCGCGTCGCTGACCGAGGACGACGTCGCGAAGCTCGATTGCCTGCTCGACCTCTCCGACAACGTGCTCTGGGACCTGATCGCCGGGCGCACCGAGCCCGATCCCGCGCTGGCCGAGTTCGTGGCGCGGCTGCGCGCGCTGTAGGAAGACTGGCGTCAACCCGTTATTGGAAGGACGTTCGATGACCGACCGCACTGCAACCCTCCAGTTCTCCGACGGCTCGCCGCCGGTAACGTTTCCCGTACTGTCCGGCACGCTCGGCCCGGACGTGATCGACATCCGCACGCTTTACGGCAAGACCGGGAAGTTCACGTACGACCCCGGCTTCATGTCCACCGCCGCGTGCAGCTCCGCGATCACGTACATCGACGGCGACAAGGGCGAGCTGCTCTACCGCGGGTATCCGATCGAGGAGCTGGCCGTGCGCTGCGACTACCTCGAGACGTGCTACCTGCTGCTGTACGGCGAGCTGCCGAACGTGGCGCAGAAGGACGACTTCGTGAGCCGCGTGACCAACCACACGATGGTCAACGAGCAGATGCAGTTCTTCATGCGCGGCTTCCGGCGCGACGCGCATCCGATGGCGGTGCTGACCGGGCTGGTCGGAGCGCTGTCGGCGTTCTACCCCGACTCGATCAACCTGAACGACGCGCACCAGCGCGACATCTCGGCAATCCGGCTGATCGCGAAGATGCCGACGCTGATCGCCATGGCCTACAAGTACTCGATGGGCCAGCCGTACATGTACCCGCGCAACGAGCTCTCCTATCCGGCTAACTTCATGCGGATGATGTTCGCGACGCCATGCGCCGACTATCGGGTGAACGACGTGCTCGTGCGCGCGCTCGACCGCATCTTCATCCTGCACGCCGACCACGAGCAGAACGCGTCGACGTCGACGGTGCGGCTGTGCGCGTCGTCCGGCACGAACCCGTTCGCCGCGATCGCGGCCGGCGTCGCCTGCCTGTGGGGTCCCGCGCACGGCGGCGCGAACGAGGCTGCGCTCAACATGCTCTACGAGATCCAGGCGCAGGGCGGCGTCGCGAAGATCGGCGAGTTCATCGCCAAGGTCAAGGACAAGAACTCGAGCGTGCGGCTGATGGGCTTCGGGCACCGCGTCTACAAGAACTACGATCCGCGCGCCAAGCTGATGCGCGAGACGTGCTACGAGGTGCTGGGCGACCTCGGACTCGGCGATGACCCGCTGTTCAAGCTCGCAATGGCGCTCGAGAAGATCGCGCTCGAGGACGATTACTTCGTCCAGCGCAAGCTGTACCCGAACGTCGATTTCTACTCGGGCATCGTGCAGAAGGCGATCGGCATCCCGGTGCAGCTCTTCACGGCCATCTTCGCGCTCGCGCGCACCGTCGGCTGGATCGCGCAGCTGAACGAGATGGTGTCGGATCCCGAGTACAAGATCGGGCGGCCGCGGCAGCTGTTCACCGGCGCGACAAGGCGGACTGTCAAAACTATCTCCGAACGTTAACCTGAAAGACGGGGCCGCCGCGCGGCCCCGTGTTCATCAGACGTTTTCCCCCGAGGTTTTATGGGAACGATGCAGGAATTCGCCGACACCACCACCCTGTTCGGCAGCAACGCGCCATTCATCGAGGAGCTCTACGAGTCGTACCTCGCCGATCCGGCGAGCGTCTCCGACGAGTGGCGTCGCTATTTCGATGAGCTGCGCGGCGACGCGGCCGACGTCCCGCATGCCGCCGTCGTCGAATCGTTCCGCGAGCTCGCGCGCAACCGCCGCGTCGTGGGGGCGATGGTCGACGAGACCACGATGCACAAGCAGGTGCTCGTGCAGCGGCTCATCAGCAAGTTCCGCACGCTCGGGATGTTGCACGCCGACCTCGACCCGCTGAAGCGGCAGGAGCCGGCGTACATCCCCGATCTCGACCTGCGCACGTACGGCTTCACCGACGTTGACCTCGACACGCCGTTCGACGTCGGCTCGTTCAAGGCGGGCCCCGCCCGGATGCGGCTGCGCGACATCATCGACGCGCTGAAGGACACGTACACGCGCACGTTCGGCGCCGAATACATGTACATCTCGGACACGCCGACGAAGCGGTTCGTGCAGGAGCGGATCGAGCCGATCCGCTCGCGGCCGAACTACAGTGCGGACGAGCGCAAGCACATCCTCGAGCGCCTGACGGCCGCCGAGACGCTCGAGCGCTACCTGCACACCAAGTACGTCGGGCAGAAGCGCTTCTCGGGCGAGGGCGGCGATTCGACGATCCCGATGCTCGACCACCTGATCCAGCGTGCCGGTGCGGCGGGCGTGCAGGAGCTCGTGCTCGGCATGGCGCATCGCGGCCGGCTCAACGTGCTGGTCAACACGCTGGGCAAGATGCCGAGCGACCTGTTCTCCGAGTTCGAGGGCAAGGCGTCGCAGGAGCTGCCGGCCGGCGACGTCAAGTATCACCAGGGCTTCTCGTCCGACATCTCGACGCCCGGCGGCCCGGTGCACGTGACGCTCGCGTTCAACCCGTCGCACCTCGAGATCGTGAACCCGGTCGTCGAAGGCAGCGTGCGCGCACGCCAGCATCGGCGCAAGGACGCGCGCGGCGATCAGGTGCTGCCGGTGCTGCTGCACGGCGATGCGGCGATTGCCGGGCAGGGCGTCGTGCAGGAATGCCTGAACATGGCGCAGACGCGCGGCTTCTACACCGGCGGCACGATTCACATCGTCGTCAACAACCAGATTGGCTTCACGACGTCCGACCCGCGCGACGTGCGCGGCACGCTCTATTGCACCGACGTCGCGAAGATGGTCGAGGCGCCGATCTTCCACGTCAACGGCGACGATCCCGAGGCGTGCCTGCTCGCGATCGAGCTCGCGTTCGACTATCGCCAGAAGTTCCACAAGGACGTCTTCATCGACCTCGTCTGCTTCCGCCGCCTTGGCCACAACGAGGCCGACGAGCCGATGATCACGCAGCCCTTGATGTACAAGAAGATCAACCAGCATCCCGGCACACGGAAGCTGTACGCGGATCGCCTCGTGGCGGCGGGCGTCTTAAGCGCCGATGACGCCGACGCGATGATCGCCACGTATCGCGCGGCGATGGACAAGGGTCTCCACACCAATACGACGGTGCTGGCGAACTACAAGCCGCCGTACATCGTCGACTGGGCGCCGTACAAGAACCGCCACTGGACCGACCCCGCGGACACGCGCGTGCCGCTCGCGCACCTGAAGGAGCTCGGCGTCAAGGCAACCACCGTGCCTGCGGATTTCAAGCTGCATCCGCGTGTCGAGAAGATGATGGCCGACCGCCGCGCGATGGTCGAAGGCCGGCACCCGATCGACTGGGGAATGGGCGAGATCTTCGCGTACGCGTCGCTGCTCGACCAGGGCTACGGCGTGCGCATCTCCGGCGAGGACGTGGGGCGCGGCACGTTCTCGCACCGGCACGCGGTGCTGCACGACCAGAACCGCGAGAAATGGGACTCCGGCATCTGGATTCCGCTGGAGCACGTGAAAGACGGTCAACCCGACTTCGAGATCATCGACTCGGTGCTGACCGAGAACGCCGTGCTGGGCTTCGAATACGGCTATACGACGTCGGAGCCGAATCAGCTCGTGATCTGGGAGGCGCAGTTCGGCGACTTCGCCAACGGCGCGCAAGTCGTCATCGATCAGTTCATCAGCGCCGGCGAAGTGAAGTGGGGCCGCATCTGCGATCTCGTGCTGTTCCTGCCGCACGGCTACGAAGGCCAGGGCCCCGAGCATTCGTCAGCGCGGCCCGAGCGCTACCTGCAGCTGTGCGCGCAGCACAACATGCAGGTGGCGGTGCCGACGACGCCGGCGCAGGTGTTCCATCTGCTGCGCCGGCAGATGATCCGCTTCTTCAGGAAACCGCTGATCGTCATCACGCCGAAGAGCCTGCTGCGGCACAAGGAGGCCGTGTCGACGCTGCAGGACCTCGCCGCGGGCGAGTTCCACAACGTCATCGGCGAGGTCGAGAAGATCGATCCGAAGAAGGTGAAGCGCATCATCGTGTGCTCCGGCAAGGTGTACTACGAGCTCCTCGCGCACCGCCGGGAGCGGAAAGTCGACAACGTCGCGATCCTGCGCCTCGAGCAGCAGTACCCGTTCCCGCACGACGATTACAAGCGCGAGGTCGCCAAGTATCCGAAGGCGAAGGAAGTCGTCTGGTGCCAGGAGGAGCCGCAGAACCAGGGCGCCTGGTACCGCCTGAATTTCTACCTGCGCTCCGACCTGGACGAAAAGACGATGCTGTTCTACGCCGGGCGTCCCGTGTCCGCGTCGCCTGCCGTCGGCTACGCGGCGAAGCACAACGCCGAGCAGAAGCAGCTGATCGAGGACGCCTTCGCCGCCGAGCCCAAGTCGGGCGAGATGGTGCTCGCCCGCTAACGCCTTTGAGAGTGGTCCGATGAGAATCGAAGTGAAGGTTCCGCAGTTGCCCGAATCCGTCGCCGAGGCGACGCTGGTCAATTGGCACAAGAAGCCCGGCGAAGCGGTCAAGCGCGACGAGAACTTGATCGACATCGAGACCGACAAGGTCGTGCTCGAGCTGCCGGCGCCGGGCGACGGCGTGCTCACCGAGATCACGCGTCCCGACGGCTCGACGGTCACATCGAACGACGTGATCGCCGTGATCGAGACGAACGGCAAGGGAGCCGCGAAGCCCGCGGCCGCAGCGGCGCCGGCAACCACCGCTGCGGCAGCATCGGCGCCCGCCGCGGGCTCCACGCCGGCGGCGAAAACCGGTGACGGGGCCACCGCGCTTCCCGCCGCACGCAAGATGATGGCCGACGAAAACGTCGATCCCGCGACGGTGACCGGCACCGGCCGAGGCGGGCGCGTCACGAAGGGCGACGTCGTCGCAGCGATCGGCGCACGCGGTGAAGCCCCGGCCGCACCGGCCCCTGCCGCTCAACCCGCGGCTCGGGCGCCGGCGGCCGCGAAACCGGCCGTCATCGCGCCGGCGCGCGCCACGCAGGGCGCGCGGCCCGAGCAGCGGGTCCCGATGTCGCGGCTGCGCGCCCGCATCGCCGAGCGCCTGGTGGAATCGCAATCGACGGCGGCGATCCTGACGACGTTCAACGAAGTGAACATGCAGCCGGTCATCGACCTGCGCAACCGCTACAAGGAGCGCTTCGAGAAGGAGCATGGCGTCAAGCTAGGGTTCATGGGCTTCTTCGTGAAGGCAGCCGTGCACGCGCTCAAGAAATTCCCGCTCGTCAATGCGTCGATCGACGGCAGCGACATCGTCTATCACGGCTATTACGACATCGGCATCGCGGTGGGCAGCCCGCGCGGCCTCGTCGTGCCGATCATCCGCGATGCCGACCAGCTGTCGATCGCCGAAATCGAGAAGCAGATCGGCGACTACGGCAAGCGCGCGCAGGAGGGCAAGCTGACCGTCGAGGAATTGACCGGCGGCACGTACACGATCAGCAACGGCGGCGTGTTCGGTTCCATGCTGTCGACGCCGATCATCAATCCGCCGCAATCGGCGATCCTCGGCGTGCACGCGACGCGCGAGCGCCCGGTGGTCGAGAACGGCCAGGTGGTCGTGCGCCCGATCAACTTCCTCGCCCAGTCGTACGACCATCGCATCATCGACGGACGCGAGGCGGTGCTGTCGCTCGTGGCCATCAAGGAGGCGCTCGAAGACCCGGCCAGGATGCTGCTCGACCTGTGAGTCCAACAACAACAACCGACATTTCGATGCCCGATCCGCAATCCTTCGACGTCGTCGTCATCGGCGGCGGCCCCGGCGGCTACGTTGCCGCGATCCGCGCCGCGCAGCTCGGCTTCGCAACCGCCTGCGTCGACGACTGGACGCGAGATGGCGGCAAGCCCGCGCTCGGCGGCACGTGCACGAACGTCGGCTGCATCCCGTCGAAGGCGCTCTTGCAGTCGTCGGAGAACTATGCGCACGCGGGACACGCGTTCGCCGACCACGGCATCCGCGTCGAAGGCCTGTCGATCGACGTCGCGAGGATGCTCGCGCGCAAGGACAAGGTGGTCGCGCAGAACAACGACGGCATCGCCTATCTGTTCAAAAAGAACAAGATCACGTCATTCCACGGCCACGGGTCGTTCGCCGGCAAGGACGGTGATCGCTGGCGCATTGCCGTCGACGGGCCCGGCGCGGCGACAATCAGCGCGCGCCACGTCATCGTCGCGACCGGCTCTACACCGCGCGCGCTGCCCGGCGTCGCATTCGACAACGAGCACGTGCTCGACAATGCCGGCGCGCTCGCAATCACCGGCGTGCCGAAGCGCCTCGGCGTCGTCGGCGCGGGCGTCGTCGGACTCGAGATGGGCAGCGTCTGGCGCCGTCTCGGGTCGACCGTCACGATCCTCGAAGCGCTGCCCGCATTTCTCGGCGCCGCCGACGAGACAGTCGCGAAGGAAGCGCAAAAGGCCTTCGCGAAACAGGGCCTCGCGATCGAGCTCGGCGTCGCGATCGGCGAGGTGCGCACCGGCAAGGACGGCGTGAGCGTCGCGTACAAGGATGCCGCGGGCAAGGCGCAGACCGCGACGTTCGACAAGCTGATCGTGTCGATCGGCCGCGTGCCGCGCACGGCCGGCCTCGGCGCGGAGACCGTTGGATTGAAGCTCGACGCGCGCGGGTTCGTCGACGTCGACGCCGAATGCCGGACGAATCTCCCGAACGTCTGGGCGATCGGCGACGTTGTGCGCGGCCCGATGCTCGCGCACAAGGCCGAGGACGAGGGCGTCGCGGTGGCGGAGCGCATCGCGGGCCAGCACGGCCACGTCGACTTCAACACGATTCCGTGGGTCATCTACACGTCGCCGGAAATCGCGTGGGTCGGCAAGACGGAGCAGCAGCTGCGGAAGGAGGGCGTGGCCTACCGCGCCGGAAGCTTTCCGTTCTCGGCGAACGGCCGCGCCCGCGCGATCGGCGAAACGACGGGCTTCGTCAAGCTGCTGGCGGATGCGGCGACCGATCGCATTCTCGGCATGCACGCGATCGGTCCGCTGGTATCGGAGCTGATTGCCGAAGGGGTGGTCGCGATGGAGTTCGGCGCGTCGAGCGAGGACATCGCGCGCATCTGCCATGCGCACCCGACGCTGTCCGAAGTCACGCGCGAGGCGGCGCTGGCCGTCGACAAGCGTACGCTGAACCTGTAAGCAATCTCATAATCTCCCTGCGCGCCCCGATTGTCTTTTCGCGTTGATCACGTGCGAATGGCATGATCGGCGCCGACGACCCCGGCCAGGTCTCGCGCCGCCACGGCGGCCTCATCGGGTATCTCGAGCCGCTGCTCGACGATCGGCGCGCGACGCTCGACCACGCGCAGATGGCGGCGCTCGAGCGGCTGCAGCAGCTTGCCGACGAGCTCGTCGCGTTCAAGGCGGCGCGCCGATCCGCGCTGAAGCGGATCTTCGCGGCACCCGGCGTTCCGCGCGGCGTCTACCTGTGGGGCGGGGTCGGCCGCGGCAAGAGCCTGCTGATGGACAGCTTCTACGCGACCGTGCCGATCCGGCGCAAGACGCGCGTGCACTTCCATGCGTTCATGCGCGACGTGCATGCCGGCCTCGCGGAGCTCAAGTCGGAAGCCGATCCGCTGGCCAACGTGGCGGCGAGGATCGCGCACCGCTTCCGGCTCGTATGCTTCGACGAGTTCCACGTGAACGACATCGCCGACGCGATGATTCTCGGCCGGCTGCTGTCCGGAATGTTCAACGGCGGCGTCGTGCTGGTGATGACGTCGAACTACCCGCCGGACGGGCTGTGGCCGCACGGCCTGCTGCGCGAGCGGTTCCTGCCGGCGATCGCGCTCATCAAGGAGTGGCTCGACGTCGTCGAGGTCGACGCGGGCGTCGACTACCGGCTGCGGACGCTGGAGCATGTCGCCACGTTCCACGTGCCGGGTGGGCCGGCGGCCGACGCCGCGATGGCGAGCGCGTTCGAGGCGATGCGCAGCGGCCCGAACGAGGCGACGCAGGTCGTGCTCGACGGCCGCGCCGTCCCGGCACGCCAGCGGGCGGGGAGCGTGGTGTGGTTCGATTTCCGGGCGCTGTGCGACGGGCCGCGCTCCCAGCGCGACTACCTCGAGCTCGCGCGGCGCTTCGCCGTGGTCTTCGTCTCGGACATCCCGCGGCTCGGCGTCGAGTCGGCCGATCAGGCCCGGCGCTTCACGTGGCTGATCGACATCCTGTACGATCATCGCGTGAAGCTCGTCGCCTCCGCGGCCGTCCCGGTCGAAGCGCTGTACACGGAAGGCCCGAACGCGTGGGAATTTCCGCGGACGGTCAGTCGCCTGGTCGAGATGCGCACGCGCGATTACATGGCGCTTCCGCACGTCACCGACGGCGATGCCGCGCCACCCTCGTAGTCCTCCCAGAAGATTCCATCGTCCTAGATCCAAGGAGACTCCGGTGCAGACATTCAAGGCCTATCGCACGTTCGAGCAGGACAAGGTCGTCTCGAGCCGCTTCGTCGACATGTCGATCGACGATCTCGATCCGGGCGACGTCGTCATAAAGACCAAGTACTCGACGATCAACTACAAGGACGCGCTGTCGTACGGCGGGGCCGGCAGGATCATGCGCAAGTTTCCGACGGTCGCCGGCATCGACATGGCGGGAACCGTCGAGTCGAGCAACGATCCGCGCTGGAAACGCGGCGACAAGGTCATCGTCACCGGCTACGACTTGGGCGTCTCGCACGACGGTGGCTACTCGGAATACGTGCGGGTCCCCGCCGACTGGGTCGTGCGCCGGCCGGAGAGCATGACGGCGTTCGACGCGATGACGCTCGGCACGGCCGGCTTCACGGCCGCGCTCGCCATTCACCTGATGCAGCACAACGGGCTCGCGCCGGAAAACGGCCCGGTCGCGATCACCGGCGCCACCGGCGGCGTCGGCTCGGTGGCGATCGAAATCCTCGCGAAGCAGGGCTACGACGTCGTCGCGATCACCGGCAAGGCGCGCGAATCGGACTACCTGCGCCGCATCGGCGCTCGCGAGGTGGTGCTGCGCAGCTCGCTCGAGGTCGCGAACATCCGGCCGCTGGAAAAATCGACGTGGGCCGGCGCCGTCGACAATCTGGGCGGCGACGTGCTGGCGTGGCTGCTCGCGACTTCGAAGGTCGCCGGCACCGTCGCGGCCGTCGGGCTCGCCGCGGAGATGAAGCTCGTGACGACCGTGGCGCCGTTCATCCTGCGCGGCGTGCACCTGCTCGGCACCGACAGCGCCAACTGCCCGATGTCGCTGCGGCAGACGCTTTGGAACAAGCTCGCCGTCGAGTGGCGGCCGGACCGCGTGCACGACGAAGTGCGCACGATCGACTTCGACGAGTTGCCGACGCATTTCGACGCGTATCTCAAGGGCATGGCCCGCGGCCGGACGGTCGTGCGGGTGGGCGCGGATACGCATCCCTGAGGGATCGGGACGAGGGACGAGAGAGGCTGCGATGAACGATTACCGATCCTTCCACCGCCGCTCGATCGAGGACCGCGACGGCTTCTGGCGCGACGAAGCGCAGCTCGTCGACTGGCAGACGCCGTTTACGCGGGTTCTCGACTATTCGCGGCCGCCGTTCGCCCGCTGGTTCGTGGGCGGGCGCACGAACCTCTGCCACAACGCGGTCGACCGCCATCTCGCGCAGCGGAGGGACCAGCCGGCGCTGATCTACCTGTCGACGGAGACAGGCGAGGAGGCGCAGTACACGTACGCGCAGCTGCACGACGAGGTCAACTGCGTCGCGGCGATGCTGAAGGCGCACGGCGTCGGCCGCGGCGACCGCGTGCTGATCTACATGCCGATGATCGCCGAGGCCGTGTTCGCGATGCTCGCCTGCGCGCGCATCGGCGCGATCCACTCCGTCGTGTTCGGCGGCTTTGCCGCGGCGAGCCTCGCCACGCGCATCGACAACGCGATGCCGAAGCTGATGATCACCGCCGACGCAGGCATGCGCAGCGGCAAGGTCATCGCCTACAAGCCGCTCGTCGACGAGGCGCTTTCGATCGCCCGCCATCCTCCCGGCCACGTCATCCTCGTCAATCGCGGCCTCGACAAGTCGGTCGCGATGCAGGCGCCGCGCGACGCCGACTACGGCGCGCTGCGCAAGGCGCACGCTGGCGCCCGCGTGCCGTGCGAATGGCTCGAGTCGTCGGAGCCGTCGTACATCCTGTTCACGTCGGGAACGACCGGCCAGCCGAAGGGCGTGCAGCGCGACACCGGCGGCTATGCGGTAGCGCTCGCGTCGTCGATGCGCCGCATCTTCTGCCTCGCCCCCGGCGAGACGATGTTCTGCACGAGCGACATCGGCTGGGTCGTCGGCCACTCGTACATCGTCTACGGCCCGCTGATCAACGGCTCGCCGACGATCATGTACGAGGGGCTGCCGATCCGTCCCGACGCGGGGATCTGGTGGAAGATCGTCGAGACGCACAAGGTCAAGACGATGTTCAGCTCGCCCACGGCCACGCGCGTGCTGAAGAAGCAGGATGTCTCGTTCATGCGCCGCCACGATCTTTCGTCGCTGCGCTACCTGTTCCTCGCCGGCGAGCCGCTCGACGAGCCGACGGCGCGCTGGGCGGCCGATGCGCTCGGCGTCGCGATCGTCGACAACTACTGGCAGACCGAGACCGGCTGGCCGATCCTCGCAGCGCAACTCGGCGTCGAGGACACGCCGCGCAAGTTCGGCTCGCCTTCGTTCCCCGTGTACGGCTACGACGTGAAGCTCGTCGACGGCGCGACCGGACGCGACGTAGGAACCGGCGAGAAGGGTGTGCTGTCGATCGCGCCGCCGCTGCCGCCGGGATGCATGACCACCGTGTGGGGCGACGACGAGCGCTTCGTGTCGACGTACTTCACCACGGTTCCCGGCCGCGACGTCTACTCAACGTTCGACTGGGCGACGCGCGACGCCGACGGCTACTATTTCGTTCTCGGCCGCACCGACGACGTGATCAACGTCGCCGGGCATCGGATCGGCACGCGCGAGATCGAGGAGGCGGTGCAGGCGCATCCCGGCATCGCCGAGGTCGCCGTCGTCGGCATCCACGACGAGGTGAAAGGCCAGGTCCCGGTGGCCTTCGCAGTCGTCAAGGATCCCGCGCGGGTCGAGGACGCCGAAAAGAGCGAGACGCTGCGCCGCGAAGTGCTGCAGACCGTCGACCGCGAGCTCGGCGCGATCGCGCGCCCGTCCACCGTGCACTTCGTGACGCTGCTGCCGAAGACGCGCTCGGGCAAGCTGCTGCGGCGGTCGATCCAGGCGCTCGCCGAGTCGCGGGACCCCGGCGACCTGACGACGATCGAGGACCCCGGCGCGCTCGAGCAGATCCGAGCGGTGCTCGGCGCGCGCACGTAGCACGCGAAGGCGGGGGCACCGCTTTTCCAGGGCGGCGACGCGCTGCGGCATGCCTTCCCGGAGCGGCGAGGGCGATCGGCGATAATGACGGTTTGCCCGTCCTCGCCTCGATGCCCGAAACCGCTTCCCCCGCTGCCTGCGCGACGCTGTCCGAAGTGACGCGCGGCGGTGTCGTCGAAAGCCGGCACCTGGGCGCCGTCGCGGTCGTCGACCGCCACGGTCGCGTGCTGCATGCCGCCGGCGACCCGTACACGCTGACGTTCACGCGAAGCGCGCTGAAGCCTCTTCAGGCGCTGCCGTTCGTCGCCGGTGGCGGCATCGAGCGCTTCGGCTATTCGCCCGCGCAGACGGCGCTGATGTGCGCGAGCCATTCCGGCGAGCCGAGGCACGTGGAGGCGGTTGCCGCGATGCTTTCGGCCGCGGGCTGCACGCCGGCCGACCTCCAATGCGGCACCCACGCGCCCGGCTTCTACGACGCGCGCGGCGAAGTGCCGCCGCCGCCGCCGTATTCGCCGCTTGCGCACAACTGTTCCGGCAAGCACGCCGGCATGCTCGCATGGTGCGTGCAGCACGGCGCCGCGACCGCGGACTATCTCGCCTTCGATCATCCGCTGCAGCAGGCGATTCGTCGCGCCGTCGCGACGTTCACCGGCGTGGCCGAGGAGCGCCTCGTGGCGGGCATCGACGGCTGCTCCGCCCCCAACTACGCGGTGCCGCTCGCATCGCTTGCTGCCGCATTCGCGCGCCTCGCCAGCGCCGAGGTCGACGCCGAGTATGGCGTCGCGCCGCGTGCGCTCGCCAACGCGATGACTGCGCATCCCGAGATGGTGTCGGGCGAGCATCGCAGCGACCTCGCGCTGATGCAGGCCGGGCGCGGCGACTGGGTGACGAAGATCGGCGCCGAGGGCGTGCAGGCGATCGGCATTCGCAATGCGGGACTGGGCATTGCGGTCAAGGTGGCCGATGGCCAGAAGCGGGGCCTGTACCCCGCGCTCGTCGCCGTGCTGGAGCAGCTCGGGTTGCTCGACGGCGCTGCCCGCACGGCGCTGGCCGGCTGGGCGACGCGAACCATTCGCAACTACCGCGGCATCGAGACCGGCGTGGTGCGGCCGGCCGTCGTTCTCGCGCCCTGGCAGGCGCCGGGTGTCCCTCCCGCTTCCGCGTGACGCGCTGAACTTGGAACGCCACCGATGGTCTGTTGCTGCAAGCGTGCGCCACGCGCTGTCCTGCGTCCCCCCGGACGCCGGCCGGCACCGCCGGCAGCCGCGCCCGCCGTTCGGCGGGCATAACAACGACCTGAATCAGGGACTGCCCGCTTGATGGGTGATCGCGAAGTCGATCAGCAGCTCGTGCTGCGAGCGCAACGGGGTGACAAGCGTGCGTTCGAGCTGCTGGTCGCGAAGTATCAGCGCAAGCTGGGGCGCCTGTTGTCGCGGCTGGTGCGCGATCCGGCGGAGGTCGAGGATGTGACGCAGGAGGCTTTCATCAAGGCGTACCGCGCGCTGCCGAGCTTTCGCGGCGATAGCGCGTTCTACACGTGGCTGTACCGGATCGCGATCAACACCGCGAAGAACTACCTGGTCGCGATGGGACGGCGGGCGCCCACGTCGACGGGGTTCGACCACGAGGACGCCGAGAGCTTCGAGGATGCGGAGCAGTTGCGCGACTCGGCCACACCGGAGGCCGAGCTGCTGGGCAAGCAGATTGCTGCGACGGTGAACCGAGCGATGGAGCAGTTGCCCGAAGACCTGCGCACGGCGATCACGCTGCGCGAGATCGAGGGGTTGAGTTACGAGGAGATAGCAAGCGTGATGAATTGCCCGATCGGCACGGTCCGGTCGCGCATCTTTCGCGCACGGGAGTCGATCGCGGCCGAGTTGCGGCCGCTGCTCGGCACCGACGAGAATCGGAGATGGTGATGAACGAGCAAATTTCGCGTCTGGTCGATGGCGAGATCGACGCGGCCGAACTGGATGCCGTCTGCGCTGGCCTGAAGGGCGAGGCGGGCATGGCCACCTGGACCTGTTACCACACGATCGGCGATGCGCTGCGCGGCGAAACCGCGGTGACGCGCAGCGTCCGAACCGCCGTGGCGCGGCAGCTCGAGGGCGAGCCGACGGTGCTGGCGCCGCGGCTTCGCGGCGTCGCGAGTCCGGTGTCGTGGGCGTGGGCGCTGGCGGCCTCGCTCGCGGCAGTCACGGTCGTTGGCTGGACCGCCTATTCGCTGGTCGACGCCACGCCGGCGGGGCTCGCCAAGGCAGGCGAGGCCGGAACGATGCGTGCGGCGCAACTGCGCCCGCCGACAGTGCCCGCGGACTACGTGCTCGCGCACCAGGAATACGCACCCGCCAACGCGCTGCAAAGCGTCGGCCCGTACCTGCGCGACGTGGCCGCCACCAGCCCGGTGCGTCCTGCGGCCGCGCAATGACCGCCAGCCGGCGGCTGTTGCCGATGCGCCGCGCCCACCGCAGGGCAATCGCCGGCCGGATCGTTCCGGCCGTGTTCATCCTGGCGCTTGCTGCTTCGAATGCGCGCGCGGGCGACGCGATGGCGTGGCTGACGCGCGCGGCGCAGGCGGCGCGCGAGCTCAACTACACCGGCACGATCGTGTACCAGATCGGCCCGCGCGTGGAATCGTCGCGCATCACGCACCTGTTCGACGGCGGACGCGAATACGCGAAGCTCGTCAATCTCGACGGGCCGGCGCGCGAGGTCGTGCGCGCCCAGGGCGAAGTACGCTGCTATTACCCCGATGCGAAGCTCGTGCGCGTCGAGCCCGGGACGTTCCGCAACGTGTTCCCGTCGCTGTCGGCCGAGCAGCAGGAGTCGCTGTCGCGCTATTACGATTTCCGCGTGCTCGGCGACGACCGCGTCGGCGGCCGGCCGGTGCAGGTCGTCGTCTTCGATCCGCGCGACGGGCTGCGCTACGGCCACCGCTTCTGGTCGGACCGCGCCACCGGCCTGCTGCTTCGCGCGAGCGTGCTGAACGAGCGGGGCGAAGGCATCGAGCAGTTCTCGTTCTCCGATCTGACGATGAACGCGCGCATCGAGCCGGCGATGGTCGAGCCGTCGTGGCCGTCGGTACCTTCCGACTGGCAGGTGCTCGAAGGCGGTGCGGGCGACGTCGTGTCGCAGGACACCGGCTGGGTCGTCACGCGCGTGCCGCCCGGATTTGCGAAGATCGTGGAAGGTTATCGCAAGCTGCGCGGACACCGTGAGCGCATCGCGCACATCGTGCTCTCGGACGGCCTCGTTTCGGTGAGCGTGTTCGTCGAGCCCGGAATCGCGTCGACCGCGCCCGCCGGTCCCATGCAGAAGGGCGGCCTCAACATCTATCGCGTCCGGCAGGACGACCATCTGATCACCGTCATGGGCGAGACGCCCGGAGCTACCGTTCGCCAGATCGCGCATTCCGTCGCGCACCGCTGACTTCGGCGACAATCGCGCCGCATCGGCCCCGAGAGGCCGCAACGTCCATCAACCCGCCATGAAAACAGGATTCCATCCCTCGAGAAACGCCATGCTCCAGTCCCGGAGATCGCTCGCCACTACCTTCGGCGCCGCGCTGTTGCTGCTGTCGTCGCTGTTTGCGTCGCTCCCGGCGCACGCCCAGGCGCGCGCCGGGCTGCTGCCCGACTTCACCGACCTCTACGAACGACAGGGCCCGGCGGTGGTGTCCATCGACGTCACGCAGAAGGCGCGACGGCAGCGCTTTCCCGACATCTCGGAGGACGACCCGTTCTATGAATTCTTCCGCCGCTTCGGACAGATCCCGCGCGGCGGCGGGCCGGGCGGCCAGCGCGAGTTCGAAACCCAGTCGACGGGTTCCGGCTTCATCCTTTCCGGCGACGGCTACATCGTCACCAACGCGCACGTCGTCGACGAGTCGACCGAGGTCACCGTGCGGCTGACGGACAAGCGCGAGTTCGTCGCCAAGGTCGTCGGGACGGACAAGCGCACCGACGTGGCGCTGCTCAAGATCGACGCGAAGGACCTGCCGCGGGTCGTGATCGGCGATCCCGACAAGCTCAAGGTCGGCGAATGGGTCGTCGCGATCGGCAAGCCGTTCGGCCTCGAGAACACGATGACGGCCGGCATCGTGAGCGCGAAGGGACGCGACCTGCCGCAGGAGAATCTGGTCCCGTTCATCCAGACCGACGTCGCAATCAACCCCGGCAACTCGGGCGGGCCGCTCTTCAACATGAAGGGCGAGGTCGTCGGCATCAATTCGCTGATCTATTCGCGCACCGGCGGCTACATGGGGCTCGCGTTCGCGGTGCCGATCGACATCGCGATGAACGCGGTGGGCCAGTTGCGCGACAAGGGGCGCGTCACGCGCGGCCGCATCGGCGTGCAGATCCAGGAGCTCACGAAGGAATCGGCCGAGGCGTTCGGTCTCAAGCAGCCGAACGGCGCGCTCGTCAACGGCGTCGAGAAGGACGGTCCGTCGGCGAAAGCAGGCATCGAGACGGGCGACGTCATCCTGAAGGTCGACGGGCGTGAAGTCCGTTCGTCGAACGAGCTGCCGCGGATCATCACGGCCATCCGCCCGGGCACGAAGATCACGCTGACCATCTGGCGCAAGGGCGCGCAGAAGGACATCCCCGTGACGGTAGCCGAGATGAAGGAAGACGTCGCGTCCGCGCAGCCGCGGCGCGGCGCACCGTCACCGAAGGAAAAGGCGAAGCCCAATCGGATGGGTCTCGTGCTGTCGGACCTGACCGACGAGCAGCGCAAGGAGCTCGACCTCAAGGCGGGCGGCGTGCTGGTCGAGGACGTCGTGGGCGTCGTCCGCGGCAACGTGCAGCCGGGCGACGTGATCCTCGCCATCATCCAGAAGGGCGCGCCGCTCGAGGCCAGGTCGGCGGCGCAGGTGAACGACCTGCTGGCCAAGCTGGAGAAGGGCGCGTCGGTCACGCTGCAGGTGCGGCGCGGCGACAACACGTTCTACACGACGCTCAAGCTCGGCAACGGCGAAAATTGAGCTGACGCTTCTCGTACGCGCGTACTGCCATCTCTGCGACGAGATGCGCGATGCGCTCGCGCCGCTCGCGCTCGCGGCCGGCGCGCGCGTCGCCGAGATCGACGTCGACGCACACCCGGCGCTCGAGACGCGCTACGGCGATCTCGTGCCGGTACTGCTGAAGGGCGGCGTCGACGGCCGCGAGCTGTGCCATTACCACCTCGACCGCGCGCGCGTGGCGAAGGCGCTGTCCGAAGGTTGATGAAGCTTCTTTCGCCGAACGTTGGATTCGTGCTTCGTTTGGCGCAGCCGTCAGCGTGCGGCGCGGGCTCCAAGTCCGTCCTTGGATCTGTTTGATATGCATCTGACGGCGCGTCGGCCTTTCGCCTTCGCGCGGCGTCGAGCCCTTCGGGCCTGCTCGGCTTCGCCTCGCCCGCCGCACTCGGCGTCCTGCGGGTCCCGGCGCTCCCTTCGCGCGCGCTTACAGAGTCTCCACGCGTATCGGAGCATCTCGCTGGTGCCGCGCTCGTGCGCGGCACCCGCAACATGTCGCGGATATGTATGGAAAACGCTGTAAGCGCGCGCGAAGGGAGCGCCGGGCCCCGTAGGCCGACGTTAACGACTTCGAGCACCCGACACGCATTGCCCGCGTCCTTCCGCATTTGCGATTCAGCGGAGGCCGTAATGAAGCTCGCGCGCTCGCGTAAATTCCGCTAAAATTCAACGTTTTGCCCGCTGGACCGCGACCGCTCGCCGACCTTGGCGAGCGACCACGTTGCGAGTCCGCCACGAGGGCACCGCTCGACCCGGTGCCCTTTGCCTTTGTCGATGCAGAACATCCGCAACTTCTCGATCATCGCGCACATCGACCACGGCAAGTCGACGCTCGCCGACCGCTTCATCCAGCGCTGCGGCGGTCTCGCCGCGCGCGAGATGGAGGAGCAGGTGCTCGACTCGATGGAACTCGAGCGCGAGCGCGGTATCACGATCAAGGCACAGACGGCCGCGCTCACCTATCAGGCGCGCGACGGCGAGACGTACCGGCTCAACCTGATCGACACGCCGGGACACGTCGACTTCGCGTACGAGGTGTCGCGCTCGCTCGCCGCGTGCGAAGGCGCGCTGCTCGTCGTCGACGCTTCGCAGGGTGTCGAGGCGCAAACGGTCGCCAACTGCTACACGGCCATCGAGCAGGGCGTGGAGGTGGTGCCGGTGCTCAACAAGATCGACCTGCCGTCCGCCGAGCCGGAGCGCGTCATCGAGGAAATCGAGGACATCATCGGCATCGACGCCGACGACGCGATCCGCGCGAGCGCCAAGACCGGCGAAGGTATCGACGACATTCTCGAGGCGGTGATCGCGCGCGTGCCGCCGCCGTCCGGTGACCCCGCGGCGCCGCTGCAGGCGCTGCTGATCGACGCGTGGTTCGACAACTACGTCGGCGTCGTGATGCTGGTGCGCGTGATGCAGGGAACGCTCAAGCCCCGCGATCGCATGCTGCTGATGGCGTCCGGCGCGATGTATCAGTGCGAGCAGGTCGGCGTGTTCACGCCGCGCTCGGCCGCGCGCGACCAGCTTGCGGCCGGCGACGTCGGATTCATCACCGCCGGCATCAAGGAGCTCAAGGCGGCGCAGGTCGGGGACACGATCACGGCTGCGGCGCGGCCCGCGACGACGCCGCTGCCCGGTTTCAAGCAGGTGAAGCCGCAGGTGTTCGCGGGACTCTATCCGGTCGAGTCGAATCAGTACGAGGCGCTGCGCGACGCGCTCGACAAGCTGAAGCTCAACGACGCCTCGCTGCACTTCGAGCCGGAAGTGTCGCAGGCGCTCGGCTTCGGCTTCCGCTGCGGCTTCCTCGGCCTGCTGCACATGGACATCGTGCAGGAGCGGCTCGAGCGCGAATACGACATGGACCTGATCACGACGGCGCCGACCGTCGTCTACCAGGTGCAGCTGCGCGACGGCAGCGTGATCGAGATCGAGAATCCGTCGAAGCTGCCGGATCTCTCGCGCGTCGAGGAGATCCGCGAGCCGATCATCACGGCGACGATCCTGATGCCGCAGGAGTACGTCGGCCCGGTGCTGACGCTGTGCACCGAGCGGCGCGGCGTGCAGAAGAACATGCAGTACGCCGGGCGGCAGGTGGTGCTGACGTACGAGCTGCCGATGGCCGAGGTCGTGATGGACTTTTTCGATCGGCTGAAGTCGGTGTCGCGCGGCTACGCGTCGCTCGACTACGATTTCCGCGAGTTCCGCGCCGCGGACGTCGTCAGGCTCGACATCCTGATCAACGGCGAGCGCGTCGACGCACTGTCGGTGATGGTGCACCGCTCGGTCGCGACGTACCGCGGCCGCGAGGTCGTCGCGAAGATGCGCTCGCTGATCCCGCGGCAGATGTTCGACGTCGCCGTGCAGGCCGCGATCGGCGCGCAGATCATCGCGCGCGAGACGATCAAGGCGATGCGCAAGAACGTGCTCGCGAAATGCTACGGCGGCGACATCACGCGCAAGAAGAAGCTGCTCGAGAAGCAGAAGGCCGGCAAGAAGCGGATGAAGTCGGTCGGCAGCGTCGAGATTCCGCAGGAGGCGTTTCTCGCGATCCTCAAGGTCGGCGACAAGTGATGCACTCGCGACTTGCCGTCAATCGAGGACAGCACGCGTGCGACAATGCCGCCCGCCCGGCCCCCCGTTTTACCCTTTCCCGTTGCGCTGACCGTCGATGAATTTCGCCCTGATCCTGTTCGTGCTGACCGTCGTGTCCGGCGTGATCTGGCTCGCCGATCGCCTGTTCCTCGCCGGCCGGCGTAGCGCCGACGCGCGCGAGCCCGTCTTCGTCGAGTACGCGAAGTCGTTCTTTCCGGTGCTGCTGGTGGTCTTCCTGCTCCGCTCTTTCCTGGCCGAGCCGTTCAAGATTCCGTCCTCGTCGATGCGGCCGACGCTCGAGGTCGGCGACTTCATCCTCGTCAACAAATTCGTCTACGGCATCCGGCTGCCGATCATCGAGCAGAAGATCATTCCGCTCTCCGACCCGAAGCACGGCGACGTCGTCGTCTTTCGCTATCCGCTCAATCCGTCCCAGGACTTCATCAAGCGCGTGATCGGCGTCGGCGGCGACGTGGTCGAGTACCGCGACAAGCGGCTGACGGTCAACGGCATCCCATGGCCGCAGCAGGCGGACGGCACGTACAGCTACCTCGAAGGCCTGCGGTTCGAGACGCTCGAGAGGTCCATCGAGCGAACGGACGGCGACACGGCGCGCGCACATACCGTGGGGGCCAACGTCCAGGCGCAACCGGTGTATCCATCGAACGTGCGGCCGTTCCCCGGGCGCGAAAATTGCGACTACAATGAGCGCGGCTTCAAATGCAGGGTGCCTGCGGGTCACTA
>Ga0207706_10000488_pt1 | contig 42317 bp, 42 predicted proteins | sample KBSC53metaG_FD_184318 | JGI IMG/M metagenome (GOLD analysis project Ga0207706, IMG submission 184318) | Corn rhizosphere microbial communities from Kellogg Biological Station, Michigan, USA - KBS C5-3 metaG (SPAdes) (version 2) | ecosystem: Host-associated > Plants > Roots > Rhizosphere > Soil ... | reverse complement strand
TGCACGCTCATGGCAATGCGCGCTTGCGCGCCGCTTCGCGGTCGCGCAGCACCTTGCGTTGCACCTTGCCGGTCGTCGTCATCGGCAGCGCGTCGATGAACTCGATTTCCTTCGGGTATTCGTACGGCGCGAGATGCTTGCGAACGTGTTGCGCGATGTCGGCCTCCAGCTCGGGCGACGCTGCGTGCCCGGGCGCGAGCACGATGAACGCCTTGACGACGTTGCCGCGCGTCTCGTCCGGCGACGGCACCACGGCTGCGTTCGCGACGGCGGGGTGCTTGACGAGGCAGTTTTCGATTTCCGACGGCCCGATCCGGTAGCCGGCCGCCTTGAACATGTCGTCGGCGCGGCCCTGGTACCACAGGTAACCGTCGTCGTCCGCGACGGCGACGTCGCCGGTGCGACACCATTCGCCGGTGAACTTCGCGCGCGTGCCGTCGGGGTTTGCGAAGTACTCGAGGAAGAACACCGGGTCGAGCGTGCCGTCGGGCGCACGGCGATGGATCGCCACTTCGCCCGCTTCGCCGCGTGGGCGTTCGCGGCCGTCGTCGTCGATGATCGCAATCCGGTGGCCCGGGTACGGACGCCCCATCGAGCCCGGCTTGGCCGGCCACTGCGACTGCGAGTTGCCCACGATGTAGTTCATCTCCGTCTGGCCGAACATCTCGTTGATCGTCACGCCGAGCGCCTCTCGCGCCCATTCGAACACCGTCGTGCCGACCGCTTCGCCGGCGCTCATGATGCTGCGCAGGTTGATGTCGAACGCGTCGCGCGGCTTCGGAAACGCCTTCATCATCAGCTTCAGCGCCGTCGGGAACAGGAACGTGTTGCGGATCTGGTAGCGCTCGATCAGCCGTAGCGCGCGCTCGGCGTCGAAGCGGCCGCGATAGCCGACGATCGGCTGTCCGAAGTAGAGCGTGGGCAACAGCGCATCCATCAGGCCACCGGTCCACGCCCAATCGGCCGGCGACCAGAACAGGTCACCCGGCTGCGGGAACCCGTCGTGCGAGTGAATGAAGCCGGGCAGGTTGCCGAGCAGGCACTGCTGCGGCATCAGCGCGCCCTTCGGCGGCCCCGTCGTGCCGCTGGTGTAGATCAGCAGCGCGGCGTCGGTCGCGTGCGTGGCCACGCGCGTGAACTGCCGGGGCGCCGTTTGCAGCGATTCCCAGCTGTCGATGCCGGGCCCGGTCGCGCCGGCGACACCAACGACGTGCCGCAGCGTTCCGCAGTGGTCGCGGATCGGCTGGAGATTGGGCAGCGATTGCGGATCGACGAACGCGATCTTCGCGGCGCTGTTCTGCAACCGGTACTCCAGTGCCTCGGGACCGAACAGGAACGAGAGCGGCACGGCAACCGCGCCCACCTGATGGCACGCGAGGTGCGCGACGATCGTTTCGGGACGCTGCGGCAGGATCAGGGCGATACGATCGCCGCGCCGGATGCCTGCACTCGTCAGCGCATTCGACAGCCGATTCGCCTGCTGCTGCAGGTCCCAGAACGTCAGCGCTGCGCGTGTCCCGTCCTCGTCCTCCCAGTACAGCGCGAAGCGCGTCCGGTCGGCCGCCCAGCGACCGCAGCAGGCTTCGGCAAGATTGAAGTCGGACGGAACGTCCCAGCGATGCGCGGCGCAGATCTCCGCATAACGGTCGACGGCGGGCATTCGGCTAGGGCCTGTTCGCGCTCATGGCAGTGACGGGCCCAAGTATCGCTCAACCGACGCCAAACGCCAGCGCCGGCGCGCGGCGCGGCTCGCCGCAGAGATAGTTGCGGCGAGCGGCCCGTTCTCCGTCCTACTGCAGCGTAGACCCTGGAGAAACGCGCTGGGACGTCGTTTTCGTTCCGGGCTGCAGCGGCTCGATCGCGGTCCAGATCCAGTCGGGTTGTTGCTCGATCAACCGGCCGAAGCGGATCGTGTAGTCGGTCTTCGACGTCGATAGCCGATAGCGCTTGACCGGCTGGTACTCGACGGCGGGGACGATCAGCGATTGCACCATCGGCTCGGCGTCGCGCGCACGCAGCGCCAGCAACAGCGCGCCGAACCGGCGCCCGTTGATCGTCGTACCTTCGCCGTCGATCGAATATTCATCGGCACCGCGCTTGCGCTGCTCGACGAGGTCGACGGAGGAGATCGTATCGGCGACGATCTGCAAGCCGATCTCCGCGCGATCGGCGGCCGTCCGCTTCATCCGGCGGATGATGCCGAGCGTCCAGCGCGGCTGGCCGTGCGGGTGGATCGCGACGAGCGTGCCGAGCGTAACGGCGTTGGCGACCTGGATCGGCGCGATCAGCTTGAAGCCCGTTTGCGAGACGTCTTTTGCCTCCCACGGTCCTCCGGCCGCCGCGTGGGCACCGATGCGCCGCCGCGCGAGCTCGTTGCGCCGCGTCGGCTCGTCGCGGATGCGACCGAAGACGGCGATGTCCATCGTGCTGTCGAAGCTCTCGCCGGTCGTGTCGGCCAACGGAATGGGCTCGTGGGCCTCTTCCTTGAAGTAGCTGGCGATCTTCTGGAAGCCGACGATTGCGTCGACGTTTCCGGTCGTGCTCACCCGCTCGCCGCGGCGAGCGAACGGCCTGAACTCGGGATCGACCTGGGCGGCGAGCTTCGTGAACAGCGTCAGCTGCTCGCTGCGGCGCGGGGTCCGGTTCGACAGCGGTTCGGCCTTGATCTTCTGTTCGAGCGTGACGGCATGCTGGACCATCACGGCGTGCAGTGGCCGCGTGTCGAGGAACAGCACGCGGCCCTCGAGCGCACCTGTCTTGCGGCGCCGCAGGCCTTCCCGTCCGCCGAGATCGACGAAGAACGCATTGGCCGCCGACTGCTCGAGTGTCAGGCGCAGCGGCGAGCACCAGTCGTCGAGCTCGCCCCAGATGAACTCCACCTGCGACGCGGTCAGGCTGCCGGCGTTCATCAGGTGCAGAACCAGCGCGCGCAGGTATTCATGCTCGATGCTGGTCGTGCTCGATTCGGTCAGCGAGACAAGCTGGCGCTCGACCTGCTGCGAGCACGCGAGCGACATCAGGCCGTGTAATTCCGCCCATTTCGCGGGGATCCACTGCTCGTATCGGAAGAGCCGCACACGTGCATCGAGCGCCAGGTGGACGAGTTGGCGACAGATGAGCTCGGGCATCAGCTCCTGCCAGCGACCGCTTTGCGGCCGCTCGACGATCTCGCGCGCGAACGACTGGTAGGTCTGGAGGAAGCCCTGCGTCAGCCCGAACAGCGCGGTCCAGAGCTGGTTTTCGATTTTCGAGCTGCGGCTCGCATGCTCGATGTACTGGCCGATCAGCGCGCGGCGCTGCGCGCCCGTCTGGGCATCGACGTGAAAGACGGCCCGAAGCCGTTGCGGCGTCCGGTTCGCCCCAGCGCCTGTCGCGCGTTCCAGCTCGTCGATGACGTTCGAATGGACCGCGAGCGTATCCGCGCCGGGGAGCGTTGCCAGCCAGCGCTCGGCTGCCTTGATATCCGACAGCGGATCCTTGCTCGACTTGCCAAAACCGAACATCGTGCGTCGCCCAGCGTCACGTGCCGCTTAGAAACGGCGTGTTGTCTGCGGTGCGGTCGGCGGCCCTTCAGAGCGAAGGACGCCGCCCCCGCCGCGCGAGGGGTTTCCGTTTGATAGCGGTTGCAAGTTCCGGACCGACGTTCGTCGGATCGGAGGGCCACGTCCGTCCGGGCGCTCCGGACGATGGCACGCATCCTGCATAGGCTCGCACCGTGCATCACAACTCGCATCGATCAGATTGATCCGCGGCGCGCAGGGCATGCCGGAGCACGCCGCTATACTTGTGCCAGACAGATTGCACAGTCGAATAGAAAAGAGCAGGGGATAAAACCCATGGGAATCCTTATCGAGGCGCCGTCCAGGCGCCAGGACGCCGTAGGAATGCCGGCCAACGCCCCCGCGGCGGCGCCCGCCGGTGAGCCTGCCGGCGCGCTGCACATCCGCGAAGTCGTCCGGATTACCGGACTTCGCCGCGAGCAGCTCTACATGTGGCAACGACGGTACGGCTTTCCGGCGCCGCTCCGCGATACGTTCGGCGACCGCGTCTATCCGGCCGATCAGGTCGCGCGGCTCAAGCTGATCAAGCAATTGCTGTCGGAAGGCTGGCGCGCAGGCGCAGTCGTGCCGCTCGCCGATACGGCGCTGCAATCGATGGTGGGCCTCGCGGTCGCGGAACCCGCGCCGCTGCCGGCCGAAATATCGCAGGCGGTCAAGCTGCTCGGCGAGCACCGGATCGGCGAAATGCAGAATCATCTGTCCAAGCTCCTTGTCGGTCAGGGGCTGCGCAAATTCCTCGAGCAGACGCTGATTCCGCTCAACGAAGCGGTGCACGAGCGTGTCGTGCGCGGCGAGATGCAGACGTACCAGGAATTGCGGTTCACCGACCTCACGCAACGACTGCTGCGCGACGTGACGAGGCTGGTCCGGCCGACGCGCGACGCGCGCCAGATCCTGCTCGCCACGCCGCCGAACGATCCGAATCAGCTGGGCCTGGCGATTCTCGAATTGCTGCTGTTCACCGAAGGCATCAACTGCCTGACGCTCGGTACCGGCGTGCCGGCACAGGAAATCGCGAGCGCATCGGAAGCGTATCACGCAGCGCTGGTCGTGCTGCTGTTCGACCGCGGCATTTCCGGCAAGATCGCGGGCCAGGAGATTCGCTGCCTGCGTCGTGCATTGCCGCAGGACGTGCCGTTGATCGTCAGTGGACGCGCGGTCAACCTGCTCGCGAAGCCGATCGAGAACGTTCAGGTCGCCGCCGATTTCAATTCCGTGATGTCCACGCTGCGCGCACGGGGTGTGCTGCCTGCCGCGCCGCTCACGCGCGTCGCCGATTTGCCGGACGCCTCGCAATCGGCGTAAATTCGGCGGGGTGAACCCGCGTCCAACTACGCCCGGCGACCTGGCCGAACCGTCCGGTGGCGCAACCAGCGGCCGGCGATTCGTGTGGCACGCGATCGCGCTGCTGCTTGCGGCGGCTGTCGCGTGGTTCATCTTCGCGTCGTACCGGCAACCCGACCTGATGCTCGACCTGGCCGGCATGCGCCTTTGCGCGGAACGTCCCCCGGTGATGTCCGTCGCTGCGTAGCGGCACCGCCTTACGGCTCGTTCAGGAAGTCCTCCAGCCTGCGCCGGTCGCGTTTCGTCGGCCGACCCGCCGGCAGCGCCTGCGCCTGTGCGCGCGCAGCCTTCTGCTCGGCTGTCGTCTTCTCGCGGAGCGCTGCGCTGTCCGCCGTTTCGCGATACAGCGCGGCTGCATCGGTTGCAGAACCGCGCCGCTGCGCGATGCCCACGACGTCCACGCTCCATGTCAGCGCCTGCTTGCGCACGCTCACGCGCATGCCGGCGCGTATCGGATGCGCAGCCTTGACGCGTTCGCCGTCGACGCGGACCTGCCCCGCGTCGATCGCCTGCGCGGACAGGCTGCGCGTGCGGTAGAAGCGCGCGGCCCACAGCCACTTGTCGAGGCGGATTCGTCCGCTCGTTCCGGAATCCGCGGTTTCCGCGATCATTGTCGGTCCGCGGCGCCGTACGTGCGCATCCACGCGGCAACGGCGGCGGCATCGGCGTAGGTCTCGCTGTCGAGCGCCGCGGCGATCCGCTGCTGATCGCCCACCGGCCGATTCTGCGACAGCTTGAACTTGCCGGTCAGGTGCCGGACGCGCATGCGGAACGCGACGATCGCGCCGACCAGCGCATCGCGTTGCCGCTCGGCCATCGCGAAGGTCCATGGCGCCGCACGATCCGCTTCGAAGCGGTGTACGAGCGCGTCCAGCACGCGGCGCTTCTCGACCGGCTCGTCGATGACGTCGAGCATCCCGTACGCGTGCACGACGGCGTAGTTCCATGTCGGCACGCCCTTCGACGGCTCGGCGAACCACGATGGCGAAACGTACGCGTGCGGCCCGTGGAATATCGCCACCGATTCGGCGCCCGTCGCGTGCTGCCAGTGCGGGTTCGCGCGCGCCACGTGCCCGATCAGCGTACCGTTCGGCTCCGCGTCGGGCACGAGCAGCAGCGGCACGTGCGACAGCATCGGCTCCGGCATCGACGGCGTCAGCAGCGTCGCGAACGGATGATCGTGCATCAGCCGCGCGATTGCCGCGCGGTCGTCCATCCTGAAATGTTCCGGTGTGTAAACGCTCATCGAACGACACCTGTCGCCGCACTTGCATCCGGCGCCGCGCCGGCGAGAAGCGCGCGCGCGTCATCGGCGGCGAACGAGTAGCGGCGATTGCAGAATTCGCACGTCACCTCGACGACACCGCGCTCGGCGAGCGCCGCCTCGATTTCGTCCCGGCCGGCTATGCGCAACGCGTTCGCGACGCGCGCGACCGAGCACTTGCAGCGGAACGTCACCGGACGCACGTCGAAGATCCGCAGGTCGTCGTGTACGAACATCGCTTGCAGGACGTCGGGAAGCGTCGATTCTCCCAGCGCGCGTTGCGACGCCGCGTCGGCCTCGCGACCCAGACGCGCCCACGTCGCATCGTCGGCTCCATCGGCGCCTGGCAGCCGCTGCAGCAGCAGGCCGCGTACGTTGTGTGCATCCGGCCGCAACCACAGGCGGCTTTGCAGCTGCTCCGACGTCGCGAGATAGTGCTCGATCGATGCGGCGATCGACGTCGAATCGAGGCTGACGATCCCCTGGTACAACGTGCCGGCGTCACGCGGGTCGAGGGTCAGCGCAAGCCGTCCGTGCGTGCTGCCGCCGGCGAGGTCGGCCAGCGACGCGTCGGCAGAAAGCGCAGCCACGCGGCCCGCGTCCCACTGCGCGGTTGCACGAAGCTGCAGCGCGTCGTTGCACTCGACGACGATCAGGCGCACGGGACCGTCCCCCGACAGTTGCACGATCAGGCTGCCGTCGAGCTTCAGCGACGACGCCAGCAGCGCGGCGGCCGCAAGCAGCTCGGCAAGCGCGCGCGCGAGCGGCGGCGGATAGTCGTGGCTGCCGAGAATGTCGCCGCTCGTCGCTTCGAGGCTCACCAGCGCGCCGCGGACGTTCGCATGCTCGAACACAAACGGCATCAACGCGTCGGTGCTGCGGGTTGCTGCGGCTTCTCGCTGCATCACCGCGCCAGAGGCAGTGTGTAGATCGTCATCGGCAGCGCCGAATTCTTGTCGAACGTGGCGCCAATGTCGACGCCGACGCGCGCGACCGCTTCGGCCGTCTTCAGCTGTCCGTAGCGGGCCTGCATTGCGCCAAGCGCGAACTCGGCGCCCGATCCGGCGGCCCAGAACTGCGTGTACTCGAACACTTCGCGCATCGAGAACACGCCGAAGATGCCGTTCGCGTTGGCGATCAGCGCGGTGATCTGCGTCGACTCGTACGGATCGTCTTCCTCTTCCTTCGGATTCAGGTAATGCTGCTCCTTCAGGATCGGATGCAGCTTCCGGAACGTCTCGAAGATCCCCGCCTTGTGCGAGAAATCGAAGTCGCCCTGCTTGGCGAGCAGGCTTTCGAAGACGAGCTGGTGCGCCGCCGATCCGCAGAGGCCGATGTAGGTGTCGCGGTGCCGGACGATCTTGTCGTAAGTCCGGTCGTGCTGCGCGGCCAGCTTGGTATCGCCGAAAGTCGTCAAGGAATCAGCGGCGATGGCGACGGAGTCGCCTTTGCGAACGACGACGAGTGTGGTCATGCGGCATCGATTATACGCGGCGGTGCAGGCCGCATCGCGACGCGAGGCAGTTGGAGCGGCTGCCAGTTCGCGCGTGCCCACGTCCAGAACTCGGCGACCGACGCCGGCGGTTCGGCAGGTGCGGGCTGCTCGAGGAACTTCCATGCGGCCATCAACCCCGGCAAAGGCGCCGACGGCAGCGCCGCGGCACCGGTGGCCTTCGACAGCTTGCGTCCGGCGGAGTCGGCGGCCACCGGCACGTGCAGGTAACGCGGCGTCGGCATGCCGAGCAACCGCTGCAGGAAGATCTGGCGCGGCGTTGACGCGAGCAGGTCGGCGCCGCGCACGACATCGGTGATCCCCTGCGCGGCGTCGTCGACGACGACGGCGAGTTGATACGCGTAGAGGCCGTCGCTGCGGCGCAGGACGCAGTCGCCGACATCCACACTGAGCCGTTGCTGCTGTGCACCGTACAGGCGATCGGTGAACTCGATCGGCGATGCGTCGACCCGCACGCGCAGCGCGTGCCGCTTCCGCGCTGCGGCGCCGGCGTCGATGCCGTGGCGGCACACACCGGGATAGACCCGTTCGCCGATGGACGACACAGGGTCATCCGCGCGCTCGGCGCGCGAGCACGCACACGGATAAACCCGGTCGAGCTCACGCAAGCGCCCGAGGGCTTCCTCATAGCTCGCCGTGCGCTGCGACTGATGCCACACCGGGCCGTCCCACTCGAAGCCAAGTCGCTCGAGCGTCGCCAGCATTGCATCGGCGGCACCGGGCCGCGTACGCGGCGTATCGACGTCCTCGATGCGCAGCAGCCATTCGCCATCGACCGCACGCGCGTCGGCATGGCTCGCAACGGCCGCGACAAGCGATCCGAAGTGCAGCGGGCCGGAAGGAGATGGCGCAAACCGCCCGCGATAGCAGGCGCACGCCTTCGTCGACAACGCGAACTCAGCGAAGCTGCGCGGTGGACACCGTCTGGACGGCAAGCACCGACGGGCGCGTCTGGTAGCGCTGCGCGGCGCTCATCACCGCCGTCGGGTATTCCGGCCGCCCGAGGCTGCCGTTGTAGCGGCCGAGCGCGCGATAGACGTCGCCTTTTTCCACATCGAGGTAATGCCGCAGGATCGTGCAGCCGTAGCGCAGGTTCGTGCGGAGCTGGAACAGGTTCTGGTCCGGTGTGCCGATCAGCTTCACCCAGAACGGCATCACCTGCATGAAGCCGCGTGCGTCGGCGACCGACACCGCGTACTTGCGGAAATTGCTTTCGTGGTGGATGACGCCCAGCACGAGTTGCGGGTCGAGGCCGGCGCGCGTCGCCTCGTAATGGACGGTCGCGAGAAATTCGCTGCGACCCGTGTCGTCGGGGAGGCGCGGCGTGAGCACGCGGGACATCTCGGCGAGCCACGAGCGTACGGCCGGTCGCTCGGCGTAATCGCGGGGCACGGGGTTGTCGCCGATCGCGCGCTGCAGGCCCGACACGACGGACGCCGCGAGGTGCTCTTCGGCCTGCGCGCCGGCATGCGCCGGCCGCGCGCCGATGAGGCACGCCGCGAGACCCACGAAAGCCGCGGCGATCGCGCGTTGTCGTAATCCGTACCGCATCATGTCGTTGCTATGCGCTGCCTAATGAACGAGAGGATATCCGCGAGCGCCACTTTCGTGGCCTGAGTTTCGCGCCGTGCCTGGTATTCGACGATACCTTCCTTCAGCCCGCGGTCGCCGATCGTCACCCGATGCGGGATTCCGATCAGCTCCAGGTCAGCAAACATCACGCCAGGCCGCTCGCTGCGGTCGTCGAGCAAGACCTCGACCCCGGCAGCGGTCAACGCCTCGTGCAGGCCGTCCGCGCATTGCCGGACCCCATCGCTGCGGTCGTAGCCGATCGGCGCGATCGCCACGGCAAATGGTGCCATCGCCGCCGGCCAGGCGATACCCCGCTCATCGTGATTCTGCTCGATCGCCGCGGCGACGACGCGGGTGACGCCGATGCCGTAGCACCCCATCTGGATGACGTGCGACTGACCGGCGGCGTCGAGATAGGTTGCGCCCATCGCTGTAGAGTACACATCACCCAGAGCGAAGACGTGGCCGACCTCGATGCCGCGCACGATCGCCAGGGTCCCCTTGCCGTCCGGCGACGGGTCGCCTGCCACGACACTGCGGATATCGGCAATGGTGTCCGGCTCGCGACAATCGCGTCCGAAATTGACGCCGCGCAGGTGGTAGTCCGCCTCGTTCGCGCCGCAGACGAAGTCGCTCATCGCGGCGACCTGGCGGTCCACGATCAGCGGCATGTCCGCCGGAATCCCGACGGGGCCAAGGTAGCCGGGCCGGCAGCCCGTGGCGTCGACGATCTCCGTTTCGGTCGCCCAGCGCCATCCGTCGAGCCCGCCGACCTTGCCGATCTTGATCTCGTTGCCCATGTGATCGCCGCGGACGAGCAGCATCTGCACGCGATCGTGGGCGTGTACGAGCAGGCACTTGACCGTCCGTTCGAGCGGGAGGCCGAGCAGTTTTGCCACGTCCTCGCACGTCGCTTGGCCCGGCGTGGGAACCCGCTGCATCGGCTCTGCCGGCGCCGGGCGACCTTTCGCGGGTGCCAGCGCTTCGGCCTGCTCGACGTTCGCCGCATAGTCGGAGCCGTCACTGTATGCGATCGCGTCCTCGCCCGAGTCCGCCAGCACCTGGAACTCGTGCGACGCGAAGCCGCCGATCGCGCCGGTGTCGGCGTCCACCGCCCTGAACTTCAGTCCGAGGCGCGTGAAGATCCGTGCGTACGCGTCGTACATCGCGCGGTAGGAACGCATCAGGGCGTCGCGGTCGACGTCGAACGAGTAGGCGTCCTTCATCAGGAACTCGCGCCCGCGCATCACCCCGAAGCGCGGCCTGATCTCGTCGCGGAACTTCGCCTGGATCTGGTAGAGGTTGAGCGGAAGCTGCCGGTAACTGCGGATGTCCTTGCGGACGATGTCGGTCACCACTTCCTCGTGCGTCGGACCGAACAGGAAGTCGCGGCCCTGGCGGTCGCGCATCTTCAGGAGTTGCGGGCCGAACTTGTCCCAGCGTCCCGTTTCCTCCCACAACTCGGCCGGCAGCACGTGCGGCAGGTACGTCTCGAGCGCGCCGGCGCGATTCATCTCCTCGCGGATCACCTGCTCGACCTTGCGCAGCGTGATGAGGCCGAGCGGCAGCCAGCTGTAGATGCCCGACGAAACCTTCTTGATCAATCCGGCCCGCAGCATCAGTTGCTGGCTCGTGACGTCCGCCTCGGCGGGCGCTTCCTTGAGGGTGTTCAGATAGAACTTCGAGACGCGCATCGGAGGGCGATTCAAGGCGGGCGAAGCCCCGGATTCTAGCCTGCACGCCTCGCGTGCGAGAATTCACGACCCATGCGCGACACCGAGCTACCGGATCCCCGTGCCTGGCCGGCTCCCGGCGCGGCGAGCGTAGGGGCAGCGCGACTGCACGCTGCGGCGCTCGCGGCGATCGACGCGGGGACGCAAAATGCCGCCACCGCAGCCGACGCCGAGGGCACGGCGACGATCGAGCGGTTGCTGGCCGCCGGCGATGGTCATGCGCTGGCCGACGCCCTCGCGACGGCACCGTCGTTCCCCGTCGCGCGCCATCTGTGGCGGCTGTTGGCGGCCATCGAGCGCGGGCCAGCGCAACGCGCGCCACTGCTGCGCACCACACTTGCGGCGATCCCGGTGATCGTCGTGGCCGCGCTCGAGTCGCGCGAAGGATCGGTCACCCTGCCCGGCGAATTGCCGAATCCACGCGCGATCGAAGCGCTGCTCCGCGACGCGGGCGAATTCGGCGGCGCCCAGACGTTTGCGCTGTCACCGGCGCTCGTTGGGGTCGACGCGATCGACGTCGCGACGCTGCCGGCGCACGTTGCGCGGCTCGCGATCGCCGAGTCGGACGGCGCCGCATTCGCACCCGTCGACATGCCGCCGAAGCCGATCGTGACGCAAGGCGGCAACGAGCGCGTCCACCTGCGGTTCGTCGTCGCGGCCGTGCTGACGGCACCGCGCGCCGATCCGCTGCGCACGTCGACCATTTCAGCGTGGGGAATCGGTGTCGCGCAGGTGCTCGCGCACCAGCTGCACGTGCCGGGCGTGTCGCTGCTCGCGTTGCCGCGTCCGCCGCAGCACCTGGTCGCCGCCGTGCAGGCGGGGCGTGCCGTGCAGCGCGAAGTGTCTGCGCAGGTGTTCGCGAGCAACGCGATCCGCAAGCTGCGCGCATCGGTCGGCGAACCCACGGCGATCATCAGCGCACATCGCGCCGCCGATGCGCCGATGGGTGGCGAACTGAGGTTATCGCTGTCGTCGGCGTTCGCGCCGCGCGAGGCGGAGGGCTTCAGGTGTGCGCTCTACCCGTACGAGTCGGTACAGGACGTCACGGCGATGCTGACCGGGTTGCTGCGCGATTGCCGCGTCGACGACGTCCGGCTGCGGCCGGGCGTTCACGACGATATCGATCCGGTCACGGGCTCGCCGCTGCTGTTCAAGGAGACCGAAGCGCCCTCGTCGATGCGGCTGCAGTAGGCCACGGCGACACGCATCCTCGGCACCGACGAATCGTGGCGCCGCACACGGCCCATGCCGCTCACGTGCTCGGTCACTTGCGGATCGCCGATGTACTCGATGATGCCCGCGCCGGAGATGCTGGCGCGGAGCGTTCGCTCGGCGTTGACGATGACGTTGCCCACACCGCTCACCGAGACGGTTGCCTTGCTCGTCCGCAAGCGCTCGGCGTTGTACGACCCGGCCCCCGAAATCGACACTTGCTGGTCGTCGACGCGGCCGGCCAATTCGGCTGAAAGCGCTCCAGAACCTTCGACCCGCAGCGTAGTGGCCGTAAGGTCGTCGATCGTGAGGTTTGCGCCGCCCGATGCCGCGATGCGTAACGTCGACGCCTGGAGCCGCGGGACCGTGACCTTCACCGTTCCCGTCAGCAGCAACTGGTCGAGGTTGCGAAGGTGGATCGTTATCGTAGGCGCGTGCGCCGTGTCGTGACCGAGGAGCCGGCCCCACCAGCGGCGCCGATCGCGCGAGCGGACAACAAGGCGGCCGTTCGTGACATTCGCTTCGACGATCGCACGGCCCACATCGTCGACGTCGATCGCCTCGGCCGGCCCCTGGATCAGCACGACGTCGGCGGAGCCACCGATTTCGAGCTCGTGAAATGCGGCAAGCGGGTGATGCTGGCTGACCGCGGCCCGGCCGGTGCCGCCCCCGCCGCGGGTCAGCGTAAACCAGGCGAGCGCCGCGGATACGGCAATCGTGGCCAGGATGATCCAGGGGAGCTTCGAGCGGGACATGGGCGGCCGGACGATTTATACCTCGGGTTGGATGCGCCGGAGGGCGCCCCTGGATTCAGAGGCGGTCGCAATTCCCCGGCGTTCGGGGTCATGGCCGAACACGGTATAGGGATCGGGGAAGCAGCAGGCGGGACAATCGGCCGGGGAGAGCGTGGGACAATGGCCGGGCGCGAAGCGTCTTCGCATCGGCTCCCGTCCGCAATGATCATCGATTACCTGCACCACAAGCCCGCGATCGGCGACGGCGCGGCAATCGCCGGCCGCGGTATCGTCATCGGCCGCTCGACCATCGGCAGTCGCCCATCGTTTTCGGACTATGCAACGGTGCGCGCCGACGGCGAGAACATCCGGGTCGGCGCCAACGTGTGGTTTGGCGAGCACGCGACGGTGCACATCGCCGACCAGGTGCTCGGCGCCGTCATCGGCGACGACGTGACGGTCGGCCGCTACGGCCTCGTCCACGCGTGCACGCTCGGCGACGGCGTCGTCGTCGGCGAATCGTCGGTGGTGATGGACGGCACGAGCATTGGTCCGCACGCGCTGATCGCCGCCGACACCGTCGTTCCGCCCCGCAAGACGCTGCCTGGCGGCTTTGTCTACGCCGGACATCCGGCCAAGCCCGTGCGCGAGATCGGGCCTGACGAGCTTGCGCAGTACGCGCGGAGCTTGCGTAGCGGCAATCCGCACGGCGATCTCGTGTCCGCCCGGTTGCCGGGATGGGCGGCCGTCGTCCAGCGCCTGCCAGCCGCCGGCGGACCGCTGCACGCCTTGCACGGCCGTTCGCCACGGCTGGCTCGTGCCTACGTCGCGCCAACGGCGATCGTCGCCGGTGACGTCGAGATCGCCGACGACGCGAGCGTCTTCTTCGGATGTGCCGTCATCGCAGGCGACGGTCGCATCGTCATCGGGCCGCGGACCAACGTGCAGGACAACTCGATTCTCGCGACCGATCGCGCGCGCGGCGATCTCGTGCTCGGTAACGGCGTCACCATCGGGCACAACGTCGAGATGGGGTCCGGCATGATCGGCGACGACGCGCTGATTGGCATGGGCTCGCGCGTCGGCGACGGCGTCGTCGTCGAGCGCGGCGGCTGCATCGCCGCGGGGGCGTGGGTCGAGCCGGGCGTCGTCGTGCCCGCCGGCTGGATCTGGGCCGGCCGTCCTGCACGACCGTTTCGCGAGCTGAAGGCCGCAGAGCGCGCCGAGTTCGCGCGTGCGCGCGACATCTACGTGACGTACTCGCGCGACTATCGCGCGGCCCCGGCGCCTTAGAGCGCCGCGCAGCGCGTCGTTGGGGTGATTCCTGCGACGGGCGTCAGCGGATTTCCGGCGTGAACCGGATGTCGCCATACCACGCTTCGGCATGGCCGTCCGTATTGTCGGTGTCGGTCAGCACGCCAACGGCCCGCAGTGCGCCGGGTTCTTCGCCGAATGCGCGCCGGAAATCGGCGCGTACGTCGCGCGTCAGCGACTGCCACGCGCCGACCCCGGCGGCGCCGCTCGACGCGACGATCATCTGCACGCGCCGCGTCCGTGGATTGGCGATCACCGCACCGACGGGCGCGTGGTTCGCCCAGATGTACATCAGCGTCGCGTACGGCAACTCGCGCCCCGCCACGTGCTGGCTGACGCCGTAGATCGCCCGCTCCACGAGCGTCAGCTTGCGCTTGTCGCCGTCGAACTCGAACACGATTCGCGCCGGTGCGTCCTCGCGCGACGCGACGGTGGAATCCGCGTCCGGTATCAGGCCGGCGATCTTCCAGCGCCACGACACGATCGGCGCGCTGCGCACGTCGAAATGCAGCGGCAGCGCGAGGGCGCTCGCCGCGTTGTCGGCCACGGCGTGCAGCACGGTCACGCCTGCATCGTCGACGAGGTTGTAGCGCGTCGGACGCTTGCCGATCACGATGGCGACCGGCGTCCACGGCGCGAGAGGGCCGCCGCGCGGCAGATGCGAGAAGAACGCGAGTTCGGGCGTGGTCGGCGGATTCTCCGCACATGCGAGCCCGCCCGGAAACGACGCCGCCAGCATTACGATGACGCCTGCGGCCGCTCGGTATAATCGACCTTCCCCCGGGCGCCGGCTGCCCGCATTCCACTGGGAGCCGTCACGCATGAGCTTCGACCTCGTCCCTTCCGGCGCCGATGTGCCGAATGACTGCAACGTCATCATCGAGATCCCGATGCATGGCGAACCGATCAAGTACGAGGTGGACAAGGAATCCGGCGCGGTTTTCGTCGACCGCTTCATGTCGACGTCCATGCATTATCCGTGCAACTACGGCTACATACCCCAGACGCTGTCCGACGACGGCGATCCGTGCGACGTCCTCGTGCTGTCGCCGGTGCCGCTGATCACCGGCGTGGTCGTCCGCTGCCGGCCCATCGGCATGCTGAAAATGGACGACGAGGCGGGCGGGGACGCGAAGGTCCTCGCCGTGCCGACGGACAAGCTGTCGTCCTTGTACCGGTCGATCGAATCGCCGCGCGACCTGCCGGAGATCCAGCTTGCGCAGATCGCGCACTTCTTCGAGCATTACAAGGACCTCGAGCCGGGCAAGTGGGTCCGCCTGGCCGGCTGGGTCGGTCCCGAGGAAGCGAAGCGCGAAATCCTCGACAGCGTGCAGCGCCACCGGGTGTCGAAAAAACCGGCTTAGCGGCGCGCCCGCTGCTCGGCCTTCGCGAGCGCACCCGCTCGCGCGAGCAGCTTGAACACCGCCGGATCGACGACGCAACTCGCGTTGAAGCGCATCCACGCGCTCTTGTCGTGATGCGGGCGAAACGATGCGCCGGGTGCCAGGCGCACGCCTTCGCGCAAGGCGGCCTGCGCAATCCAGACCGAGTCGTCGACATCCGGATGGCGCGCCCACAGGAACAACCCGGAATCCGGCATCCGGTCGAGCAGCCAGCCGGCGCGTTCGAGTTCCTGTGCAACGCGCGCGCGCCGCGCGTCGAGGCGATCGCGAATGCGCGCGATATGCTTGCGGAAATGGCCGCCGACGAGCATTTCGTGAACGACGCGCTCGGCGAACGCCGACGTCGTCATCGTCACCAGCAGCTTCATCCGCGTCAGTGCGGCGATCGCGTCGGCACTGGCAGCGACGAAACCCACGCGCAGGCTCGACGACAGCGTCTTGCTGTAGCTGCCGAGGTAGAACGTCCGCTCCAGCCGATCGAGTGCCGCGAGGCGCGGCGGCGCGTTGCTCGCGAAATCCGAGAAGATGTCGTCCTCGACGATGTTGAAACGGTGCTGCGCGGCGAGTTGCAGCAGGCGGTGCGCGATCGCCGGCTGAATATTCGTGCACGTCGGATTGTTCAGCACCGACATCGTGAAGTACGCCTTGGGCTGGTGCGCAACCGCAAGCTGCGCCAGCACGGCCAGGTCGGGACCGTCGGGTCCGCGCGGCACGGGGAGCAGCCGCACGCCGGCAAGCTTCAGATGGCCGAACAGGTTGTAGTAGCCGGGGTCGTCGACGAGCACCGCATCGCCGGGTGCGAGCAGATAACGGATCAACAGGTCGAACCCCTGCGTGGCGCCCGCGGTCAACAACACCTGCGACGCCGGAACGCCGATGCCAAGCTCGCCGATTCGCCGTGCGATGTAATCGCGCAGCGGCGGATAGCCGAGCGCGGTTCCGAAATCCGTGACCTCGATGCCGCTGGCAGCCACCTGCCGTGCGTGCCGGCGAATGCCCGATTCCTCCTGCCAGTCGTTGGGGAGGCAGCCGCCGGCGTAGAGCTTCCTGCCCATGAACGCGACGCGGGCGTCGTCGCTGACGACTTCGGCAATCAGGTTCGCGAGATCGACGGCGCGCTCGAGGCCGCCGCTGCGCTCGACGGCGGTTTCGGGCACCGCCGGTGTCGTGACGTAGAAGCCGGAGCCGCGGCGCGATTCGACGTGGCCGGAGGCGACCAGCCGATCGTAGGCCTCGACGACGGTGAAGCGGCTGATCCGGTGGTTGGCGGCGAGCGTCCGTATCGACGGCAGCCGCGCGCCTGGCCGCAGCAGCCGCGATTCGATGTGCTGGCGGACCCCGGTGACTACCTGCTCGACGAGCGGTGCGTTCGGTGCAGTGCGAAGCTCGAGATTAAGCATCGGTGGCTCGGTGCGGCGACCGTAACAGTCTGCAAAGGTGAGGGATAAGTGTACATCGGCGGGGATCAAAGTGTCAGGTACTGTACTGGTCATGCGCCATTTTCCCGCGATACGACTGTCCCGATTGCTCGCGACCTTCGCGTTGCTCATGCTGGCGGCCTGCGGGCCGGTGAGCACGGCCCCGGCGATCGTCGTCGCTGCGCCGACGACGGGGATGGTCGCCGTGACCGCGCGGGGGTCGGCGAACGTGCGGCTGCTCTATGCGCGCGAAGGGAGCATCGTGCTGTTGCGCACCGTCCACCTGCCGCCGGGCGACGCGGTACAGTCGGTCGCATGGTCGAACGACGAACGCGACGTGCTGATCACGACTTCCGGCAAAGTGCTGGCGCTCGACACGCGCACGTGGCGCCTCGAGTCCATTCCGCGGCTCGCGGCGGCGGCGCGCGATGACGCAGGGGCATTGCGCCGGCGCTGACGCGGCGTGGTCGCGGTGCTCCAGGCGCTCATGCGCGACTGCGCAGCGGGCGCTGCCGGAATGAATCGCGCCAATCCGCTGTTACCGGCACTGTTCGTCCTGCTCTGGAGCACCGGCTTCATCGCTGCGAAGTACGGGTTGCCCTATGCACCGCCGCTCAAGTTCCTGCTCGTCCGGTTTGCGCTCGTCACGGCGCTGATGACGGTTGTCGCGCTCGTTACGCGCGCGCGCTGGCCGGGCGGCGGGCGGCAGATCGCGCACATCGCCGTCGCCGCGTCGCTGGTGCATGGCCTGTACCTCGGTGGCGTATTCGTGGCACTCGCCGGCGGGATGCCGGCTGGCACGAGCGCGATGCTGGTTGGCCTGCAGCCGATCCTCACCGTGTTCCTGGCCCGCGTCTGGCTCGGCGAGCGGATCACACCGCTGCAATGGAGCGGCCTGGTGCTGGGACTCGCCGGCGTTTACCTTGTCGTCCGGCACAAGATCGCGCTCGGCGGGGATTCGACGGCACTCGTCGCCATCGTCGTGGCGCTCGCCGGCATCAGCGTCGGCACGCTGTACCAGAAGAAGTACTGCGGCCGCGTGGACCTGCGCACCGGCGCCGTTGTGCAGTTCGCCGCCTGCGTCGCGATCTACGCGCCGATCGTCGCGCTCTTCGAGCCTGCGCCCATCGCGTGGACGGGGTCGTTCATGTTCGCGCTCGGCTGGTCGGTGATCGTGCTGTCGGTTGGGGCGATCAGCCTGCTGTACTGGCTTTTGCGGCACGGCGCAGCCGCCGACGTCGCGCGTCTCTTCTACCTGGTGCCTCCGGTCACCGCGCTGATGGCGTTCGTGCTGTTCGGCGAGCGGCTCGATGCGATGGCGCTTGCCGGCATGGTATTGATCGCGTTCGCGGTGGCGCTGGCACGGCGGCGTGCCGCATGAACAAGAACCTGATCAAGGATCTCTATCGTTACATCTGGTCGATCAGCGCGCGCGACCAGGTGCTGCTGTCGATCATGTCGGTGGGCGTGTTCCTGCTCGAATTGGCGCCGCTCGAACTGCAGCGGCGGATCGTCAACGGGGCGGTCGCGCATCACCCGTACCGGTCCATCGCGATACTTTGCGGGGTATACCTTGCCGTGTCGCTGGTGCACGGCGGACTCAAGCTCGTCACGAACGTCTATCGCGGCTCCGTAGGCGAGAAGACCAATCGTCACCTGCGCATGCAGCTTGCGCCGGCGGCGGAGCCCGACGCCAAGGGTCCCGAGGGCGATGCCGGCGTCAGGATTTCGATCGTTCTGTCGGAAACCGAGGCGGTCGGCGGGTTCGCGGGCGGCAGCTTCGCCGAGCCAGTGCTCAACGCCGGTATTCTGCTCAGCGTGTTCGGCTACATGCTCTACGTGCAGCCGTGGATGGCGCTGGTCGCCCTGCTGATGCTGTCCCCGCAGCTGCTGTTCATCCCCGCGCTGCAGGAGTCGATCAATCGCCGGACGGAACGCCGCATCGAGACGCTGCGCGCGCTCAGCAACGCCATCGTCGATGAGGCCGCCGGCAACGGGACGGCATCGACGCACCACACGTATCGCCGCCGGATCGGCTTCGTGTACCTGCTGAACGTGCAGATCTTCATCCGCAAGTTCGGCATCAACTTCCTGATGAACCTGCTGTACAGCCTCGGCGTGATCGGCATCCTCGCCGTCGGCGGCTGGCTGATGCTGCAGGACCGCACCGATGCCGGGACCATCGTCGCGTTCATTTCGGGCCTGAACAAGATGAACGTTCCGTGGCGCGACCTGATGAACTGGTTTCGCGACCTGACGAACGCCGGCACGAAATATCGGCTGATCGCCACACAGCTCGGCAAGGTCTAGGCATCGGCTAGGCGCTGCCGAAGCGCGGCATGCGAGGCATCAATCGGCCGGTGGGTTCGTCAGTGCCTCCGGCAGCGCCGTGACGCAAGCGGGCGCGTCCGTGACGGCCACTCCCGATTGCACGAGCGCGTCGATCAGCCGCAGCACGGTCGACTCGTGCGGGAGCGAGACGCCGAAATAGGTGGGCAGTCCGTTGCGAAAGACGGCGAGCGTCGGAAAGTTCTCGACGTCGATGTCGCCGGCGATCGCGGCGTCGTCCTCGATGTCGAGCCACACGAAGGCGCACTCCGGTCGCGACCGGGCGATGCGCTCGTACGCGACGCGAAACTCGTTGCACGTGTCGCACCACGCGGCGCACATCGACACGACGACGAGCCGCGCATCGCCGGCGAACGCCCGTGCCAACGCGTCGCGGTCCGTTGCGGTCAGCACCGTCATCGTGTGCGTGCCGGGGCGTCGTCGACGACCCGCGTCCCGGCCAGCCGATCGTGCAGGAACTGCCGGTCGGGATCGACGAGCGCCCACGCGTAGTTGAAGAGCAGCAGCGACGCCGCCCAACGGGCAGCGCCCGTCCCCCGCAGCGCCGCATAGGCCGCCAGCGCCAGCGCCGGGCCGATCCAACCCGCGACATAACGGACGAGCGCGACCGTACGTGGAAGATTCGAGCCATCGTCGGTGACGAGCCGCAGCCGCCAGGTCTTCTGCGGCAGCGTGCGCCGGCCTTCCGCCCAGAACCATGCGTAGTAGAACGCCGCCGCGGCTGCCAGCGCGCAGAACAGCATCGTCCGAACGAACAAGGGCGGGATCGTCAGCGCGGCCGCATGGGTCGGCGAGGCAAGTGGCAGCAGCGCGAATCCGGCGCAAAGCGCCATCGCGGCCAGCAGGAGCGCTTCGTAGACGAGAGCGCCGAGCCGGCGCGGAAGCGACGCGCGACCGGGCGCGCTCCCGTCGGACCGAGCAAGCACCACGGATTGTGCCGGCCCGGGGCCCGTCACGACGCCGGTTTGGCAGGCGCTGCGGGCGCGGGTACGGCGGGTGCTGCGGGTACAGGGGCCGTGGGTGAAGGGGCAGCCGGCGCGGGAGGCCTCGCCGGCGTACGCGCGCCCCCTGCGGGCTTGGCCGGCGCCGGCGGCGGCTTTGCGGCAAGCTCGCGCTTTTTGTCAGGGGGAAGGTTCTGGTACTCCTCCCATTTTTCGCGAACTTCGCTCTTCTTTTCGGGTGGCAGCGATTTTAGGGTCCTGTACCGCTCGCGAGCCGCGTTGCGCTGGTCGGGCGTCAGCCGCGACCACTCCTGCATCTGCGTCTGGATCCGCTGCTGCTCGTCGAGGCTTAGCGTCGGGTAACGCTTGGCGAGCCCGAGCCACTTCTGCTTGCGCTGGCCGTCGAGGTTGTTCCAGTCGGGCTGCAGCGGCGCCAGCACTTGGCGGTCCTGTTCGGCGAGCTCGTTCCACGCCGGCGACTTGAGCGTAATCTGTGCGTGCGCGGCCGTGGCGGCCAGCGCGAGCACGGACAGGGCTTTGGTCAGTAGTCGAACGTGGTCCGAAGCCAATTCTGGAACCCCCCGTCCAGATAGGCGTCGATCGGCAGGTCCGACGCGAGCAGGTGCAGGTCGAGCTCCTCGAACTCACGCACCTGCTGCACCGCCTGCCATTGCTGGTAGCCGAAGCCCAGCGCCGCGATCAGCATCACGGCGGCGAGCCAGCGGGCCGGGGTTCCCCGCGCGCCGAAACGACCGGACGTGCCGCCGGCGCCGGCCATCGCAAGCTCGGTGCCGGCTGTGCGGGCCTGGTTGACGCCCGCGAGCGCGGCGGCGCGCGCCTGTTGCAGCCGGTAGACGGTGCCCGAGCGCAGGTCGGCCGCTCCCCGGTCGAGGTAGGCGGTCAGCTTGTGGGCGATTCTGGATTCTTGGTCGTTCATAGCGTGATACCCCTTGCCTTCAGCATTTCGGCCAAGGCATGGACTGCGCGCGAGCAATGCGTCTTGACGCTGCCCTCGGAGCAGCCCATCGCGGCCGCGGTCTCCGCGACGTCCAGTTCCTCCCAGTAACGCAACAGGAACGCCTCGCGTTGACGCGCTGGCAGCCGGGAAAGTGCCTGCTCGATCATCCGGACAGTCTGCGCCTGCTCGGCGTTGGCCGCCGGGTCGGCCGAGATGTTCGTGTCGGTCCGCGACTGTAGCGTTTCCAGCGGATCGTAATCGTCGTCCTTGTCGTCCCGGTGGCCCAGCGCCGACAGCAGCGTCGTCCACGTCGAGCGCACCTTCTGCCGGCGGAAATGGTCGTGGATCGCATTCTGCAGGATGCGCTGGAAGAGCATCGGCAATTCGGACGCAGGCTTGTCCGAATAGTTCTCGGTCAGCTTGAGCATAGCGTCCTGCACGATGTCGAGGGCGGCGTCTTCGTCGCGAACGGCGAACATCGCCTGCTTGAAGGCACGGCGCTCGACGTTCGCCAGCAAGCTCGAGATTTCCTGTTGCGAGGCCAGTTTGATCAGTCCGGGTGGGCGCGGCGATTATAGGCGGATGTGGGATCACCGCCCGTCCGGCGCAACGGCGCGCGCCGATGTTGCAACGTAGCAACCGGCGGCTTGACCGGCGTCCGGGTTTCCCGGTACTGTCTCGGTTCCCGGTTCGCGAGACCGGTTGCTGTATTGCAACAAAGGCCGTTGATAGCTCCCTCCGCGCCGTCACAAGCGGCAACGAGTTTCCCTGGAGTCGGCCTGCTGCCCCCAATCGCGGCTTTCTACCCGATCGAGCCTGTTAGCGGGCGCGCGCTCAACGAGAGTGCGACCGGCAGTTAAGGAACCTCCCGGGGTTCCGTCGACGTTTCACGTCCTGCGGGCGTGAACGGGCACATTCACGGCACGAGGCATTGATCATGCAATTGACGGGTGCGGAAATCCTGATCCGCTGTCTGCAGGAGGAGGGCGTCGAGTACGTCTTCGGCTATCCAGGCGGCGCGGTCCTCAATATCTACGACGAACTGTTCAAGCAGACGCGCGTCAAGCACGTGCTGGTGCGCCACGAGCAGGGCGCCGTGCATGCGGCCGACGGCTATTCGCGTTCATCGCTGAAAACGGGCGTCGCGCTGGTGACGTCCGGACCGGGCGTCACCAACGCCGTCACCGGCATCGCGACGGCGTACATGGACTCGATTCCGATGGTGGTCATCACGGGCCAGGTGCCGACGGCCGCGATTGGCCAGGACGCATTCCAGGAATGCGACACCGTCGGCATCACGCGGCCGTGCGTCAAGCACAACTTCCTCGTCAAGAACGTCGCCGACATCGCGCTGACGATGAAAAAGGCGTTCTACCTCGCGACGACCGGCCGTCCGGGCCCGGTGCTGGTCGACATCCCCAAGGACGTGTCGCAGGCGCTGGCGGAGTGGAGCTACCCCAAGACCGTGTCGATGCGGTCGTACAACCCGGTGACCAAGGGCCACGCCGGCCAGATCAAGAAGGCCGTGCAATTGCTGCTCGAAGCGAAGCGGCCGATGGTCTACTCGGGCGGCGGGGTCATCCTGAACAACGCGTCCGACGTGCTGACGCGGCTCGTCCGGCTGCTAGGCTTTCCCTGCACGAACACGCTGATGGGGCTCGGCGGCTTTCCGGCGACCGATCCGCAGTTCACCGGCATGCTCGGCATGCACGGCACGTACGAATCGAACATGGCGATGCAGAACTGCGACGTGCTGTTCGCCGTCGGCTCGCGGTTCGACGATCGCGTCATCGGCAACCCGTCGCACTTCTTCCGCGCCGATCGCAAGATCATCCACGTCGACATCGATCCCTCGTCGATCAGCAAGCGTGTGAAAGTCGACGTTCCCATCGTCGGCTACGTCGCCGATGTGCTCGCCGAGATGGTGAAGATCGTCGAATCGTCGCCGGTGCGCCCCGATCCGGTCGCGCTCAAGGCGTGGTGGGCGGAGATCAAGGAATGGCAGCGCAAGGATTGCCTGAAGTACGACCGCGCGAGCAAGCTGATCAAGCCGCAGATGGTCGTCGAGAAGCTGTACGAGGTGACGCAAGGCGACGCGTTCATCACGTCCGACGTCGGCCAGCACCAGATGTGGGCTGCGCAGTACTACAAGTTCAACAAGCCGCGGCGATGGATCAATTCGGGCGGCCTCGGCACGATGGGCTTCGGCCTGCCGGCGGCGATGGGCGTGCAACTCGTGAATCCGGGCGCCACTGTCGCCTGCGTCACCGGCGAGGCGTCGATCCAGATGTGCATCCAGGAGCTGTCGACGTGCAAGCAGTACCACCTGCCGATCAAGATCGTGAACCTGAACAACCGCTACATGGGCATGGTCCGGCAGTGGCAGGAGTTTTTCTACGGCAATCGCTACGCCGAGTCGTACATGGACGCGTTGCCCGACTTCGTCAAGCTGGCCGAAGCGTACGGGCACGTTGGCCTCAAGATCGAGAAGCCGGGTGACATCGACGGCGCGCTGCGCGAAGCGTTCGCGCAGAAGGAGCGCCTCGTGTTCCTGGACTTCATCACCGACCAGACCGAGAACGTGTTCCCGATGGTTCCGGGCGGCAAGGGGCTCACGGAAATGATCCTGGCGGAAGAGCTCTAGCCATGAGACACATCCTGTCGATTCTGGTCGAGAACGAAGCGGGCGCGCTGTCGCGGATCTCGGGACTATTTTCGGCGCGCGGCTACAACATCGAATCGCTGACGGTCGCGCCGACGGAGGACCCGACGATGTCGCGGATGACGATCGTCACGAGCGGCTCCGACGACGTCATCGAGCAGATCACGAAGCAGCTCAACAAGCTGGTCGAGGTCGTCAAGGTCGTCGACCTGACCGAGGGCAATCACATCGAGCGCGAGTTGATGCTCGTCAAGGTGCGCGCCGCGGGCAAGGACCGTGACGAGATGAAGCGGCTCGCCGACATCTTCCGCGGCAATATTCTCGACGTCACCGACAAGAGCTACACCATCGAGCTGACCGGCACGGGATCGAAGCTCGACGCGTTCTTGCAGGCGATCGAGCCGGGCGTGATCCTCGAGACCGTGCGTACAGGCGCGTCGGGCATCGGGCGCGGCGAACGAATTTTGCGTATCTGAACGAACCCAGGGAGCTTCGAGCATGAAGGTTTATTACGAGAAGGATGCGGACCTGTCGCTGATCAAGGGCAAGAAGGTGACGATCGTCGGTTACGGCTCGCAGGGGCACGCCCACGCGCAGAACCTCAACGATTCCGGCGTCAAGGTCGTCGTTGGCCTGCGCAAGGGTGGTGCGTCGTGGGACAAGGCGAAGGGCGCGGGGCTGAAGGTCGCCGAGGTCGGCGAAGCGGTCAAGGGTGCCGACGTCGTGATGATGCTGATGCCCGACGAGAGCATCGCCGCAACCTACAAGGCCGACGTCGAGCCGAACATCCGCAAGGACGCGACGCTCGCGTTCGCGCACGGTTTCAACATCCATTACGGCCAGGTGGTGCCGCGCGCCGATCTCGACGTCGTCATGGTCGCGCCGAAGGCGCCGGGACACACGGTGCGCTCGACGTACGTCGCCGGCGGCGGCGTGCCGATGCTGATCGCCGTGCATCGCGACGCGTCGGGCAAGGCGCGCGACGTCGCGCTGTCGTACGCTGCGGCGATCGGCGGCGCGCGGGCGGGTGTCATCGAGACGAACTTCCGCGAAGAGACCGAGACCGACCTCTTCGGCGAGCAGACGGTGCTCTGCGGGGGACTCGTCGAGCTGATCAAGGCGGGTTACGAAACGCTGATCGAGGCCGGGTATGCGCCGGAGATGGCGTACTTCGAATGTCTGCACGAGGTGAAGCTGATCGTCGATCTGATCTACGAGGGCGGGATCGCGAACATGAACTACTCCATCTCGAACAACGCCGAGTACGGCGAATACACGAGCGGGCCGAAGATCGTCACCGCCCAGACGAAACAGGCAATGAAGGACGTGCTCGCGCGGATCCAGTCCGGCGAGTACGCGCGCGATTTCATCCTCGAGAACCGCGCCGGAGCACCGACGCTGATGTCGCGGCGCCGGATGACGTCGCAGCATTCGATCGAGGTCGTCGGCGAGAAACTGCGCTCGATGATGCCCTGGATCAAGAAGAACAAGCTCGTCGACCAGACGCGCAACTGAGCGCCGGCGAGGCCCGACGGTATACTGGCCGCGTCCCGGGGAGGTTCCCCGGCGTGGAGGCTCTTCGGTGGCACTGCGTCGTCGCCAACGCGGCTGGGTCGGGCTCGTCGTCATCCTGCTGGCGCTCGTCATCGTCGCCGTTCTGGCGCGTACTGCCCTGAAGCAGTACGGACTGCTGGACGATCCCGCGAAGGCGCCTGCCGCGGCGGGGGCATCGGAGGCCGCGCAGGCCGCTACCGTCACGCCGCGCAACGCGCTCGAGCGCGCGAAGGGCGTCGAGGACATGGTGAAGCAGGGCGCCGCGGCGCAGCAGAAGAACATCGACGATGCAATTTCGAAGTAACACGCGGTCCACGGTCCGTGGCGGCGCATCGGACGAGTGCGCTTAGGCGATGGCGGCCGCCCGTTATCCCCATCCGATCATCGCCCGCGAAGGCTGGCCGTTTCTCGCCATCGCGCTGGTCGTCGCCGTGGCGCTGTCGCTCGTGTCGTGGTGGCTCCTCGCGACGGTCGCATGGATCGTTTTCGTGTTCGTGCTGCAGTTCTTCCGCGATCCCCCGCGCAACGTGCCCAGCCAGCCGAATGCGGTGCTGGCGCCGGCGGACGGCCGCATCGTCCGGATCGGCAAAGCGCGCGATCCTTACCTCGATCGCGACGCCCTGATGATCAGCGTGTTCATGAACGTGTTCAACGTGCACTCGAACCGCAGCCCGGTCGACGCGATGGTTGCCGACGTGTGGTATCACCCCGGCAAGTTCGTCAACGCCGCACTGGAAAAGGCGTCCTCCGACAACGAGCGCAACGCGCTGAAGCTCGTGACGGACAACGGCGCCGACGTCACCTGTGTGCAGATCGCCGGGCTGATCGCGCGCCGGATCCTTTGCTATGCGAAGAGCGGCGATCGCCTTGCGCGCGGCGAACGCTACGGATTCATTCGCTTCGGCTCGCGCGTGGATCTGTACCTGCCGGCCGACGCCATCCCCCGAGCAAGCGTGGGCGACAAGGTTTACGCCACCGAAACCATCGTCGCCGAGTTGCGCTGACGGCCATGGACGAGTACCAGGTCGAGCGCAGGGCGATGAAAAACCGCGTGCGCAGGCGCGGCATCTACCTGCTGCCCAACCTGTTCACGACGGCCGCGCTGTTCGCCGGCTTCTACGCGATCGTTCAGGCGATGAACAACAACTTCGACCAGTCCGCCGTCGCGATCTTCGTCGCAATGGTGCTGGACGGGCTCGATGGCCGCGTCGCGCGGATGACGCGGACGCAAAGCGCGTTCGGCGCCGAGTACGACAGCCTGGCCGACATGGTTAGCTTCGGCGCGGCGCCTGCGCTCGTCATCTACGAATGGGTGCTGCGCGACATGGGCAAGCTCGGCTGGATCGCCGCCTTCGTTTACGTCGCCGGCGCGGCGCTGCGCCTTGCGCGGTTCAATACGCTGCTCGAAGTGGCCGACAAGCGCTGGTTCCAGGGCTTGCCGAGCCCGTCGGCGGCAGCCGTCGTCGCAGGTTTCGTGTGGATCGTCGAGGATCTGGGCTACGCGCCGGCCGGCTTCCGCGTGCTCGCGTGGTTCGTCACCGTGTTTGCCGGGCTGACGATGGTCAGCAACCTCAAGTACTACAGCTTCAAGACGATCAACCTGAAGAAAAGCGTGCCGTTCGTCGCGATCTTCCTGATCGTACTGTTCGTCGCGCTGCTTTCCTACCAGCCGCCGCTCGTGCTGTTCGCGGCCTTCGTCGCCTACGGCGTTTCCGGCTATATCGTGTCGGGCTGGCTGATGCTGCGCGCCCGCCGCTCGCGCGCGGCCGACGCGGGTTGACGTCGCCGCCGCGCATTGCGGTGCTCGTGCCGTGCCGCAACGAAGCGGCGACGGTCGCGTCGGTCGTCGCGGACTTCAGTGCCGCGCTCCCGGGATGCACCGTGCACGTGTACGACAACGGCTCGAATGACGGAACCGCCGACGTCGCAAGACGCGCCGGCGCGATCGTCCGCAGCGAGCCGCGCCCAGGCAAAGGTGGTGTCGTGCGACGGATGCTCGGCGAGATCGACGCCGATGTCTACGTGATCGTCGACGGCGACGCTACGTACGACGCTGCGAGCGCTCCGCGAATGGTCGACGAGCTCGTCGTCAACGACCTCGACATGGTGACGGCCATCCGCGACGAGCAGGGCGGTGGCGCCGCCTATCGCCGCGGCCATCGCCTCGGCAACCGCGCGTTCAACGCGCTCCTCGGCACGCTGTTCGGCGTGCGGCCGAGCGACATGCTCTCGGGGTATCGCGTGCTGTCGCGTCGATTCGCCAAGTCGTTTCCGGCGGCATCGCGCGGCTTCGAAATCGAAACCGAGCTCACCGTGCACGCGCTTGCGCAGCGGCTGCCCACGACTGAGATCCGGACGCCCTATTTCGAGCGCCCGGCCGGGTCGCAGAGCAAGCTTTCGACGTATCGCGACGGCAGCCGGATCCTGCGGATGACCGTGAGCCTGTATCGAGACGAGCGGCCGTTGTCGTTCTTCGGCATCTTCGCGCTGGCGTTCTGCGCGGTCGGACTCGTGCTGGGCGGCAGCGTCGTCGTCGAATACATGGAAACGCATCTCGTGCCGCGTTTTCCCACGGCGATTCTCGCGACCGGGCTGATGCTACTGTCGTTCCTGTCACTGGCTTGCGGCCTGATCCTGCACAACGTCGCACGCGGGCAGCGCGAGATGAAGCGCCTTGCCTATCTCGCGGCAAGCAGCAGCGACGCGGAGGCGCATCGCGCGGCGGGATCACCCGTGACGACGCCGATCGCGCGCTGAGCGCGGAGACCGCGCGGGCCGTCGCCGAATGATTTTCGCATCGCCGGTTTTCCTGTTCCTCTTCCTGCCGCTTACGCTCGTCGCGTACTGGGCGTTCCCCGGCCGTTTCCGCAAGGCCGTGCTGCTCGTAGCCAGCCTCCTGTTCTACGCGTGGGGCGAAGCGCGCTACGTTCCGCTGATTCTGGGCTCGATCGCGCTGAACTGGTGGATCGGGATTCGCATCGCCGACGCGCCGCATGCCGGCGCGCGCAGGCGCTGGGCCATCGTCGGCGTCACTGCGAATCTCGGCGTGCTGGCCATCTTCAAATACGCGAATTTTGCCGTTTCGAACCTGAACACGCTCGCGCCCGTGCTGAGCGTTGCGCCGTTGTCGGTCGCGACGATTCCGCTCCCGCTCGGCATTTCGTTCTTCACGTTCCACGCCATTTCATACATCGTCGACGTGTTCAAGCGAACGGCGAGCGTGCAGCGCGGCGTCGCGGAATTCGCGCTGTACATCCTGTTGTTCCCGCAGCTCATCGCCGGTCCGATCATCCGTTACCGCGACATCGCCGCCCAGCTCGGCGCCCCGCAGCCGAGCGCTGCCGAATTCACCTACGGCATGCGCCGTTTCATCCTCGGTCTCGGCAAGAAGCTGCTGATCGCGAACACGCTGGGCCGCACGGCCGACGACATATTCGGCCTGCCGGCAACCGAGCTCGGCGCACCGCTCGCCTGGCTCGGGCTGCTCTGCTACTCGCTGCAGATCTACTTCGATTTCTCCGGCTATTCGGACATGGCAATCGGGCTGATGCGGATGTTCGGCTTCCGGATCCTCGAGAACTTCAACTACCCGTACGTCGCGTCGAGCGTTCGCGAGTTCTGGCGGCGATGGCACATATCGCTGTCGAACTGGTTTCGCGATTACCTGTACGTGCCGCTCGGCGGAAATCGCAGCGGTAGCGCGCGTGCGTACGCGAACCTCGTCGTCGTGTTCGTGCTGTGCGGACTCTGGCACGGCGCGAGCTGGACGTTCGTGCTGTGGGGGACATGGCACGGCGTGTTCCTGGTGCTGGAGCGCGCATGGCTCGGGCGCGCGCTCGAACGCCGTCGTATCGTCGCGCACGTGTATACGCTCGCCGTCGTCGCCGGCGCCTGGGTGCTGTTTCGCAGCGACAGCGTCGGGCACGCGATCGATTACTACGCGGCGCTCGCTGGATTGTCGGGCGCGGACCCGGCGCGGCATCCGGTGGCCCGCTATGCCGACGGCCTGCTCGTGACCACGCTGGGTGTCGCGATCGTCTGCGCGATGCCGGTCGGCAGGCGCATCGCCGCGTGGCTCGACGGCGCGGTGCAGCGGTCGCGCGAGGCGGTCGTCGCGATGACGGTCGAAGGCGCGTGGCTCGCCGCAGTGTTCGTCGCGTCGGCGGCAACGCTGGCGGCAGGCACGTACAACCCGTTCATCTATTTCCGCTTCTGATGCGCACCGATCGCAACGCCAGCGCGCCATCGCGTGTCCCTGCGGAAGTGCCGACATTGCATTCCCGCCGGGACCGGCTCTTCACCATCGTCTTCATCGTCGTGCTCGTCGTCATGGGCAGCCTTGCGTTTCGACCGCGAGCGAGCGTCACGCTGGACGCCGAGAACCGGACGATGGCGCCGTGGCCGACGGGTGTACCCGCCCGCACGTTTCCAACTGCGTTCGAGCACGCGTTCGCCGATCGCTTCGGCGGCCGTGAGGCGCTGTTGCGCGGGTACAACCGCGTACGAGTTCGCCTGTTCGGCGTTCCCGCCGCGTCGAACGTGCTGATCGGCCGCGATGGCTGGCTGTATTTTCTGGGCGAGGAAGGAACGTCCTTCGATCGCTACTACCGCGGCACGTTGCCGGTGTCGGATGCGCAATTGCGGGCCGTCGTCGCGGAATTTGCGCGGCGTAACGCGTTTCTCGCGGCGAACGGCATTGCCTATGTCGTGACGATTGCTCCGGATAAAGCCACGATCTATCCCGAGCATCTGCCACATTGGGCAACGCAGCTCGCCACCCGCACGCCGCTCGATCGCCTCGTCGACGCGATTCGCGCCGACGGGTCGGTGCGCTTCGTCGATCTGCGGAATTCGTTGCGTGCGGCGAAGGCGCGCGAACGGGTCTATTTCGCCACCGACTCGCACTGGAACCTGCTGGGCGCGGCCATCGCGTACGGCGAGATCATGCGCGAAGTCGCGCACGCATTGCCATCGGTGCATCTGCAGCCGGTTCCCGCAGCGCTTCCGCCGTACGTCGCGGGCGTCGACGTCTATCGCGGCGACCTCGCGCGGCTCACCGGCGATCCGGCGGCATTCGGCGAGCCCGACTATGCACCCCTGGGGAAAGTCCTGGCAGCACCGCAGACGCGTTGCGCAAAGCGGACCGACGTCGAGCAGAACAATGGCTTCGAGTGGTACGCGTGCGATCGCGCACCGCTGCCGCGCGCGATCGTGTACCGCGACTCGATGGCGATCCCCTTGATTCCGCTGCTTGCCGAAAATTTCCGGCGGTCGATCTACGTCGGCAGCCGTCAACTCGATCCCGGCTTCGTGCTGCGCGAGCATCCCGACGTCGTCATCGAGGAGATGGTCGAGCGGACGCTGCTCGCGCCTGCTGCGGTCCCGATGCCGCCGGTGCCATGAGGCGCCTGTGAACCCGACCGACGCATCCCGGGGAGCCGCGCCCGCGCGGCTGTTCTTCCTGGCGCTGCTCGGCGTGCTGCTGGTCTATGCAGGATCGGCCACTCATCTGATCGATCTGCCCGGCGTGTACATGGACGCGGTCAATCCGGATTACCTCGTCGCGAAGGTGCTGAATCGCGCGCATGCGGATCAGTTGGTCGCATGGGTGCTGCCCGGCAACTATCTCGCCAACCGCTTTCCGGTCCTCGTGTCGCTCTACCATGGGCTGCAGCAATTCTGGCTGGCCCTGCCGCTGTACGCGATTTTCGGGATGAGCGTCGACGGCATCCGATTGACGCACATGGTCTTCGCGATGGGCGTGCTGGTCGCGGCACTGCTGCTGCTCCGGCGCGCGCAGGTGCCGCTGTGGATCGCAGCACTCGCGGGGATCGCCTTGGCGACCGACCCCACGTTCGTCTTTGCGTTTCGCACGCAAAGCTACATCACGATGTCGCCGGTGGCGTGGCTGCTGCTGTCGCTCGCGGCGCTCTCCGGTGCCGGCGAGCGCGGCGCTCCACTGTCCGTTCGCCACTACTTCGCGAGCGGCGTCTGTTTCGGCTTTGCCGTGCTCGGCTATTTCGTCTACGCGTTTTATCTGCCCGCAATGTTGCTGTGGATGCTCGGGATGGCGCGAGCGCAACCAACCGGAGCCCCTACCGGACGCGGGCTGAAAGATGCGGCCGGGTGGCTTGCGGGCCTGGTCGTCGGATGCGCCTATTACGTTCTGGGCTATTCGCTCGTAGCGCGCAAGGTCGGCGGCGGCCTCGCGGGCTTCGTCGCTTATCTCGGCGAGTCGTCGACGCGGCTGAGCGCGTTTCCGACGGGGCTTTCGTTCGACGATCGCGTTGCGACAGCGACATCGTTCGTCGAATCCGTCTTCACCAACGACTGGCAACGCGCGCTGATGTTCGGCGCGAGCGAGCCGCAGCCGTTCGATGCGCTTCGCATCTTGCTGCTCATCGTTGCGCCGCTTGTGTTGTTCGCGTACGCCGAGATTCGCGGACGATCGACGCCGCTGATGCGCATGGCGATCGCGCTGCCGTGCTCGTTCTTCGCCGTGTCGCTGGTATTCGGCAATCGGTTGGGTGGACATCACTTCATGTCGTTCCTGCCGCTCGCTTACGTCGCGCTGGCCGCCGGCCTCGCTGCGATGCCGTCGGATGCACGTGGACGTCACGCCGCCGCCATCATCGCGGCGGGATTCCTGTGCGCGCTGGCGGCGATCAACCTTGCCGCAACCCAGCGAGCGTTCGTGACGCTGGCGCGAACCGGAGGCGTCGGGCTGTATTCGGACGCCGTCAACCGGCTTGCGGCGGATGTGGCTGCGCTGTCGCCTTCGACGCTTGTCTATTTTCCGGACTGGGGACTGGCGCTGCCGGTGACGCTCATCACCGGCGGCAGCGTCGCGACGTCGGCGATTGTGAATGCCACGGAAGCGCACCGCCTCTTGTGCGGCGGACGCGACGTCGCGATCGCGATCGTCGGCGAAGACCGCGCCGGCCGCTTCGCGTCGTGGGCTCACGACTTCCAGTGGCAAGGCCCCCGCGTGAAGACGTTTTTGCAACGCGACGGGAAGGCTGTCGCGCAACTCGGCGTCTACGCGTCCGCGAGCCGCGGCGAGTCCGCTTGCAGGTCCGGCTGATTTGGGCTAGATTCGCAAGGATGAGCAGCGTTACCTCCTTGGCCAGCCTCGCCATTGCCGGTGCCCGGACGATTCCGTCCGCTTCGCGCCGCCTGGCCGGCCTGCTGCTCCTGCTGCGCCCCGCGCGCAGATAAAACCCACCCCCTTCCGCTGGAGCAGTAACCTACGCCGTCCCAAGCGGGGCGGTCCAGTTGCGTTCATCGTCGCCGGGATTCCGCCATGCATGCCGAACCTTCGCAGAAATACAGTCCGTTCAAGCCGATCGACCTCCCCGATCGAACCTGGCCCACGCGCACGATCACCCGGCCCCCGGTATGGCTTTCGACGGATCTGCGCGATGGCAACCAGGCGCTGATCGAGCCGATGGACGCGGCGCGCAAGCTGCGGATGTTCCGGCAGCTCGTCGACATCGGCTTCAAGGAGATCGAGGTCGCGTTTCCGTCGGCTTCGCAGACCGATTTCGATTTCGTCCGCCAGCTGATCGAAGAGGACCTGATTCCCGACGACGTCACGATCCAGGTGCTGACACAGTCGCGCGACGAGCTCATCCGGCGCACGTTCGAATCGCTGCGCGGTGCACGGCGAGCGATCGTGCATCTCTACAACCCGACGGCACCGCTGTTTCGTCGCGTCGTCTACGGCAAGGATCGCGCAGGTATCGTCGACATCGCGACCACCGGTGCGCGTCTCTTCGTCGAATGCGCGGCGAGCCAGGCCGAGACGGACTGGCGCTTCGAGTACTCGCCCGAGACGTTCACGATGACCGAGCTCGACTTCGCGCTCGAGATCTGCGAACGCGTCGTCGACGTTCTCGAACCCGCGACGCGCTATCCGGTGATCCTCAACCTGCCCGCTACCGTCGAGGTCGCGACGCCGAACGTTTTTGCCGACCAGATCGAATGGATGCATCGCCACTTGAGCCGGCGCGATCGCGTCATCGTGTCCGTGCACCCGCACAACGATCGCGGCACCGGCGTCGCCGCCGCGGAGCTTGCCGTGATGGCCGGCGCGGATCGTGTCGAAGGCTGCCTGTTCGGCAATGGCGAGCGCACGGGCAACGTATGCCTCGTCACGCTGGCGATGAACCTGTACTCGCAGGGGATCGACCCGCAGCTCGATTTCAGCGACATCGGCGCCGTGATCCGCACGGCCGAGTACTGCACGGCGCTGCCGGTGCATCCTCGGCATCCGTATGCCGGCGAGCTCGTGTTCACCGCGTTCTCCGGGTCGCACCAGGACGCGATCAAGAAGGGGCTCGCCGCACAGCGCGCCGAGGAAGCGAAGGGCAATACGCAATGGGAGGTCCCGTACCTGCCAATCGATCCCGCCGACGTCGGCCGGACCTACGAGGCCGTCATCCGTGTAAACAGCCAGTCCGGCAAGGGCGGCATCGCGTTCCTGCTCGAGCGCGACTACGGCCTCTCGCTGCCGCGCCTGTTGCAGATCGAGTTCAGCCAGGTCGTGCAGGCAATCACCGACGAGTCGGGCAAGGAACTGTCTGCAGCCGACATTCATGCGGCGTTCCAGCGTGAGTACATCGCACCGGCGGCGCCGCTCGCCTATGTCGATCACCGCGCGAGTCACGGCAGTGCGCACGGCGCGCTCGAGCAGTTGACGGCGCGCCTCGTCATCGACGGCGTCGAGACGCTGTTGACCGGCACGGGCAACGGTCCTGTCGACGCTTTCGTCCATGCACTGCGCGAAGGCGTCGGCGCCGACATCCATGTGTTGGCGTACCACGAGCACGCGACGGGCACCGGCGAGGACGCGACCGCGGTCGCCTACGTGCAATTGCGTGCAGGCACCCGCCCGGTCTATGGTGTGGGTCTCGACCCCAACATCGTGACGGCGACGCTGAAGGCCGTCGTCGCCGCGCTGAATCGGGGCACCGCACAAGGCGCCGTTTCGCTCCGGCGCACCGCGGGCGCCGAGGCCGCGTAACCGACGGGAGAATCCGATGTCCGACCACCTGATCATCTTCGACACGACGTTGCGCGATGGCGAGCAAAGCCCCGGCGCGTCGATGACCAAGGAAGAGAAGACGCGCATCGCGCGGCAGCTCGAGCGGCTGCGCGTCGACGTGATCGAGGCGGGATTTCCCGCGTCGTCGAACGGCGATTTCGAAGCGGTGCACGACATTGCCAAGGCCATCCGCGACAGCACCGTGTGCGCGCTCGCCCGTGCGAACGAGAACGACATCCGTCGCGCCGGTGACGCGCTGCGACCCGCGAAGTCGATGCGCATCCACACGTTCATCGCGAGCTCGCCGATCCACATGCAGATGAAGCTGCGGATGACGGCCGACCAGGTGTTCGAGCAGGCGATCAAGGCAATCGGCTGGGCCCGCAAATACACGGACAACGTTGAGTTCTCGCCAGAGGATGCAGGGCGCTCCGAGCCCGACTTCCTGTGCCGGCTGCTGGAGGCGGCGATCGCCGCGGGTGCGACGACGGTCAACATTCCCGACACCGTCGGCTACACGATGCCGTGGCAGTTCGGCGCGCTGATCGAATCGTTGCGCGAGCGGATTCCGAATTCCGATCGCGCCGTGTGGTCCGTCCATTGCCACAACGATCTAGGTCTCGCCGTCGCGAACTCGCTGGCGGCGGTGATGCACGGCGCGCGGCAGGTCGAATGCACGATCAACGGCCTCGGCGAGCGCGCCGGCAATGCGTCGCTCGAGGAAATCGTCATGGCCGTGCGCACACGCAAGGATGTGTTCACGTGCGCGACGCGCATCGATGCGACGCAGATCGTCGCGGCGTCGAAGCTCGTGTCCGGCATCACCGGCTTTCCCGTTCAGCCGAACAAGGCGATCGTCGGGGCCAATGCGTTCGCGCACGAGTCCGGCATTCATCAGGACGGCGTGCTGAAGCATCGCGAAACCTACGAGATCATGCGGGCCGAGGACGTTGGCTGGGGCGCGAACAAGCTGGTGCTCGGCAAGCTTTCCGGACGTAACGCGTTCAAGTCGCGGCTCGTCGAGCTCGGCATCGACCTGCCGGACGACGATGCAGTGAACACGGCGTTCGCGCGCTTCAAGGAACTCGCCGACAAGAAGGGCGAAGTGTTCGACGAGGACTTGCACGCGCTCGTCTCCGAAGAGGGCATCGTGCCCGCGCACGAGTATTACAAGCTCGCCGCGCTGCGCGTGACATCGGAAACCGGCACGCAGCCGACGGCACGCGTCGTGATGAACGTCGGCGATGCGGAGGTCGTCGCCGAAGTGGGCGGGGACGGTCCGGTCGATGCGGTGTTCAAGGCGATCGATCGGATGGCGGGTGCGACGGGGCAGATGCTGCTTTATTCGGTCAACGCAATCACCGGCGGCACCGATGCGCAGGGCGAGGTCACCGTGCGACTGCAGCGCAATGGGCGCATCGTCAACGGACTCGGCGCCGACACCGACATCATCGTCGCTTCGGCCAAGGCGTACATCAATGCACTGAACCGCCTGCACGGCGGCGTCGAGCGGCTGAATCCGCAGCTGGCGGCGTGAGCGCGGTAGAATAGTGCGCTGCAACATGCCTCGACGCCGAGGCCCTCAATCGCCGCGCCCTCGATCGCCTCGAGCCGCGGTCGTCGCCCCCGCATCGAGGCCCGCATGAATGCTCCGCGCTACGCCCCCGGTATCGAAATCACCGCGCAACCGACGCCCGAGTCCGCACAAATCCTGACGCCGGACGCCGTCGCCTTCGCCGCCCGGTTGCAGCGGGCGTTCGGCCCGCGCCGCACCGAACTCCTCGCGCGGCGCGCCGTGCGCCAGGCGCGGTTCGACGCCGGCGAGCTGCCGGACTTTCTGGCCGAGACGGCCGCGGTCCGAGGCGGCGAATGGAAGTGCGACGCAGTGCCGGCAGACATCCAGGATCGTCGCGTCGAGATCACCGGGCCCGTCGACCGGAAGATGATCATCAACGCGCTCAATTCGGGTGCGAGCGTGTTCATGGCGGACTTCGAGGATGCGAACACGCCGCGCTGGGAAAACAACATCCAGGGCCAGCTCAACCTGCGCGACGCGATCCGGCGGCGCATCGATTACGTATCGCCCGAAGGCAAGTCGTATCGGCTGAACGATCGGACGGCAACGCTGTTCGTGCGCCCTCGCGGCTGGCATCTTCCCGAAAAGCACGTGCTCGTCGATGACGAACCGATCTCGGGCGGCATCTTCGACTTCGCGATCTACTTCTTCCATAACGCGAAGGAGCTCACGGCGCGTGGCAGCGGGCCGTACTTCTACCTGCCGAAGCTCGAAAGCCATCTCGAGGCGCGGCTGTGGAACGACATCTTCGTCATGGCGCAGGACGACCTCGGCATTCCGCGCGGGACGATCAAGGCAACGGTGCTGATCGAAACGATCCTCGCCGCGTTCGAGATGGACGAGATCCTCTACGAGCTGCGGCACCATTCCGCCGGGCTCAACGCCGGCCGCTGGGATTACATCTTCAGCTGCATCAAGAAATTCCGCAGCAACCGCGACTTCTGCCTCGCCGATCGCGCGCTGATCACGATGACGACGCATTTCATGAAGAGCTATGCAGAACTGCTCGTGAAGACATGCCATCGGCGCGAAATCCACGCGATGGGCGGCATGGCTGCCCAGATTCCTGTGAAGAACGACGAAGCGGCCAACGCCGAGGCTTTCGCGAAGGTGAAGGCAGACAAGGAGCGCGAGGCGACGTACGGCCATGACGGCACATGGGTTGCCCATCCCGGCCTCGTGCCCGTGGCGAAGGAGGCGTTCGACCGGCTGATGCCGGCGCAGAACCAGATTGCGACGAAGAAGCGCACCGACGTGAACGTGAGCGCTGCCGACCTCCTGCGGTTCGAGCCGGAGCACCCGATCACCGAAAAGGGGTTGCGGCTCAACATCAACGTCGCGATCCAGTACGTCGGTGCGTGGCTCGCCGGGCAGGGCGCCGTGCCGATCTTCAACCTGATGGAGGATGCTGCCACCGCCGAGATCTCGCGCTCCCAGGTGTGGCAGTGGATACGGTCGCCGAAGGGCACGCTGGACGACGGCCGCAAGGTGACGAAGGAACTGGTCGCGACGCTGTTGCCCGAGGAGATGGCGAAGATCCGCGAACTGCTCGGCGGGGCGTACGGCGCGGGCCGCTACGAGACCGCGGCGCGCATCTTTGCGGACCTCGTCGACAACGACACGTTCGTCGATTTCCTCACGTTGCCGGCCTACGAGCTGATCGATTGAGGCGATAGGCATCTTTTATCGCATCAATTGTCATAGTTGATTGGACACGCGCGGCTGCGCGCTCCACAATCGGCGCGTCGGGACGCGTGACGCCGGTGCCTGCAACAGGCGCCGTACGGCACGCGACCAGCGGGCGCATGCACCATCCAATCGGAGGAGTTCGGTCATGAAACCATTGAAGGGCACCAAGACGCACGACAACCTGAAGGCCGCGTTCGCTGGCGAGTCGCAGGCGAACCGCCGCTATCTGTATTTCGCGAACAAGGCCGACGTCGAGGGCCAGAACGACGTCGCGGCACTGTTCCGCTCGACGGCCGAAGGCGAGACGGGACACGCGCACGGGCACATGGATTACCTGGCCTCTGTCGGCGACCCCGCCACCGACCTGCCCATCGGCGCCTCGCGCGACAACCTGAAAGCCGCCGTCGCCGGCGAGACGCACGAGTACACCGACATGTATCCGGGCATGGCGAAGGCCGCGCGCGGTGAAGGGTTCGAAGAGATCGCCGATTGGTTCGAGACGCTGGCCAAGGCCGAGCGGTCGCACGCCAATCGATTCCAGAAGGCGCTCGACGCATTGGCCGATTGACGTAGCGACGGGCGGCACGATGGAGCCACTGGGCGACGGGGAAGGCCCGGGACTTCGCGAAGGCAACCTGCAAGCGCCGACGCGTCACCCGCTCGATTGGCACAACCCCGAGTTCTTCGACGCGGACGCGCTGCAGAAGGAAGAGCAGCGCGTCTTCGACATCTGCCACGGCTGTCGCCGGTGCGTATCGCTGTGCGGCGCCTTTCCGACGCTGTTCGACCTCGTCGACGAAAGCGCGACAATGGAGGTGGACGGCGTCGCCAAGGCCGACTACTGGAAAGTCGTCGACCAGTGCTACCTGTGCGACGTCTGCTACATGACGAAGTGCCCATACGTTCCGCCGCACCCGTGGAACGTCGATTTCCCGCACCTGATGCTGCGGGCGAAGGCACAACGATTCAGGGACCGGCCCGTGCCGACGCGCGACCGCCTGCTGACGAGCACCGACGCCGTCGGCAAGCTCGCGACGATTCCCGTCGTCGTACATGCGGTGAACAAGGCGAACAAGCTTCCCGTCGTGCGCAAGCTGATGCAGGGTGTGCTCGGCGTGGCCCAGGACGCGTGGCTGCCGCCCTACGCATCGACGCGCTTTCGCTCGGACGTCGTGCCGTCATTGCAGTGGCCGGTTCGCAACGGCGCGCGAACGCCGGGCAAGGTGGCGATCTTTGCGACGTGTTACGTCAACTACAACGAGCCGTCGATCGGGCACGACCTCGTGAAATTGCTCGGGCACGCCGAGGTGCCTTACGTCGTCGTCGAGAGCGAAGTGTGCTGCGGGATGCCGAAGCTCGAGATCGGCGACCTCGAGGGTGTCGAGGCGCTGAAAGTGCAGAACGTGCCGCCGCTCGCCGCGCTGGCGCGCGCCGGTTATGCGCTCGTCACGCCGGTGCCATCGTGCACGCTGATGTTCAAGCACGAGCTGGCACTGCTCTATCCGGATGATGACGATGTCGCGGCGATCGCGGACGCGATGTTCGATCCGTTCGAGTATTTTGTCGCTCGCGAGCGCGACGGGCTGTTGCAGAAATCGTTTACGCGGGCGCTCGGCCACGTCAGCTATCACATCCCGTGCCATTCGCGGGTGCAGAACATGGGCCAGAAAACGCGCGAGCTGCTCGAGCGGATTCCCGACACGACGGTCAACACGGTCGAGCGCTGCGCGGGCCATGACGGCACGTGGGGTGTGAAGCGCGAGTTCTTCGCCGAATCCATGAAGATCGGCAAGCCGGTGTTCCAGCGGATGGGCGACGGCGAGCCGGACTACATCAGTTCCGATTGCCCGATCGCGGGGCGCAGGATCGAGCAGGGCATTGTGCAGGCGGGCGGGCGGAAGGTGCGCAAGGCGCATCCGCTGACGCTGTTGTGCATCGCCTACGGTCTCGATTGAGCCGCCGATCATGCCGGCCATCGCTCGCGACAGCCTCCTGACGCTCGAAGCGTACGCGAAGGAACGCTCGGCGTTTCGCGCGCGCGTTCTGGCGCACAAACGGAATCGAATCGTCCATCTCGGACCGCATGTGACGCTGCTGTTCGAGGACGAGCTCACGATCCGCTACCAGATCCAGGAGATGCTGCGGATCGAGAAGACGTTCGACGAGTCGGGCATCCAGCAGGAAGTTGACGCCTACAACCCGCTCGTGCCCGACGGCAGCAACCTCAAGGCGACGATGCTGCTCGAGTACGAGGACGCCGACGCGCGCCACGCGGCGCTGGCGCAGCTGCGCGGCATCGAGGACCACGTTTTCATGCGCGTCGCCGGGTTCCCCGTCGTGCGGGCAATCGCCGACGAGGACCTCGATCGCGAGAACGACGACAAGACGTCGGCCGTGCATTTCGTCCGTTTCGAGCTGACGCCGGCGATGATCGCTGCCTTCAAGGCGGCCACGCCCGTTGCGCTCACCGTCGACCACCCGAACTACCAGGCCGAGGTCGCCATGATCTCGCCGCTCGTGCAGGAAACGCTCGCGTCCGACTTCGCCTGACCCCATCGGCGGCCGAAAGGGCGCCGGAGCCAGGGCCTGTTAACGGGCCCTAATCACGGAAATTCTGGTATTGCAGCGGGAAGTCGGTGATCGATTTCCGGGTCAGCGCGATCGCGTCCTGCAGGTCGTCCTTCTTCGTTCCGGACACGCGCACGGCGTCGCCCTGGATCGAGCCCTGGACCTTGAGCTTGCTTTCCTTCAGCAGCTTGACGATTTTTTTCGCGAGCTCCTGCTCCACACCGGTGCGAACGGTCACCGCCTGCTTCACCTTGTTGCCGGAAACCTTTTCCGCATCGCTGTACTTGAGCGACCGCACGTCCACCTGACGCTTCGTGAGCTTGGCGACGACGATGTCGGTGACCTGCTTCAGCTTGAAGTCGTCGTCGGCGAACAGCGTCAGCGCCTTGCCGTCGTACTCGACGCGCGCGTCCGAGCCCTTGAAGTCGAAGCGCGTGCCGAGCTCCTTGTTCACCTGGTCGATCGCGTTGCGAACTTCCACCTGGTTGACTTCCGAAACGATATCGAACGACGGCATGGGACCTCCGGGATGCGATCCGGGACGCTAGCACGGCCCATTCGCGACGGCAAACGGCTGCGAATGGATTCAACGCTGGCGCGCTCGCCACGGCCTGCGCAAGCGTCGCGCGCCGGCAGCGTTGCCGGTGGCATGTTTGATGCATAATCGAATGCGGGAGGTGAAGAAGCGCCATGGAAACCGTCATCCCGATCGCGGACCTGCAGCCGATCTACTCGGTCGCCGACGTCGACCGGGCACGAGGGGACGGCGCCGCCAAGCGCAACGAAGGCCTGGCGAGCTGGTATGACCGGATGCGCGAGCTCGGCGGGTCGCGCTACATCATCAAGCCGTCGACCGTCGCCGCCGTCGACGACCTCTACGACGCCTCGCCGAACTTCCACGGCGTCATCGACGATCTGCGCAAGCATCTGGCGCTTGCCGTGGCCGGAAACGAGGCCGTCCAGTTCCTGCCCATGCTGCTCCTCGGCGAGCCCGGCCTCGGCAAGACGTATTTCGCGAAGCGCCTGGCGCACGTGCTCGCGACGGGCTTCGAATTCGTGTCGATGAGCTCGCTGACGGCCGGATGGGTGCTCACCGGCGCCTCCGCCCAGTGGCACAACGCGCGCCCCGGCAAGGTCGCGCAGACGCTGATCGAAGGCGAATACGCCAATCCGGTCGTCGTACTGGACGAAGTCGACAAGGCTGGCGGCGATGCGCGTTATGACCCGTTCGGCGCGCTGTACGGGCTGCTCGAGCGCGACACCGCGACCCACTTCAAGGACGAGTACATCGACGTCGACATCGATGCGTCGCACATCCTGTGGGTCGCAACGGCGAACGATGAAAGCTCGATTCCCGAGCCGATCCTGAACCGCATGAGCGTGTACGCGATCGAGCGTCCGGATGCTGACGGATCGCGGCGGATCGCGCTCGCCGTGTATCGCGAGATCGTCGACGCGCATCGCTGGCCGTTCCCAACCGAGCCGTCGCAGAGCGTGCTCGAGCGGCTTGCGTCGATACCGCCGCGCGACATGCGCAAGCTGCTGCTCGACGCGTTCGGCACCGCACATCTGGCCGGCCGCGATCATCTGCTGCCCGAGGACATCGACAGCCGCAAGCTTTGCGGCCGTCGCGCGCGCGTCGGCTTTTGACGCGGCGACGTCGCCGCGCCGGACTTCCTACACTTCGCGCGGCCAGCTCTTGTGCAGCAGCCGCGACAGCGCGCGGTCGGCGAGCACGACGCCGCCCGTCTGGCACCGCGGGCAGTAGTTGCACTCGTTGTCGGCGTAGACGATCCGCTGCACCGGAGTGCCGCACACCGGGCACGGTTCACGGAACTTGCCATGCACGGCCATCTGCGGACGGAAGGCGGTGACCTTTTCCGGAAAGGCACCGTCAGCCTCGCTGC
>Ga0207706_10000486_pt1 | contig 42324 bp, 40 predicted proteins | sample KBSC53metaG_FD_184318 | JGI IMG/M metagenome (GOLD analysis project Ga0207706, IMG submission 184318) | Corn rhizosphere microbial communities from Kellogg Biological Station, Michigan, USA - KBS C5-3 metaG (SPAdes) (version 2) | ecosystem: Host-associated > Plants > Roots > Rhizosphere > Soil ... | reverse complement strand
GCGGCGAGGTCCAGCGAGTGCTGCCGCACCAGTCGTTCGGCGAGTTCCGTGTCGCGGCGTTCGAGCGCTTCGATGATTCGCATGTGATCGACGATGGAACGTGCGGCGCGGTCGCTCTGGGAGATGGTCAGCCGGCGTATCGCGCGCACGTGGATGAACAGGTTCTCGATGGTCTTCCCCATCAGGTGCGAGCCGGACAGCCGGATGATCGCCTGATGGAACGCGATGTTCGCATCCGAGTATTCATGGATGTGGTCGGAGGGCGTCGAGTTCCGGAACTCGTCGAACATTGTCCGCAGCGCGGCGATTTCTTCGTCCGACGCGTTTACCGTCGCGAGGCGGGCGGCCATGCTCTCGATCGCCGCCCACATCTCGATCATCTCGATGATCTGCCGCTTGGTCTTGCGGACGATGAAGATGCCGCGGCGCGGTAGCGTGCGCAGGAAGCCTTCCTGCTCGAGCAGCGTCATCGCCTCGCGGATGGGCGTCCGCGACACGCCGAGCGAGCGCGCGAGTTGCCGCTCGTCCAGCCGCAACTCCTCCGAATGGGAGTAGATGTCGGCGTCCATGATCGCCTGCTTCAGCGCCGCGTAGGCCTGGTCCTTGAAGCTGACGTTGGTCGAGAGCGGTTGCAGGGCCAGCGGGACTGCTGGCCCACCCGCTCCCGGGAGCGTGGACACTGGTACTTTCCTCCGTGACGAAGCCGGCAGCGAATGTCCGCAACCATCGCGGCAAGCGCTTTGTTCCGGCGGCTCTGGGTATCTTATATACCAAAAACCACGACGGAGGATAGATTACGGCGGTACTGCTGCGCCAGCGGCTCCGGCAACCCCTGCCGCTCCGCGCAGGGCATGCGTCAGGCGGCGGCCGCCATCGGGTGGGCGTGCCGGTGACGTGCGGAGAGGATCGCGTCGCACAGCAGGCCGACGTCGTAAACCTGCAGCAGATGCGGCTGGTTCTGGCGCAGGTAGGCACCGACACGCTCGCGCTCGTCCTCGATGGTGGCGAGCGATGCGTAGAGGTCGGGGTCCCACTGCCATTCGAAGCCGAGCTCGTCGAACGCGGCATTCAGTGCTTCGCAGTCGGCTTGCAGGATTTCGCGCTTTTCGACGGTCATGTGTTCTCTCGCAGGGAAGGTTTAGCCGGACCTACAGGCTAGTCTCGTCGAACCATAAATGAAAGCTTGTTTTTGTTGGGGTTAGCATAACGTAAAGGTTATGATTGAGGATGCGTCACGCAACCCTGCGCCAACTCGCGATCTTCACTGCGGTTGCCGACCGGATGAGCTTTTCGCGGGCGGCGGAAGACCTGCACCTGACGCAGCCCGCGATATCGGCGCAGATCAAGGCGCTGGAAGGCCACGCCGGGCTGCCGCTCTTCGAGCGTGTCGGCCGCAAGCTGCAACTCACGGCGGCCGGCGGGGAACTGCTGGGCTACGCGCGCCGGATTGCCGAGCTGTTCCGCGAGGCGGACGAGGCGATGGCGCAGTTGAAGGGCGGCGCGCGCGGCAAGCTCAACGTCGCGGTGATCAGCGCGGGCGATTATTTCTTTCCCCGGTTGCTCGCCGCATTCGCCGAGCAGCACCCGGGCGTCACCCTCAATCTCGCCGTGCACAACCGCGAGGCGCTGCTGCGGCAGCTTGCGGACAATCTCACCGACCTGGCGATCATGGTGCGGCCGCCCGACGACGCCGACACGGTACGCACGGCGTTCGCGCCGCATGCGTACGTGATCGTCGCGCCACCCGGCCATCCGCTCGCGGGCCGGCGCCACATTTCGCGCAAGCGCCTGTTGCAGGAGACGTTCATCGTCCGCGAGCAGGGCTCCGACACCTACCGCTCGATGCAGGACGCGTTCGGCCGCGACACGCCGCACATCAAGGCGGCGATGGAGATCCGCAGCAACGAGACGATCAAGCAGGCGGTCATCGCCGGCATGGGCGTGTCGTTCCTGTCGTCGCACGCGATCGCGCTCGACGTTCGCGCGGGGAACCTCGTCGTGCTGGACGTCGACGGCTTTCCGGCGTGGCGGCACTGGTACGTCGTCCATCGTGCGGAGAAACGGCTGCCGGCGATCGCGGCTGCGTTTCGGGCGTTCCTGCTGGCGGACGGTGCGCGGCTCATTGCCGAAGCGGGCGACCTGGACGCGATCACAGGCGGGTCGCCGCGCTGAGACGGATCCCAGGTTGACGGCGCCTGGTATATCACATACCTTGTCGCCCTGTCCTTTGGAGGCAGCGGACAATCGATCCGCGCGGCGCGCTGGCGAGCCCATACTCGGCCGGCGGATTCGGGCCGCTTTGGGACAGACAAAACGTGAGGCGCGCCGCGCCGGTTCGATCTCTGGAGGTCCCAATGGATAACGTCACCACAGCGCGCAAGGATGCGGCACCCGCGGTTGCTCCGGTCGCCCCGGCCACGGGCGGCGCGCAGCCCAATGCTCAGCCGAAGCCTGAAATCGATGGCTTCAACCTGCTGATCGAGGCGCTGAAGCTCAACGGCATCGATACGATCTTCGGTCTCCCCGGCATTCCCATCACGGACCTGACGCGCAAGGCGCAGGCGGCCGGGATTCGCGTGATCTCGTTTCGCCACGAGCAGAACGCCGGCTACGCGGCGTCGATCGCCGGCTTCATGACGCAGAAGCCCGGCATCTGCCTGACCGTCTCGGCGCCCGGCTTTCTCAACGGGCTGACGGCGCTCGCGAACGCGACGACCAACTGCTTTCCGATGATCCTGATCAGCGGCTCGTCCGAGCGCGAGGTGGTCGACCTGCAGCAGGGCGACTACGAGGAGATGGACCAGCTCGCGATCGCCAAGCCGCTCGCCAAGGCGGCCTTTCGCGTACTGCACGCCGACGACATCGGCATCGGCGTCGCGCGCGCAATCCGCGCGGCCGTCTCCGGCCGCCCGGGCGGCGTTTACCTCGACCTGCCGGCGAAGTTGTTCCCGCAGTCGATTGATGCCGAAACGGGCAGGAACTCACTGATCAAGGTCGTCGATCCGGCGCCGCGCCAGATTCCGGCGCCGGAGTCCGTCGCGCGCGCGCTCGAGTTGCTCAAGGGTGCCAAGCGGCCGCTGATCATCGTCGGCAAGGGTGCGGCCTACGCGCAGGCCGACGCCGACATCCGCGCGCTGATCGAGAAGACCGGCATTCCCTACCTGCCGATGGCGATGGCGAAGGGATTGCTGCCCGACACGCACGAGCAATCGGCCGCCGCGGCGCGCTCGTATGTGCTGCCCGAAGCCGACGTCGTGATGCTGATCGGCGCGCGTCTCAACTGGCTGCTGTCGCACGGCAAGGGCAAGACGTGGGGCGGCAAGAGCTCGAAGCAATGGGGCGGGCAGAAGTTCATCCAGATCGACATCTCGCCGCAGGAGGCCGACAGCAACGTGCGCATCGATGCGCCGGTGGTCGGCGACATCGGCAGCTGCGTGTCGGCGCTGCTCGCGGGCATCGGTTCGGGCTGGTCCAGGCCGCCGGCGGACTGGACCGGCGCGATTGCCGAACGGAAGACGAAGAACATCGCGAAGATGGCGGAGACGCTCGCGAAGAATCCGTCGCCGATGAATTTTCACAGCGCGCTCGCCGTCGTGCGCGACATCATCAAGGCGAACCCGAGCGCGATGCTCGTCAACGAAGGCGCCAACGCACTGGACTTCACGCGCAGCATCGTCGACATGTATCAGCCGCGCAGGCGCCTCGACGTGGGTACGTGGGGCGTGATGGGCATCGGCATGGGATTCTCGATTGCCGCCGCCGTCGTCAGCGGCGAGCAGGTGATCGCCGTCGAGGGCGACAGCGCCTTCGGCTTCTCGGGCATGGAAGTCGAGACGATCTGCCGCTACAAGCTGCCGGTCTGCGTGGTGATCCTCAACAACAACGGCGTCTATCGCGGCGACGAAGTGAATCCGACCGGCGGCCAGGACCCCTCTCCGCTGGTGTTCGTCAAGGACGCTCGCTACGAGAAGCTGATGGAGGCGTTCGGCGGTGTGGGCGTCCACGCGACGACACCCGACGAATTGCGCAAGGCGCTGGAAGAGGCCGTGCGGTCGCGGCGTCCCACGCTGATCAACGCCATCATCGACGAGCGGGCCGGCACTGAGAGTGGTCGCATCACGAGCCTCAATCCGACGGCGAAGAGCAAATGAGCGGGTTTGCGGCGCAGGCGTGACGAATCATTGACGACGCCTGGTATATCACATACCTTATGCGGCATTCGTCATTCGACCCGGACGTGAACGGGCAGGCGTGGACGGAGGAGATGGGTGTTCGCACCGCGCGTCCGCGCGGCACCGCGATCGCCCGAGGATGGGCTCACCATCATCACCGTTTGCGTCGCCCCATTTTCCGACCGAGTGCTCGAAACGAGCGGTAATCCAGGTGCGCGAGAGCGCAATGCTTGACGCGCGGGCAAGCGAGGCTACAGGGGTTTGCGATGGGGAAAGCGTTAGACGGGGTTCGGATTCTCGATTTCACGCACGTGCAGTCGGGTCCGACATGCACGCAGCTGCTCGCCTGGTTCGGCGCCGACGTGATCAAGGTCGAGCGCGCCGGCGAAGGCGACATCACGCGCGGCCAGCTGCGCGACATCCCGGACGTCGACAGCCTCTACTTCACGATGCTGAACCACAACAAGCGGTCGATCACCGTCGACGCCAAGCATCCGAAGGGCAAGGAGGTTCTCGAAGGCCTCGTCAAGCAATGTGACGTGCTCGTCGAGAATTTCGCCCCGGGCGCGCTCGACCGCATGGGCTTCACGTGGGAGCGCATCCAAGAGCTCAATCCCCGGATGATCGTCGCGTCGGTGAAGGGCTTCGGCCCGGGCCCGTACGAGGATTGCAAGGTCTACGAGAACGTCGCGCAGTGCGCAGGCGGCTCGGCGTCGACGACCGGGTTCGACGATGGTCCGCCGGTTGTCACCGGCGCGCAGATCGGTGACAGCGGAACCGGGCTTCATTTGGCACTCGGCATCGTCGCGGCGCTCTATCAGCGCAACACGAGTGGCCGCGGCCAGCGCGTGCTTGCCGCGATGCAGGACGGCGTGCTGAACCTCTGTCGCGTCAAGCTGCGCGACCAGCAGCGGCTCGCGCGCACCGGCGTCATGGAGGAGTACCCGCAGTATCCGAATGGCGAGTTCGGCGATGCGGTGCCGCGCGCGGGCAACGCGTCGGGCGGCGGCCAGCCGGGTTGGATCCTGAAATGCAAGGGCTGGGAAACCGATCCGAACGCGTACATCTATTTCATCACGCAGGCGCCGGTGTGGAAGGACATCTGCAAGGTCATCGGTCGCGAGGAGTGGCTGACCGACCCGCGCTACGCGACGCCGAAAGGGCGGCTGCCGCATCTGATGGAGATCTTCGGCGAAATCGAGAAGTGGACGATGACGAAGACGAAGTTCGAGGCGATGGACCTGCTCAACAAGTACGACATCCCGTGCGGGCCGATCCTGTCGATGAAGGAGCTCGCCGACGAGCCGTCGCTGCGCAAGACCGGCACCGTCGTCGAGGTCGATCACCCGAAGCGTGGCAAGTACCTGACGGTGGGCAACCCGATCAAGATGTCCGACAGCGCGACGGAGGTCACGCGCTCGCCGCTGCTCGGCGAGCACACCGACGAAGTGCTCGACGAGCTCGGCTACACGCGCGCACAGATCGATGCGCTGCGGGCGGAGAAAGTCATCTGACGGCCAAAAGTACACCCCTACTTTTGGCCGATTTTTCTTCCGGCGAATCGCGGGCAGAGCCCGACGATTCACCGCAGCAAGATCAAGGAAACGGCGAGGAATAAGACCACATGGCGCACGACAAGAACGCGGTCCGCAGCATCATCGAGAAGGTCAAGTCCGAGGGCCGTACGTCGCTGACGGCGCCCGAAGGCAAGCTGGTCTGCGACGCGTACGGCATTCCGGTGCCGCAGGAAGGCGTCGCTAAATCCGCGGCGGAAGCGGCGAAGCTCGCCGCCGGCATGGGCTTCCCGGTTGTGCTGAAGATCGTGTCGCCGGAAATCCTGCACAAGACAGAGGCGGGCGGCGTGCTCGTCGGCATCAAGAGCGCAGCGGACGTCGAGCAGGGTTTCGCGACGATCATGGCCAACGCGAAGAAGTACAACGACAAGGCGACGCTCGCCGGTGTGCAGGTGCAGCAGATGTTGCAGGGCGGGCAGGAGGTGATCATCGGCGCCGTGACGGATCCGTCCTTCGGCAAGCTCGTCGCTTTCGGCTTGGGCGGCATCCTGGTCGAGGTGCTGAAGGACGCGACGTTCAGGCTCGCACCCGCAACGAAGGACGACGCGCTGTCGATGCTCGACAGCATCGCCGCCGCCGAAATGCTCAAAGGCGTGCGCGGTGCTGCAGGCGTCAATCGCGAAGCGCTCGCGACGATGATCCAGCGCGTGTCCGAGCTCGTCAGCGACTTCCCCGAGATCAGCGAGCTCGATCTCAATCCGGTGTTCGCGACCGACAAGAATGCGACGGCCGCGGACGTGCGGATCGTCATCGACACGCAGCCGGCGCCGGCGCGATTCCGGCCCGCGCACGACGACATCGTCAAGTCGATGAACCGGATCATGAAGCCCGACTCCGTCGCGGTGATCGGCGCGTCGGCGGAAGCCGGCAAGATCGGCAATTCGGTGATGAAGAACCTGATCAACGGCGGCTATCAGGGCAAGCTGTATCCGATTCACCCGAAGGCCGACGAGATCATGGGCCACAAGGCCTACAAGAGCGTCAAGGACGTCCCGGGCGACATCGACGTCGCCGTGTTCGCGATTCCGGCGAAGTTCGTCGCGCAGGCGCTCGTCGAAGTCGGCGAGAAAGGCATCCCCGGTGCGGTGCTGATCCCGTCGGGCTTCGCCGAGACGGGCAACGTCGAAGGGCAGAAGGAGATCCAGGACATCGGCCGCAAGTACAACGTGCGGCTGATGGGCCCGAACATCTACGGCTTCTACTACACGTGGAAGAACCTCTGCGCGACGTTCTGCACGCCGTACGACATCAAGGGGCACACGGCGCTGTCGTCGCAGTCGGGCGGCATCGGCATGGCGATCATCGGCTTCTCGCGCTCCGCGAAGATGGGCGTCTCGGCGATCGTCGGCCTCGGCAACAAGTCGGATCTGGACGAGGACGACCTGCTGACGTTCTTCGAGCAGGACGACAACACGCACATCATCGCGATGCACTGCGAGGACCTGAAGGACGGCCGCTCGTTCGCCGAGGTCGCGAAGCGCGTCTCGAAGAAGAAGCCCGTCGTGATGCTGAAGGCGGGTCGGACGAGTCTCGGCGCGCGCGCGGCGAGCTCGCACACCGGGGCGCTCGCCGGCAACGACAAGATCTACGACGACGTGCTGCGGCAATCCGGCGTCATCCGCGCGCCGGGCCTTCGCGACATGCTCGAGTACGCGCGCGCGATCCCGAAGCTCGCGACGCCGAAGGGCGAGAACGTCGTCATCATCACCGGCGCCGGCGGCTCGGGCGTGCTGCTGTCGGACGCCTGCGTCGACAACAAGCTGTCGCTGATGGCGATGCCGGCGGACCTCGACGCGGCGTTCCGCAAGTTCATCCCGCCGTTCGGTGCCGCGGGTAACCCGGTCGACATCACCGGCGGCGAGCCGCCGGCGACGTACAAGAACACGATCAAGCTCGGCCTGACCGACCCGCGGATCCATGCGCTCATCCTCGGCTACTGGCACACGATCGTCACGCCGCCGATGGTCTTCGCCAACCTCGTCGTGGAAATCGTCGACGAGATGAAGGCGCAGGGCATCCACAAGCCCGTCGTCGCGTCGCTCGCCGGCGACGTCCAGGTCGAGGAAGCTGCCGAATACCTGTTCCAGCACGGCATTCCCGCGTATCCGTATTCGACGGAGATGCCGGTCGCGGTGCTGGGCGCGAAATATAAATGGGCGCGCGGCGCCGGCCTGCTTTGAACGTGCAGGCCATGTCGCGATCCAAGTCGAGTGAGGAGAGGGTGGAGGAAACGTAGCTAGAAGAACGTCGACGATCGTCCGGTCCGCCGGACGATCGTCTTCGATAGCGCGCGTCGCGAAGGAGCGGCGCTTCCGGTCACCATAATTAGATGCTGTCGGTTTTTTCATTTCCCGGAGGAAACATGAGTCCAATTGGTCGCCGCGGCGTACTGTTCGCCGCCCTTGCCGTCAGCACCGCTGCCGCCCTCCAACCGCTTTCTGCACTGGCGGCGTGGGAACCGACGAAACCGGTCGAATTCATCGTGCCCGCCGGAAGCGGCGGCGGCGCCGACCAGATGGCGAGATTCCTGCAGGGCGTCATCGCCAAGCACAACCTGTCGAAGCAGCCGTTCATTGTCGTCAACAAGGCGGGAGGGGCCGGCGCCGAAGGCTTCCTCGACGTCAAGGCTGCGAAAGGCGATCCGCACAAGATCATCATCACGCTGTCGAACCTGTTCACCACGCCGCTCGCCACCGGCGTGCCGTTCAACTGGAAGGACCTGACGCCGGTCGCGATGCTGGCGCTCGACGAGTTCGTCCTCTGGGTGAACGCCGAAACGCCTTACAAGACCGCGCAGGATTACGTCGCGGCGATCAAGGCCGGCCAGAACGGTCAGTTCAAGATGGCGGGAACGGGCTCGAAGCAGGAAGACCAGATCGTCACCGTTGCGCTCGAGAAGGCCACCGGCAAGAAGATGACGTATGTGCCGTTCAAGGGCGGCGGCGACGTGGCCGTGCAGCTCGTCGGCAAGCACGTCGACAGCACGGTCAATAACCCGATCGAGGCGGTCGCCCAGTGGCGCTCAGGCTCGTTGCGCCCGCTGTGCGTATTCGACGCGAAGGCGATGCCGTATCCGAACAAGGTGACGGCGACGCAGTCGTGGCAGGACATCCCGACGTGCAAGTCCGCCGGCCTCGACGTCGAGTACCTGATGCTGCGAGGCATTTTCATGCCAGGTGGCGTTACGCAGGAACAGGTCGACTACTACGTCGACATCTTCAAGAAGGTCCGCGAGCTCCCCGAGTGGAAGAAGTACGCCGAGGACGCGGCTTTCAATACGACGTTCATGACCGGCAAGCAGTACGCCGACTGGGTGCAGAACGCCGAGACGATCCATCACGGGCTGATGCAGGAAGCCGGCTTCCTCGCTGCCAAGTAAGGAGCGACGGATGGCAGGGCCTGAAGCGGGTGCGCGTGGCGACATCGCCACGCGCTGGGTGGAGCTGGTCGTCGCGCTGCTGTTCGTACTCGCCGGTGCAATCGTCATCGTCGACAGCCTGCGCGTCGGCATCACCTGGGCGGAGGACGGTCCGCGGGCAGGCTATTTCCCGTTCTATATCGGGTGCCTGCTGACCTTCGCCGGTCTGTACGTCACCGTCGAAACGCTGCTGCGCTGGAAGAAGATCGACACGACGTTCGTCACGCGCGACCGCCTGAAGCCCGTGCTGCTGATGCTGTTCCCGTCGATCGCGTTCGTCGTGCTGATCGCGTGGCTCGGCATCTACGTCGCGTCGTTCCTCTACATCGGCGCCTTCATGCTGTGGCAGGGCAAATACGGGTGGCTGCCGGCGCTCGGCGTGAGCGCCGGGCTGCCGATCGTCCTGTTCCTCGTGTTTGAGAAATGGTTTCTCGTTCCGCTGCCGAAAGGTCCGATCGAGCACCTGCTCGGTTTCTGAAGCGCCCGCTCGCCGCGCGCGTACGGCTAAGGAGTCAGCTTGGAAGACGTCGGCAATCTGATGCACGGCTTCGCCGTCGCGCTCACGTGGAAGAACCTGCTGTTCATGCTCGTCGGCATCCTGCTCGGCGTGCTGATCGGCGTCCTTCCGGGCCTTGGCGGCGCGAACGGCGTTGCGATCCTGCTGCCGCTGACGTTCACGATGTCGCCGACGTCGGCGATCATCATGCTGTCATGCATCTACTGGGGCGCGCTGTTCGGCGGCGCGATCACGTCGATCCTGTTCAACATACCCGGCGAGCCCTGGTCGGTGGCGACGACGTTCGACGGCTACCCGATGGCCCAGCAGGGGCGCGCGGCCGAGGCGATGACCGCCGCGTTCACGTCGTCGTTCGTCGGCGCGTTCTTCGCCGTCGTGATGATCACGTTCCTCGCGCCGCTGATTGCCAAGTTCGCACTACGTTTCGGTCCACCCGAGTTCTTCGCCGTGCAGCTGCTGACGTTCTGCAGTTTCGTCGGCATGGGGCGAGAGCCGCCGATCAAGACAATCGCGTCGATGATGCTGGGCTTCGCGCTTGCTGCCGTCGGCCTCGACACCGTGACCGGTCAGTTGCGGATGACGTTCGGCTTCACGCCGCTATTGCAGGGCTTCGATTTCCTGATCGCGGTCATCGGCCTTTTCGGCCTCGGCGAAATCCTCATCACGATGGAGGAAGGGCTCGCGTTCAAGGGCAAGGGTGGTCGCATCAATCCAGCGATCGTGCTGCAGACGTGGAAGCAATTGCCGCAGTACTGGGCGACGTCGCTGCGCGCAATCCTGATCGGCTGCTGGATGGGCATCACGCCGGGCGGCGCCACGCCCGCGTCGTTCATGAGCTACGGCATGGCGAAGCGGATGTCGAAGAACGGCGCGAAGTTCGGTGAAGGTCAGATCGAGGGCGTCATCGCACCCGAAACCGCCGCGCACGCCGCCGGAACCAGCGCGCTGTTGCCGATGTTGACACTCGGCATTCCAGGCTCGCCGACGGCCGCCGTCCTGCTCGGCGGACTGCTGATCTGGGGCCTTCAGCCGGGGCCGCTCCTGTTCGTCGAGAAACCCGACTTCGTCTGGGGCCTGATCGCCAGCATGTACCTCGGCAACATCGCCGGGCTCATCATCGTGCTGACGACCGTGCCGTGGTGGGCGGCGATCCTGCGGATTCCGTTCGCGATCATCGCCCCCGTCATCGTCGTCATCTGCGCGATCGGCGCGTACACCGTCCACAACAACATGTTCGACGTCTACATGATGGTGGTGTTCGGGGTGCTGGGTTACCTGTTCAAGAAGCTCAAGTATCCGCTCGCTCCGCTCGTGCTCGCGCTCGTGCTCGGCGACATGGCCGAAACGGCATTTCGACAGTCGATGCTGCTGTCGAAAGGACAGATCGGAATCTTCTGGTCGAATCCGCTGGTCGGATCGATCGTCACGCTGGCGCTCGTGCTGCTCGCCTGGCCGCTGGTCTCGCGGGTCATCGCGGCGCTGCGTACGAAACCTCCGTCGCGCCCCGTCGGCGCGGACGTCAGCTGAAGCGTTCGCGCAGCACGTTCTTCTGCACCTTGCCCATTGCGTTGCGCGGCAGTTCCGCGACGACGTGCACGCATTTCGGCACCTTGAACGTCGCGATCTCGCCTTTCAGCGACCGGATCATCGCGCGCTCGTCGATCGATTGCCCGGCGGCGACGACGACGACCGCCGTAACCGCTTCGCCGAGATCCGGGTCCGGTACGCCGATGACCGCCGACTCGACGACGCCTGGGAATTCGTTCAGCCGCTCCTCGATCTCTTTCGGATAGACGTTCAGTCCGCCGCTGATGATGAGGTCTTTCGCGCGCCCGACCAGACGCAGGTAGTCCTTCGCTTCGCCGCCGGCCACCCATTCGCCGATGTCGCCCGTGCGAAACCAGCCGTCGGCGGTGAACTCCTCGCGCGTCTTCTCGGGCATCCGCCAATAGCCGCTGAACACGTTGGGCCCGCGGACCTCGACGCCACCGACGACACCCGCTGCGCACGGCCGCCCGTCGTCGCTCGTCACCCGCACGGAAATCCCCGGCAGCGGGCGACCGACGGTTCCCGCCGCACGCACACCGTCGAGCGGGTTCGACGTGATCATGCCGGTTTCCGTCATCCCGTAACGCTCGAGGATCGGCTGCCCGATGCGCGCGCGAAACGCGTGGAACGTCTCCTCGCGCAGTGGTGCCGAGCCGGAAACGAACAGCCGGATGCTGCCGCATGCGTCGCGCGTGAACGTCGGCTCCGCGAGCAGGCGCGTGTAGAACGTCGGCACACCCATCATCACGGTCGCTGCCGGCAGCGACGCGATGACATCCTTGGCATCGAACTTGGGCAGCCAGATCAGGCGTGCACCCGACAGCAATGCGCAATGCACGGCAACGAACAGGCCGTGCACGTGATAGATCGGCAGCGCGTGCACCAGCACGTCGCCGCGCGTGAAGCCCCAGGCCTCGACGAGCGCCAGCGCATTCGACGCCAGGTTGCGGTGCGTGAGCGCAGCACCCTTCGACCGACCGGTCGTGCCCGACGTGTATAGAATTGCCGCGAGGTCGTCCGGCCGCGACATTACGGTTTCGAATTGGGCGGCTTCAGTTGCCGTCCGGTCGTGCAATTCGCCGCTGCCGTTCGCGTCGATCGTCAGCACCGTCGCTTCGTGCGCGATCGTTGCCACGGTGCCAAGCGATTCGGGCCGGCAGACGATGACGCGCGGCTTTGCGTCGTCGAAAAAGAACTGGAGCTCGGCCCTCTGGTAGCCCGTATTGAGTGGCAGATAGACGAGTCCTGCGCGCAAGCACGCGAGATAGAGCGCCAGCACGCGCCAGTGCTTGTCGGCCTGCACGGCAACGCGGTCGCCGGGCATGCAGCCGGCCCGAACCAGCGCGTTCGCGAGCCGTGCCGATTCGTCGGCAAGGTCGCCGTAGTGGATCACCGGGCCGTCGGGCGTCAGAATGCACGGCACTTCCCGCTCGCGGGGAAAGTGAGCGTCGACAAGCGCGTACAAATTGGCGTTCATCGCGTGGGAGGATCCGCGTCTTCGAGGCCGGCCGTCGAGCGCTGCTGTTCGTTTCAAGGCATTATTCCACATCGATGAACATCAGTTCCGCCGCACATTCCCCGTCGAGCCTTCGCAACGCGTCTCCGCGGGGACGCATTACGGCGCTTGCCGACCCCGACAGCGTGCAATGGTTTCCGCCCGCCGGCGCGAGCCCGCACGTCGCGCGTTACGGCGTGTCGCCGCGGGAGGACGACGGAATCGTCGTCGCTCAAATCCGGATGGGCGGCGTGCCGATGCTCGTTGCGGCGCAGGACGAGAAATACCTGGCGGGGAGCGTTGGCGAGCGACACGGCATCGCGCTCCAGTCGATGCTCGTCGAAGCACGCCGCGAGCGGCCCGCTGCGATCGTGCTGCTGCTCGCGTCCGGCGGCGTGCGGCTGCACGAAGCGAACGCCGCCGAGTTGGCGCTTGGACGCGCACTCGCCGCGCTGCTCGACGCGCGCGCGGACGGCATTGCCGTCGTCGCCATCGGCGTTGGCAATGTTTTCGGGGGCACGTCGGTGCTCGCGTGCGCGGCGGATCGCCTCGCGATGCTTCCCGGTACGCGGATCGGCTTGTCCGGGCCCAAGGTCCTCGAATCGGTGCACGGAAAATGGGAGCTCGACGCCGACGAGGAACGCGACGTCGAGGCGGTGTTCGGGGCGAAGGCGCGCAGTGCGCTGGGATTCGTCGACCTGTTGGCGGATGCATCCGACGCCGTGCGAGGCTGGGTGTACCGGGCTGCGCGCGATCGTGCCGATTTCGCGACGAGCGTTGCAGCAACCCACGCGTTGTTGCGCAAGCGCATCGCAGGCGATCCGACGCACTCGGCGCCGTTCGACGCGCTGGCGTGCTTCGACGGTGCCGCACCGGTCGACAACGACGGACGGTTGTGGTTGCGCAACGAGTGCTGGCTGACGCGGCCGACGCCGCGCACGACGGTCGGTCCCGCGGACGTCCACGCGCTCGATGAGGTGTTGCTCGCGAACGTCGTCGCCGCGCGACCGGGAACGCCCGACGTGCTGCTGCTCGTCGAGGATTCGGCGGGCCACGTGGTTTCGCGCTCGGCCGAGATGCGGTTCCAGTCGCAATTCCTCGCGCATCACGCCGCGGTGCTCGGATTGCTCCGTTCGCAGGGCCGGCGACTGATCGGGCTGCTCGCCGGCGTGGGTCACAGTGCCGCGTTCTTCTGCAACGCGATGCAGGCGGGCACGCTGTACGCGCTGCAGGACACGCGGGTCATCGCGATGGAGCCGTCGGCGATCGTCCGCGTCACCGGCCTGCCCGCCGGGACGCTGATCGAGGACGATCCACTGCTGGGTCAGCCGGTCCGCCACCTGATGGCGCAAGGCGGCGTCGCGGCGATCCTGCCCGACGCATCGATCGCTTCACTCGGCTTGTGATTCGCGCGGTCGTCGCGCTCGCAGCGATGCTCGCGCTCGCGGGCGAGGTGGCTGCCGCGGTTGTCGCCGACATTGCGCGGGAGACGCGGTGGGCGAACGAAGTCGTGCCGCAACTCGTCGTCGGCGACGCGGTCTGGCTCGCGACGCCGCAACACCCGCGCGTGCTCGCGCTGTACACCAAGGCGCCGGCGGCGACGCGCAATGCCGTCATCGTCGTGCACGGCCTGGGCGTCAATCCGGACTGGAACCTGATCGGCGTGCTGCGCACGACGCTGGCCGACCAGGGATTCGCGACGCTGTCGGTGCAGATGCCCGTGCTCGCGGCGGATGCGCCGCGTGACGATTACCAGGCACTCTTCGCCGATGCGGGCGAGCGCCTGACGGCGGCGGTGGCGTGGCTGCACGACAACGGTTACGCGCACGTCGCCGTCGTATCGCATAGCCTGGGTGCCGCGATGGTGAACGCGTGGCTCGCCCAGCACGACGAGCGCGTCGTCGACGCGTGGGTTCCCGTCGGGATGTTCGTCGCATTCGCGAGCCGACCGCGCGAGCCGGTGCTGGACGTCGTCGGGGAGCGGGATTTCCCTGAGGTGCTCGCGGCGGCCAAGGCGCGGACCGCGAAGCTGCCCGGCGACGGCTGCTCGGCGTCGCAGGTCATCGCCGGTGCGGATCACTACTTCGGCGATGCCGCGCAGCGTCTCGCCGCGTCGATCGCCCCGTTCGTCGAGCGCGCGCTCGACGGCAAGTGCTGAACCGCCGACACGCGACTTAGCGCTTGGGCTCGCGAGGAGGCTAGGGTCCGTTAACAGGCCCTAGTCGCAGTCGTCGTCGACGCCGGTGGTGGCGCGCGTCAGTCGATCGCGAATCGCGGCCCATGCGCCATCGTCGGGCACGCATTCGACGAGTATCGCGTCAGCTTTTGCGTCATCAAGCTCGCGCAGGTTTGCGTACAGCATTCGCGCGTACTCGGCCGCCTCGAGCGGAGCGGTGAGCCACACGCCGTCGAACGCTTCGGGCGGCTCGGCGGTGCGCGCAAGCACGGCGACGCGCTCGTCGCGATCCTCGAGTTGCGCGAGCTCGGCACGCAGGACATCGTGGTCGACGAGATGCGCAGGCGTTCGCGGCGCGTAGTGCGACGCCAGCGTTCCCGACGCGCGGGGGGCCGACGAATCGGGTTGCGCGAGCGGGTGGCCCAGCACGCCAGCGATCGCATCTGCGCCGATGCCGCCCAGTCGCAGCAGCATCGCCGTGTCGGTCGTCAGCGCGACGATCGTGCTCTCGATGCCGATGTCCGATGCGCCGCCGTCGAGGATCAGGTCGACCGCATCTTCCAGGTCGTCGGCGACGTGGCGCGCCGTCGTCGGCGACACATGCCCGAAGCGATTCGCCGACGGCGCGGCGATGCCGTTGCCGAATTCCATCAGCAGCGCGTGCGCGACCGGATGCGAAGGCACGCGCAACCCGACGCTCGGCTGGCCGCCGGTGACGACGTCGTGCACGTGACCGGCCCTTGGAACAATCAGCGTCAACGGTCCGGGCCAAAAGGCTTCCGCCAGAGCGACCGCCTGCGGGGACAGGACCGCCCAGCGATGCGCGGCCTCGAGGTCAGCGACGTGGACGATCAGCGGATGGTCGGCGGGACGCCGTTTCGCCTCGAAGATCCGCGCGACGGCAGTTGCGTTGCCTGCATCGGCGCCGAGGCCGTAGACGGTTTCCGTCGGGAACGCGACGAGGCGTCCTTCGGCCAGCATCCGCGCGGCGCGCGTGACGGCGGTGCGGTCGGCGCGAAGGATGCGCGCCGTCACGCAGGCAATCCCCGGCGAACGTCCGTCCGCAGGCTCCGGCACCGGTCGTCCGGGCATGCCCGGCGAACACGCTTGCCCAGAGGGGGTCTGTTAGAATTCATGCCTTTACGCGATGCGGTTTCGACCGTCGCGTGCCTAGATGCGGAGCGTTGGATGAGCGAATTTCTGTTTACGTCGGAATCGGTGTCGGAAGGCCATCCCGACAAGGTCGCGGACCAGATTTCGGATGCGGTGCTGGACGCGATTCTAGAGCATGACCCGACGGGACGCGTTGCGGCGGAGACGCTCGTATCGACCGGCCTCGTGGTCATGGCCGGCGAGATCACGACCAGCGCGAACGTCGACTACGCGCGCGTCGCGCGCGAGACGATCCGCCGCATCGGCTACAACGACCCGGCACTGCGCTTCGACGCCGACGGCTGTGCCGTCATGGTGTGCTACGGACGCCAGTCGCCCGACATCGCGCAAGGCGTCGACCGCGCGTCCGACGATTATCTGAACCAGGGTGCCGGTGACCAGGGGCTGATGTTCGGCTACGCGTGCGACGAGACGCCGACGCTGATGCCGTTTCCGATCTACTACGCGCATCGGCTGGTGCAGCGGCAGAGCGAAGTGCGCCGCGACGGGCGGCTCGCCTGGCTGCGGCCCGACGCGAAATCGCAGGTGACGGTCCGTTACGTCGACGGCAAGCCGAAGAGCGTCGACACCATCGTGCTGTCGACGCAGCATCATCCGAGCATGAACGACCGTCAGAAGGAGCTGGCCGAGGCGGTGATCGAGGAGATCGTCAAGCCGGTGTTCCCGAAGGAAATGCTGGCGGGCACGCGGTTCATGGTGAACCCGACCGGACGCTTCGAGATCGGCGGACCGCACGGCGACGCCGGCGTTACCGGCCGCAAGATCATCGTCGACACGTACGGTGGCGCGGCTCCGCACGGCGGCGGCGCGTTTTCCGGCAAGGATCCGTCCAAGGTCGACCGCTCGGCGGCCTACGCTGCGCGATACGTCGCGAAGAACGTCGTCGCCGCGGGTCTCGCCAAGCAGTGCCAGGTGCAACTGTCGTACGCCATCGGCGTCGCCAAGCCGATCAACGTGACCGTTTACACCGAAGGTACGGGCCGCGTTTCCGACGCCCGCATCGTCGAGCTCGTCAACGCGCACTTCGACCTGCGCCCGAAGGGCATCATCCGGATGCTCGACCTGCTGCGACCGATCTATCGCAAGACGGCAGCGTACGGCCACTTTGGCCGCGACGAGCCGGAATTCACGTGGGAAGCGACCGACAAGGTCGAGATGCTGCGCGAAGCCGCGGGCCTGCGCGAAGCTGCCGTTGCCGCGGACTGATTCGTCGAGCGCGGCGGATCGGACGGGCCTGTTCGATCCGCTTTGTCTGCGGGAGCTGACGCTTCCGAACCGCATCGTCGTGTCGCCGATGTGCCAGTACTCGGCCGTGGACGGCTGTGCTACCGACTGGCATTTCGTCCACTGGGGCCAGCTCCTGATGTCGGGCGCCGGCCTGTTCACGATCGAGGCCACGGCCGTCACAGGCGATGGGCGCATCACGCCCGGATGTCTGGGTCTCTACGACGACGCGTGCGAGGCGGCGTTGACGCGAACGCTCGATCGCGCGCGGCGGCAATGCCCGCCGATCGCCGTGGGGATGCAGCTCGCCCACGCCGGACGCAAGGGCTCATCGCGCGTGCCTTGGGAAGGCGGGCAGCTCATCCCGCTCGACGCCGGCGGCTGGATGCCCGTTGCGCCATCGGCGCTGCCGCACGCGCCGCATGAGGCGCCGCCGGCCGCGCTCGATGCGCGGGGTCTTGCGGCGATACGCGATGCGTTCGTGGCCAGCGCGCGGCGCGCCGACCGCGCAGGCATCGACGCACTCGAGCTGCACATGGCGCACGGCTACCTGCTGCACGAATTCCTGTCGCCGATCGCCAATGCACGCACGGATGCGTACGGCGGATCGTTCGACAGGCGCATTGCGTTCCCGCTCGAAGTGTTCGACGCCGTTCGTGGCGCATGGCCCGTGGCTCGGCCGCTCGGCGTGCGCCTGTCGTGCACCGACTGGGTCGACGGGGGCCTTACGCTCGACGAGTCGATCGAATTCGCGCGCCGGCTCGTCGCGCGCGGCTGCGATTGGATCGACGCGTCGAGCGGCGGCGTTTCGCCGGCGCAAAAGATTCCACTCGGGCCTGGGTATCAAGTGCCTTTGTCGCGCGCAATCCGCCACGCGACCGGCGCACGCACGATGGCCGTCGGGTTGATCACCACGCCGGCGCAGGCGCAGGAAATCGTTGCGTCCGGTGACGCGGACCTCGTCGCGATGGCGCGCGGCTTTCTGTGGGACCCGCGTTGGGTGTGGCACGCCGCTGCCGTGCTGGGCGCACCGGTCGTGCCGCCGCCGCAATACCTGCGCAGCGCGCCGCGCGACGCGGCCAGCGTGTTCACCGGGGCGAAGATCGGCCAGCGGTGACCGTCCCAGCGGCAGTTCGCCTGGACGCGGTATAATCGTCGGCTTTTCGCGGCCTTGCCCGCGAATCCTCTCGATACTGGAGTCTTCAGATGGCCGAACGCAGCCGCACCCGCCGCAATACGCTCGAGCGTCGTTGCCTGCCCAAGACGTTCAAGCGCATGTTCGTCGGCGCCCCGAAAGGCCTGTTCAAGATGCTCGAGAAGATCAAGAAGGCCTGACGTCTCCCGCAGCACGCCAAAGAGGGCCGCGTTCGCGGCCCTTTGGCGTGGTTGGATCCCTGTAGCGGGTGAATCGGTCGTGTCCGGCTTGCTCCGCGTCCCGAGTGCGCCGGCATACGACGCGGCGCAGCGATGCCCTTCGCCTATTACAACCGGCTGACCGCGGCGCAAAAGCGCATCTACCGCGCGAGCGACGCGATCGAATCGATCGCGCTGCCGCCGTTGCCGACCGTCGGGGGCGACGTCCGTGCGATTCGCGTCGCGCTTATCGACGACGATCCTCGTGCCGCGCAGCGCGCGTGCCAGCGCATCGCCGACACGCTCGCCACCGTGTGCCATGTGCCGCCGCTGCGCATCCGGGTTCTCGCGCAGCGTCCGGCCGACGACTATGGCGAACTGCACGGTCTGTACGAGCCGGCCGAGCGCGCGCGACGCGCGAAGATCAGCGTCTGGATGCGAACGGCGAAGAAGCGCCAGGTCGTTGCATTCAAGAGCTTTCTGCGCACGCTGTGCCACGAGCTTTGCCACCATCTCGACTACGAGCTGTTCGCGCTCGAGGAGACGTTTCACACCGACGGCTTCTACAAACGCGAGTCGAGCCTTGCGAACGCATTGCTGGCGGGCGAAGCCAACCCTGCGGCGGAATCCGGCGCGTTTTCGCCGCCGGCAGGCGCATGAAGAACCGCGCGCGCGCTTTTGCTACAATGCGCGCCTGACGCCCCGAGGAGCGTTGCAACCCGGCATCTTGCCGGGCCAGGCTCGGGGCCGGGACATCCGCCCGGATGCCTCGCCGCAACCGCGCTCGTTGAACCGCGACAATTCGGCGGGCAACGGGTGGTCATGCCACCTCGAAATTCCGTTCGGATCGTCGCCCGTCGTCAACGGAGTGACTGATGAACGCAGTGAACGAAACGGGGAAATTCGCGGATTACGAAGTAGCCGATCTGGCGCTGGCCGATTGGGGTCGCAAGGAAATCGCGATCGCCGAGACCGAGATGCCGGGATTGATGTCGATCCGGGACGAGTTCGCGCCCGCGCAGCCGTTGCGCGGCGCGCGCGTCGCCGGCAGCTTGCACATGACGATCCAGACGGCCGTTCTGATCGAGACGCTGCAGGCGCTCGGGGCCGATGTCCGGTGGGCGTCGTGCAACATTTATTCGACGCAGGACCATGCCGCGGCTGCGATCGCTGCGCGTGGCACGCCGGTGTTCGCGTACAAGGGCGAGACGCTCGACCGGTACTGGGAGTTCACGCACCGGATCTTCGAATGGCCGGGCGGGCAGGCGCCCAACATGATTCTGGACGACGGTGGCGACGCGACCCTGCTCGTCCACCTCGGTGCGCAGGCGGAGCAGGACCGTTCCTTCATCGCCCATCCGACCAGCGAGGAGGAGACGGCGCTGTTCGCGTCGATTGCGAAGCGTCTCGACAAGACGCCCGACTTCTATTCGAAGATCAAGCGCGAGATTCGCGGCGTCACCGAGGAAACGACGACCGGCGTCAAGCGGCTTTACCAGATGCACAAGGAAGGGCGTCTCGCGTTTCCGGCGATCAACGTCAACGACTCGGTGACGAAGAGCAAGTTCGACAACCTGTATGGCTGCCGCGAGTCGCTCGTCGACGGCATCAAGCGCGCGACCGACGTGATGATCGCCGGCAAGGTGGCGCTCGTTTGCGGCTACGGCGACGTCGGCAAGGGGTCGGCGCAGGCGCTGCGTGCGCTGTCCGCGCAGGTCTGGATCGCCGAGATCGACCCGATCTGTGCGCTGCAGGCCGCGATGGAAGGGTACCGCGTCGTCACCGTGGACGACGCGTGTGACAAGGTCGACATCGTCGTGACGGCAACCGGCAACATCGACGTGATCACGTACGCGCACATGGCGCGGATGAAGAACAACGCGATCCTCTGCAACATCGGCCACTTCGACAACGAGATCGACGTCGGGTCGCTCAAGTCCTGCGAGTGGGACAACATCAAGCCGCAGGTCGATCACGTGATCTTCCCCGACGGCAAGCGGATCATCCTGCTGGCCGAAGGTCGGCTCGTCAACCTCGGCTGCGGCACCGGCCACCCGTCGTACGTGATGAGCTCGTCGTTCGCGAACCAGGTGATGGCGCAGATCGAGTTGTGGACGGACGCGAAGGAGAAGACCGGCCGCTATCCGGTCGGCGTGTACGTGCTGCCGAAGCATCTCGACGAGAAGGTTGCGCGGCTGCAGTTGTCGAAGCTCGGTGCCAGGCTGACGGAGCTCACCGACAAGCAGGCGCGCTATCTCGGCGTCCACCGACGGGGGCCGTACAAGCCGGACGCGTACCGCTACTGACGGTATTGCCGAACATGCGCATCGCAATAATCGGTGCCGGCGGCGTCGGAGGCTATTTCGGCGCGCGGCTCGCGCAGGCGGGCAACGACGTCGTGTTCGTCGCGCGCGGCGCGCATCTTGCCGCGATGCGTGCCGGCGGATTGCGCATCGAAAGCGCCACCGGCGATCTCGTGCTGCAGCGCGTCGACGCAACGGACGATCCGGCATCGATTGCGCCGGTCGAAATCGTGATGTTCTGCGTCAAGCTGTGGGACGTCGAGCAAAGCGCGGCTGAGATCGCGCCTCTCGTAGCGCGGGGCGGTGTCGTCATTCCGTTCCAGAACGGCATCGACGCCGTCGACATCGTCACGCGCGCCGTCGGCCCATCCCATGTGCTCGGCGGCGTGGCCTACATCGCGGCGTCGATCAAGGCGCCCGGCGTGATCGCGCATGTCGGCACGATGGCGCGCCTTCGCGTCGGCGCGTTCGACGCGTCGCTCGCGTCACGCGCGCAGGCGTTCGTCGATGCGTGCGCTGCCGCGGGCATCGACGCGGAGCATGCGCAGGACATCCGCCGCGCACTGTGGGAGAAGTTCGTGTTCCTGAATGCGGCGTCGGGGCTGACGTGTCTCGCGCGCCAGCCGCTCGGCGTGATCCGTACCGATGCGGAACTGCGGTCGACCTTCGAAGCGTCGATGCGCGAGACCATCGCGGTCGCGAAGGCGAAGGACATCGAGTGGCCCGACGATTTCGTCGCGCGGCAGTTGCGGGCACTCGACGCAATGCCGGCGGAGATGCGCGCGTCGATGCTGCACGATCTTTCCGCGGGTCGTCGCCTTGAAGCGCCATGGCTTTGCGGCCGTGTCGCGGAGCTCGCCGCGTCGCTGCGCATCGCGGCACCCGTCAACGCGACGATCTACGCGGCGCTGAAGCCATACATAAACGGTGGGCGCCATTGATTCCATGCCACCGCCTGATTCGAGAACATTAGAGGGAGTTCGACCATGCGGCTTGTAATCACCTGGCTCATCAACGCACTCGCACTGCTAGCGCTGCCGTACATCTTCCCGTCGATTCATGTCGACTCATTCGTGACGGCATTGGTCGCGGCGCTGGTGCTCGGCCTGATCAACGCGCTGATCCGGCCGGTGCTCGTGCTGCTGACGCTGCCCGTGACACTGCTGACGCTAGGGCTCTTCATCTTCGTCATCAACGGGCTCCTGCTCTGGTTCGTCGGTTCGTTCATCCATGGTTTCACCGTCGACGGCTTCTGGGCGGGCGTGTTCGGCGCGATCGTCTACAGCCTGATCTCGTGGGCGCTGTCGTCGCTGATCCTGAGCCGCAAAGAGTGAGTGTGCAGCGGCCGCAGTACAGTCTCGAGTTCTTTCCGCCCCGCACCGACGATGGCGTAGCGAAGCTTCGTGCGGCACGCGTCGAGTTCGCGAGGCTGCGGCCCGCGTTCTGCTCGGTGACGTTCGGTGCCGGTGGTTCGACGCGGGAGGGGACGCTCGCCACGGTGCTCGAGATCCGCGCGGACGGCATGGAAGGCGCGCCGCACATTTCATGCATCGGCAGCACGCGCGACGGCATTCGCGACGTGCTCGACCAGTACCGCCGGCACGGCATCCGTCACCTGGTCGCGCTCCGAGGTGACTTGCCATCGGGCAGCGCCGACGTCGGCGATTTCCGCTATGCGAACGAGCTGGTGCGATTCATCCGTGACGAGACGGGCGACTGGTTCCACATCGATGTCGCCGCCTATCCGGAATACCATCCGCAGTCGCGCAATCCCGATGACGACATCGGGAGCTTCCGCCGCAAGATCGACGCGGGCGCGAATTCCGCGATCACGCAGTATTTCTTCAACGCGGACGCGTACTGGAGCTTCGTCGACGCGTGCGCCGATCGCGGCATCACCGTGCCGATCGTGCCGGGCATCATGCCGATCTCGAGCTTTACGAAGCTCGCGCGATTCTCCGACGCGTGCGGCGCGGAAATTCCGCGCTGGATCCGCCGCCGCCTCGAAGGCTATGGCGATGACAGTGCGTCGATTCGCGCTTTTGGCCTCGACGTGGTGACGCGGATGTGCGCGTCGCTGATCGAGCGCGGTGCGCCCGGCCTGCATTTCTACACGCTGAACCAGGTCGCGCTGACGTCGTCGATCTGGCGGGCGCTCGGCTTGCCGGCGCCCGCCGCTGGCGCTGCCCGTTAGCGGGCGTCCGCGCTACGACCTGCCCGGCGTATAAGACACGAGTTCGAGCACCGTGTGCTGCGCACGGATGGTGCCAATACCGTCCAGCGCGTCGCCGCGCTCGAGATACTCGGCCTCCTTTTCCTCGCGGACGGCCGCACCCACTGCCGGCGCATACCAGATGACGTAGTTGCACGTCGTCGGATAGCGCCAGAATTCGTCGTCGTCGAGGCGCATCAGCACGCGCATGCGGATCGCATCGAACTCGCCGGCGGGCGTTGAGACCTTTTCCCATCCACCGACGCGGACGTATCGGTTTATCCGCCCTTCCCGTTTCGTCGTCTCGTTATAGTTGTCGACCCACTGGTTCCACGTTGCGCCTGGGGCCAACGGGAATCGGTAGCGTTCGAGCGGCATCGCAAAGCGGCGCGTCTCGATGTCCATCAGCGCACCGGTGTGGACCATTCCCGGCGCGACAAACGTTTCCTGGCGCTGTATGTCCAGCCAGCCGCCCTTGGCGGTCACGCGCACGGTCACGCCGGCCGCGCTGGCGGCGGTCACTTCATGCGTTTCTTCCCAGATCAGCGGCGACCGGAATCCTTCGCGCCCGCGGTAGGTCCAGCGCGCGCCGACCACCGGGGTTGGCGCCGCGGCCACGTGACCGCTGACGTCGCCGCGCTCGTCCGTGGTCGTGCATCCGATGACAAGCAGCGACGCGACTGCAGCGAGCATCGTGGAAATCAGAGCTCGAATCGACATGGCGTGCTCCTTGGTGGCGCCTCCGATGACAGTAGAACAGCCGCCGGCGGCGAATGTTCCGCTACGCGTTGCCAGGACCCGTCGGTATGTCGGTGATCGCACCCACGCTCGCGCTCGACACGAGCCGCATGTACTTGCCAAGCAGTCCGCGCGTGTACCGCGGCGCCGGCGGCGTCCAGCGTGCCCGCCGTGCCGCAAGCGTCGTGTCGTCGACGTTGAGCTGGATAAGCAGCCGGTGCGCGTCGATCGTAACGGAATCACCTTCCTCGACGAGCGCAATCGTGCCGCCCGCATACGCTTCGGGTGCGACGTGTCCAACGACCATTCCCCACGTGCCGCCCGAAAAACGACCGTCGGTGACGAGCCCGACCGATTCGCCGAGGCCCTGTCCGATCAGCGCCGACGTCGGCGCCAGCATTTCCTGCATGCCCGGCCCGCCTTTGGGACCCTCGTAGCGAATGACGACGACGTCGCCCGGGCGAATCTTCTTCGCCATGATCGCCTCCATGCATGCGGGCTCGGAGTCGAACACGCGCGCGGGGCCGGTAATCGCCGGATTCTTGAGCCCGGTGATCTTCGCGACGCAGCCTTCCGGCGCGAGGTTGCCGCGCAGGATCGCGAGATGGCCCTGCGCGTAGAGCGGCTTGTCGATCGGACGGATGACGTCCTGATCGGCGCGCGGCTGCGCCGGCACCGACGCGAGCTCGGTGCCGAGCGTACGGCCCGTGATCGTCATGCAATCGGCATTGAGCAGCCCCGCGTCGAGCAGCATCCGCAGCACCTGCGGAACGCCACCGGCCGCGTTGAAATCGACGGCGACGTAACGGCCCGACGGCTTCAGGTCGCACAGCACCGGCACGCGCCTGCGGATGCGCTCGAAGTCGTCGATCGTCCAGGGCACTTCCGCGGCGGATGCGATCGCCAGGTAGTGCAGCACCGCGTTGGTGGAGCCGCCGGTCGCCATCACCAGCGAGATCGCGTTTTCGATCGACGCACGCGTGATGATGTCGCGCGGCTTGAGATCGCTGTCGATCGCACGCACGAGCACCTTGGCCGACTCGGCCGACGAATCGGCCTTTTCGCGGTCAGGGGACGCGAGCTGTGAACTGCCGAGCAGGCTCATGCCCAGTGCCTCGAACGACGACGACATCGTGTTGGCCGTGTACATGCCGCCGCATGCGCCTACGGTCGGACACGCGTTGCGCTCGATGCCATCGTAGTCTTCCTTCGACAGATTGCCGGCCGCGTAGGCGCCGACGGCCTCGAACGGTGAGACGATCGTGAGCGTCTGGCCTTTCCAGTGTCCCGGCTTGATCGTTCCGGCATAGACGTAGATCGCCGGAACGTTGATCCGCGCCATCGCCATCATGCCGGCCGGCATGTTCTTGTCGCAGCCGCCGACGACGAGCACGCCGTCCATGCACTGACCGTTCACCGACGTCTCGATCGCGTCGGCGATCACTTCGCGCGACACGAGCGAATACTTCATGCCTTCGGTGCCCATGCCGATGCCGTCGGTCACTGTCGGCACGCCGAACACCTGCGGCATCGCGCCGGCGTCCGCGAGCGCCGCCATCGCGCGATCGACCAGCGGCTGGATGCCGGCGTTGCACGGATTCATCGTGCTGTGGCCGTTGGCGACGCCGACGATCGGCTTCTCGAAGTCGGCATCGCCGAAGCCGACGGCGCGCAGCATGGCGCGGTTCGGCGAACGGGCGACGCCCTGCGTGATCAGGCGGGAACGGCGATTAGCGGGCACGGGCTTCTCCGGTATCTCTTTGGCAGCGAACAATGATACCGGCCGGGCGGGTGCTCGCACCGTTGTGTTATATGCACCCGCATGCTGGTTCATCCACAATTCGATCCGATCGCTTTCCAGATCGGTCCCGTCGCCGTTCGCTGGTACGGCCTCATGTACCTGGCGGCATTCGTGCTGGTGATCGTGCTCGGGAGGATCCGCGCGCGGCAGCAGATGCTGACCGGATGGCGGCTGACCGACGTCGACGACATGCTCTTCCTGGGCGTCTTCGGCGTGATCCTCGGCGGCCGCCTTGGCTACGTGCTGTTCTACAAGCCGTTCTACTACGCGGCACACCCGCTCGAGATCTTCGAGGTATGGCACGGCGGGATGAGCTTCCACGGCGGCTTCCTGGGCGTACTGATCGCGCTGTGGATCTTCGCCCGCCGGCGCCACAAGGCGTGGCTCGACGTCACCGATTTCGTGGCGCCGCTGTGTCCGCTCGGCCTCGGCGCGGGCCGACTCGGTAATTTCATCAACGGCGAGCTCGTCGGCCGGCCCACCGAAGGCCCATGGGCGATGATCTTCCCGCAGGTCGACAACGTGCCGCGACATCCGTCGCAGCTCTACGAGCTCGGCCTCGAAGGCCTGCTGCTGTTCGTGATCCTGTGGACGTTCTCGTCGCGACAGCGCCCGAGCGGTGCCGTGTCAGGGCTGTTCCTGATCGGTTACGGCACGTTCCGCTTCATCGGCGAATTCGCACGCGAGCCCGACAGCTTCCTCGGCTTCCTGGCGGGCGGCCTGACAATGGGCCAGTGGCTGTCACTGCCGATGATCATCGCGGGCATCGTGATGATGCGCTGGGCGTACCGGCGCGCGGGAAAGCACGAGCCGACGCTGCTCGACCGGATGAAGGGCTAGGCTCGAACCGGCGCTGGACGGTCAGTCGATGCGGCGGTAGTCGCCGTCGAGCGTCCGGCGATCGCGCCGATACGGCGCGCGACCAGCGGTGACGGGCTGCGGGTCGAACCCGCCGCGCTGGTTGATCGGCAGCAGCAGCAGCACCAGCGCCATCACGTCGGTCAGGATGCCCGGAACGAGGAGGAGCATTCCGGCGAGCACGCGGCGGCCGCTGTCGAGGAGCCCGCGCATCAGCGACTGATCCCCGCGAAACGCGGCCAGTGTTCGAGTGCGAAACTGCACGCGTTCGTGAGTGAGCACACACAAACCGGCAATGGCCGACCCTGTGAGCCACATCCACATCGGCACGCCGCTCCAGCGCGCGAACCGCGCCGTGACGAAGAGGTCCAGCAACGGGAATGACATTACAATGCCCAACGTCAGGAAACGCATGGAAGCTCCTTGCTGGATCCGGCGATCATCGTCATCACGCAAGTTCCGGACCGTGCCCTAGCCGGGGACCTCGCGCGGATACTGCTCGAGCAGCGGCTCGCGGCATGCGTCAACATCGGGGCGCCCGTGGAGTCAATCTATCACTGGCGCGGCCGAATCGAAACGGGAAACGAGTGTCCGATCCTCATCAAAACGCGATCCGTGTTGTATTCCGACGTTGAGGCGGCGATACGCAAAATCCATCCCTATGACACCCCCGAAATCATTGCGATCCCTGTCGTCGACGGTGACGAACGGTATCTCGCGTGGATTGCCGCCGAGACACATGCGCGCTGACGCTCAGGCGCTCGTTGCGCTCGCACTGTTCCTCCCCGCATTCGCGATGGCGTTCGATGCCGGATTGCCGACGCAACCGAAGCTGCTGCCGCCGGAGCAGGCGTTCAGGTTGTCGGTGCGGGCGCTCGATCCCTCCACGATCGAGGCGCGCTTCGACGTCGCCGACGGCTACTACCTCTACCGGGATCGCATCCACTTTTCCGTCGGATCGTCGGGCAATTTGCCTGCGGAACTGCCGCGCGGGCAGCGCAAGCACGACGAGTTCTTCGGCGACGTCGAAACGTACCGCGGTCCCGTGGTCATCCGCGTGCCGCTGCCGACCCCAACTCCCGGGCGTACGCTCGAACTCCACGCGGATTCCCAGGGTTGCGCGGATGTCGGCGTCTGCTATCCGCCCAACGCGCAGGTACTCCAAGTTGGGCTGCCGGCGACCGGCGCCAAGCCCGGGCCGTACGTCGAAGCCGCACCCAGGAAGAGCTGGCTCAAGTGACCGAGCCCGCGCAGCCGGCAATCGATCCAGGGGCGGCCCCCACCAACACTGCCGCGCCGCGGCACACGTTATCCCGCCGCCAATTCGTCATCGCGTCGGCGTGTCTGGGCGCGGCGGCGCTGGTTGGAGGCGTTGCACTCTTCCAAGGCCGTGGCACCCGCTCCCGCGATGGCGCAGCCGTGCTCGCCACGGTGCTTCCCGACCTCGACGGCAAGGAGACGCCGCTTTCACAGTGGCGCGGCAAGGTCTTGCTGGTCAACTTCTGGGCTACGTGGTGTGCGCCGTGTCGCGAGGAGATGCCGCATTTTGCCGCTGTCCAATCCCGCGATGCTGCTAAAGGTGTGCAATTTGTCGGCATCGCCGTCGATCAGGCAGACAAAGTCCGCGAATATGTCAAGGAGATCAAGCTGAACTATCCGGTGCTGATCGGCGGACTGGGCGCCATCGAGCTCTCGAAGGCACTGGGCAACGAGCTGTCGGCACTGCCATTCACCATTGTGCTCGACCGATCGGGGAACGTGGCACACACCCAGCTCGGTCAACTCAAGGCGCGCGAACTGGACAAACTGCTCGGGTCGCTGCTCGCCTGACGGGCCTGGTTGCCGGGGTCGGCTGTTGCACGCCAAACCACCGGCGGTCCGCGGGTGGCGACTCCCCGGCTTCCGGCCGCTATTTCGGGCATATTCCACGATCTGCTGGACAACCTGCCGTCTTCCGCGTCAAACTTCGCGCCTTCACACGCGCTGATGCCAGAAGGCTCGCATGGACCTGCGCAAACTCAAGACGTTGATCGATCTGGTCGAGACCTCAGGCATCGCCGAGCTCGAAATCCAGGAAGGCGAAGAGCGCGTTCGGATCACGCGAACCGTTCCGCAGGGTCAGCAGTCCGTCACGTTCCATACGTCGCCACAGCATGCGGGTCCGACGGCCGTGCCGGCTGCCGTTGCCACGGCTGCGCCCGTCGAAGCAGCCGCACCCGCGGCGCCGGAGGGACACGCCGTCAAGAGCCCGATGGTGGGCACGTTCTATCGGAGCGCATCGCCGGGCGCCAAGGCGTTCGTCGAGATCGGTGACGTCGTGGCGCAAGGCGACACGCTTTGCATCGTGGAAGCGATGAAGCTGATGAACGAGATCGAGGCGGACGCCAGCGGCACGATCAAATCCATCCTCGCCGAGAACGGGCAGGCCGTCGAATACGGGCAACCGCTGTTCATCCTGGAATAGGCACGCGCGCTGGCATGGCGGTCGCAAGTCCCGACAAGCTGTTCGACAAGATCCTGATCGCCAATCGCGGCGAAATCGCACTTCGCATCCAGCGGGCGTGTCGCGAACTCGGCATCAAGACGGTAGTCGTTCACTCGGAAGCCGACCGCGACGCCAAATACGTCGCGCTCGCCGACGAATCGGTCTGCATCGGTCCACCGCCGTCGGCGCAAAGCTACCTCAACATTCCGGCGATCATCGCCGCCGCGGAAGTGACGGACGCGCAGGCGATTCATCCGGGATACGGTTTCTTGTCCGAGAATGCCGACTTCGCGGACAAGGTCGAGCGCTCCGGCTTCGTGTTCATCGGCCCGAAGTCGGAAACGATCCGGCTGATGGGTGACAAGATCAGCGCGCGCAGCGCGATGGCGAAGGCCGGCGTGCCGTGCGTACCCGGTTCGGAAGGCGCGCTCCCCGAAGAGCCGAAGGAGATCGTCAAGATCGCGCGCGCGATCGGCTATCCGGTGATCATCAAGGCGGCCGGCGGCGGCGGCGGCCGCGGCATGCGCGTCGTGCACACCGAAGCTGCGCTGCTGCCGGCTGTCGCGCTGACCCGCAACGAGGCGCAGTCGGCGTTCAGTAATCCGGTCGTCTACATGGAGAAGTTCCTGAGCAACCCTCGCCATATCGAGATCCAGGTGCTCGCCGACGAGTTCAAGAACGCCGTGTACCTGTTCGAGCGCGATTGCTCGATGCAGCGACGGCACCAGAAGATCATCGAGGAGGCGCCAGCGCCCGGCGTCAACGCGCGCGCGCTGACGCGCATCGGCGAGCGCGCCGCCGATGCGTGCCGCAGGATCAGCTATCGCGGCGCCGGCACGTTCGAATTCCTGTACGAGAACGACGAGTTCTTCTTCATCGAGATGAACACGCGCGTGCAGGTCGAGCACCCGGTGACCGAGATGATCACCGGCATCGACATCGTCCAGGAACAGATCCGCATCGCCGCCGGACAGAAGCTGCGTTTCCGGCAGCGCGACGTCGTGCGCCGCGGTCACGCGATCGAATGCCGGATCAACGCCGAGGATCCGTGGACGTTCGTGCCGTCGCCGGGACGGATCACCGCGTGGCACGTGCCGGGCGGACCGGGCATACGCGTCGACTCGCACGCCTATCAGAACTATTTCGTGCCGCCGAACTACGACTCGATGATCGGCAAGGTGATCGCATACGGCGACACTCGCGAGCAGGCGATCGCACGGATGCGGGTCGCGCTGTCCGAGATGGTCGTCAGTGGCATCAAGACGAACATTCCGCTGCACGAAGAGCTGCTGCTCGACGAGAAATTCCTGCGTGGCGGCACGTCGATTCACTACCTCGAGGAGCGCCTCGCCAAGCGGAAGCAGGCAGCGTAGTTCGATGTCCGCCAGTGTCTTGCATCCAAGCGCCAAGGCCGCGCGAGCCGCGGTGATCCGATGAGCTATGTCGCATTGCGCTTCGATGTCGTGGCCGAAGACGGCGACGCATGGTCCGACGCGTTGCTGCAGGCGGGTGCGCTGTCGGTGGACGCCGCGGATCCGCGTGCAGGGACGGATGACGAGTCGCCGGTGTTCGACGAGCGTGTCGACGGCGAGCGCCGATGGTGGCCGATCTCGCGACTCACCGCGCTGCTCGCTGCCGGCGCCGACGCGGCGACGCTGGTGCAGCACGCCGCACGGTTCGCCGGGCGCACTGTACCAGCGTTCGAGACGACGGAGCTCGCCGATCAGGACTGGGTGCGCGCGACGCAGGCGCAGTTCCAGCCGATCCGCATCGACGACGACTTGTGGATCGTTCCCACCTGGTGCGAGCCACCGTTTGGCAGTGCGGTAAACATCACGCTCGATCCCGGTATCGCGTTTGGCACCGGTGCGCATCCGTCGACGCGCCTGTGCCTCGCGTGGCTGCACCACACCGTCGTGCCGGGTCGTTCGGTGCTCGACTACGGGTGCGGTTCCGGCATTCTGGCAATCGCGGCGGCAAAGCTCGGCGCGCACCCGGTGACGGGCGTCGATATCGATCCGCAGGCGGTGTCGTCGAGCACGGCGAACGGCCGGCAGAACGCTGTGGACGCGACGTTCGTCGGCGTCGATGCGCTGCCGGCTGCGGCGAAGTTCGATCTCGTCGTCGCGAACATTCTCGCGAACCCGCTGCGCGTGCTCGCCCCCGCCCTCAGCCAGCGAACCGCGGCAGACGGCTCGATTGCGCTGGCGGGCATTCTCGTTGCGCAAGCCGCTGACGTCGCTGCGGCGTATGCCCCCTGGTTCGACATCGGCGTCTGGCGAATCGAGGACGACTGGGCGCTGCTGGCAGGCCGGCGCCGTGGACACGCGGCGGGCACCGGACCTTGAACGAGCCGAAGCTCACGCGCTGTCCCGGCTGTGCGACGGTGTTTCGGGTGACGCCGGCCCAGCTTGCGCTACGCGATGGACAGGTGCGCTGCGGTCATTGTCGCGCCGTGTTCGATGCGAACGATCATTTCGTCACGCTCGATATTGTCGCGCCGGAGGAATTCGGCGCAGACGACGAATTGCTGCGCGGACGTCCTACGGTCACGCTGCGCAGTGCCGACGCATTGCTGCCGGTGGCCGCTGCCGAGGTAACGCCGCCGGCGCCCGCTGCCGAGGCAATGCTGCCGGTGCCTGCTGCCGATGCAACGCCGGCGGTGCCCGCTGCCGATGCAGTCGTGCCGGCTCCTGTCGCCGATGCAATGCTGCCGGTGCCCGTCGCCGATGCATTGCTGTCGGGACCCGCTGGCGAATCAATGGCGCGGGCTGCCGCTGCCGATGAACCTGTCGCGGCTGCGCCTGCCGACGAACGATCCGCAACCGAAGAGTCGCAACGTGACGAACCCGACGCACACCGCACCGCCGTCGAAGCAACCGCCGGTGAAGGACCCGCCGCCGAGGAAATCCCCACGGAAGGAGCCGCCGGTGAAGGGGCCGCTCGTGAGGGAACCTCCGACGAAGCGGCCTCCGCCGAAGGACCCTCCGGTGGAGGAGCCTCCACAGACGGAGCCGCCGGCGAAGGATCCACCATCGAAGGAGCCGCCGGTAAAGGAGCCGCCGCACTAGGCGCCGTCGTCGCGGGTGCTGCCGTCGCCGCGCCTGCCATCGGCAGCGGGCTCGCCCCCGAAGCACCGGCCGCCGATACCGCGCCGATCGAACTTCGGGACGCGGATCGCCCGCAGCGTTTCGAGTGGAAGAAGCGCAGGACGGCGGGCACGCCGCCCAAGCGGCTTTACGTTGCCGGGATTGTCGCCTTGTCGCTGGCGATCGTCGTCCAGATGGTGCTCGAATTCCGTGACGCGCTCGCCACGCACGTGCCGGCGACGCGAGTGTTGCTCGCCGGCGCATGTCGCGCGCTGTCGTGCAGCGTCGACCCGCTCAAGGACACGGCCGCGCTGTCGATCGACGCGTCCGACCTCCAGGCCGACCCCGCGCACCGCGGATTGCTCGTGCTGTCGGCGACGATCCGCAACCGCGCGTCGCATCCGATCGCCTACCCGTACCTCGAGTTGACGTTGACCGATTCGTCTGAACGCATCGTCGTCCGTCGAGCGTTCGCACCGCGCGATTACGCGGGCGGCACCGCCGATTTCCAGCAGGGCATCGCCGCCAATGGCGAGCGGCTTGTCAAATTGTTCATCGATGCGAGCGCGACCCAGCAGGCGGGTTACCAGCTTTATCTGTTCTATCCTTGACCCGCTGAGTTGCACCAAGCCGGCGCGGCGGTTATAGTCATCGCCCCATTTCGGTGCAATCGATTGCACCGAAGCGGCACCAGCGCCTTGAAATCCTTAAAAATCAGTCCCTTCCGATACGCCGCTCATGGCACGGAAGTGGCTAATCATCGGATCGTCCCCAACGCCGGCATGCGGCAGCCCACGAATCGAGGAGAGTGTTGCAAATGACCACCAGTCCAGCAGATGTCCTGAAGCTCATCAAGGACAAGGAAGTCAAGTTCGTCGACCTGCGCTTTACCGACACGCGGGGCAAGGAGCAGCACGTATCCGTCCCGGCCAAGGTGTTCGACAACGACAAGTTCGAGTCGGGCCACGCGTTCGACGGCTCCTCGATTGCCGGCTGGAAAGGCATTCAGGCGTCGGACATGCTGCTGATGCCCGATCCGACGACGGCGAACCTCGATCCGTTCTTAGATGAGACGACGCTGCTGATCACCTGCGACGTCGTCGAGCCGACTGACGGCAAGGGCTACGAGCGCGACCCGCGGTCGCTTGCGAAGCGCGCCGAGTCGTACCTGAAGTCGACCGGACTCGGCGACGTGTCGTATTTCGGTCCCGAGCCTGAATTCTTCATCTTCGACGCCGTCGAGTGGTCGGTCGACATGTCGGGCAGTTACTGCAAGATCTTCTCGTCGGAAGCGTCGTGGTCGTCGGCGGACAAGTTCGAAGGCGGCAACATGGGGCACCGCCCGGGCATCAAGGGCGGCTACTTCCCGGTACCGCCGGTCGATTCGCTGCAGGACATCCGCTCGGCGATCTGCCTGGCACTCGAGCAGATGGGCGTCGAAGTGGAAGTGCATCACCACGAAGTCGCGAACGCGGGGCAATGCGAGATCGGCACGAAGTTCGCCCCGCTCGTGCAGCGCGCCGACTGGCTGCAGATCCTGAAGTATTGCGTGCACAACACCGCGCACGCGTACGGCAAGACGGCGACGTTCATGCCGAAGCCGATCGTCGGCGACAACGGCTCGGGGATGCACGTCCATCAATCGATCTGGAAGGACGGCAAGAATCTGTTCGCGGGCGACGGCTACGCCGGACTGTCGGAGTTCGCGCTCTACTACATCGGCGGCATCATCAAGCACGCCAAGGCGCTGAACGCGATCACGAATCCCGGCACGAACTCCTACAAGCGACTGGTACCGGGATTCGAGGCGCCGATCAATCTCGCTTATTCGGCGCGCAATCGCTCGGCGTCGATCCGCATTCCGTACGTGTCGAATCCCAAGGGACGCCGGATCGAGGTGCGCTTCCCCGACCCGACGTGCAACCCGTATCTCGGCTTTTCGGCGATGCTGATGGCGGGTCTCGATGGCATTCAGAACAAGATCCATCCAGGCGATCCGATGGACAAGAACCTGTACGACCTCGAGCCGGAAGAAGCGGCGAAGGTGCCGCATCCATGCGCGTCACTCGACGAGGCGCTCGACAACCTCGCCGGCGACCGCGAGTTCCTGACGCGCGGCGGCGTATTCACCGACGACATGATCGACGCCTATATCACGCTGAAAATGGAAGAGGTGACCCGGTTCCGGATGACGACGCATCCGGTCGAATACGAGATGTACTACAGCCTCTGACAGCCGGTGCGGTAGAGGCGCGACGGCGAAGCTTGGGCGAGCCGTCCGGCAGGCTCGCCCTTTTGATTCGTTTGCGCGTTCGCTACACTCCGGTGGATGACACGACGTGATTCACCGCTTGCTGCAATCCGCTGGCGCATTGCCGCGATCCTCGGGCTTGCCTGCGCGATCCTCGTCGTTCCCGCCGCCGACGCGACGATCTGCAAGTACGTCGACGCCGACGGCGCGACTCATTACACGAACGTGCCACCCGACAAGGGCTGGCGCAAGATCTCGTGCGACGTCGCCGACGACACGCCGCGCCCGCGTGCGCCGGCTGCATCGGGCGGCGGCAAGTCGGCCACGCCCACCGGCTTTCCGCGCGTCGAGCCCGACACGCAGAAAAGCCGCGATGAGATGCGCCGCAAGGTTCTCAGCGACGAGCTCGCGAGCGAGGAGCAGCTGCTCAACGAGGCGCGCGGCGCCTATGGCAGCGGCGCGCCGCAGCCGCTGCCGGACGAGCAGAACGACGCCGAGAAATATCGGCAGCGGATCTCGAAGCTGCGTCAGGCCGTGCAGTTGCACGAGCGCAACGTCGAGGCGCTGCGCAAGGAGATCGCCGCGCTCCGCTAGGTCGCACGCTCGTGCAGCACGCCTGCGCACGCGGGTCCGCGCGCGGGTCTCACCATGCGAGCGGCGATGAAACTTCGACTGTTCTCGCCACCGGTAATCGCCGCACCGGCGAGCGAGCTCGACCTGCTCGCTACCGCCGTGCTGATGCTCGACCACCGCCACCGGATCGTCTATGCGAATCCGGCCGCCGAGAACCTGTTCGAGTTGTCGCGCGCCAAGCTGTTGCACCAGGCGCTGACCCACGTGTTCGGCAAGTGCACGCCGCTCGTGGGCGCGATCGGTCGCGCGACGGATACCGGGGCGTCCTACACCGAGCAGGAGCTCGAGCTCGGGGTCGTCGGCAAGGCCAGGCTGCACCTGACGTGCACGGTCTCCTCGATCGACACCGGTGACGCGGCGCTGCTCCTCGAGTTCCGGCACATCGACCAGCAGCTGAAGATCGCGCGCGAGGAACGTTTGCAGGAACAGCAGCAGGCCAACCGCGAGTTGATCCGCAGCCTGGCGCACGAGATCAAGAATCCGCTCGGCGGCATTCGCGGCGCGGCGCAACTGCTTGAACGCGAGCTCGACCGTCCGCAGCTCGTCGAGTACACGCAGGTGATCATCGGCGAGGCTGACCGGTTGCGCGGCCTCGTCAACCGGCTGTTGGCGCCTCATCGCGCGCCGACCTATCGACGCATCAACATCCACGAGGTGCTCGTCCGTGTCAAAGGCGTCGTGCAGGCCGAATTTCCGGCGATTCCGATCGTGTGCGACTTCGACACGAGCCTGCCCGAATTCGAAGCCGATCATGAGCAACTATTGCAAGCGGCGCTCAACGTCGTGAAAAACGCCGCCCAGGCGCTGTCCGGAACGCCGGTGGCTGCGCCCGAGATCCGCCTCGTCACGCGCGTCGCGCGCGGTGTCACGCTGTCGAAGCGCCACTATCGCCTGGCGCTCGCCATCGCCGTCGAGGACAACGGTCCCGGCGTGCCCGATCACCTGCGCGACCGGATCTTCTTTCCGCTCGTCTCCGGCCGCGAAGGCGGCAGCGGACTGGGCCTTACGATCGCGCAGACGTTCATCACGCAGCACGGCGGCTCCATCGAATGCGAAAGTGCTGCCGGCCGCACGGTGTTCACGGTGCTGCTGCCGATGACGCTCGACCGTCTTGCGAGCGGAGCGCGCGGATGAGCGTGGCGCGCGAAGCGAAGGCCCGCAGGGCGCGGCGCCACGCGATTCCGTCGAGGCCGACGGCGTGGCTTTCGCACACGAATGTCAGCTCGGAGGCCGAGGGATGAGCGCTACGCCGCCGTTGCTGCGCTCGATCGGTTCGAACGACGACGTCGTCTGGGTTGTCGACGACGACCGCTCGATCCGCTGGGTGCTGGAGAAGGCGCTCGCGCGCGAGGGGATTGCGCACCAGACGTTCTCGTCGGCGTACGAGGTGCTGCAGGCGCTCGCCGTCAGCGAGCCGCAAGTGCTCGTCTCGGACATCCGCATGCCCGGCGAATCCGGGCTGCAGCTGCTCGCCGAGGTGAAGGAGCGCTATCCGCAGATACCGATCATCATCATGACGGCCTATTCGGATCTCGACAGCGCCGTCGCCGCTTTCCAGGGGGGTGCGTTCGAATACCTGCCGAAGCCGTTCGACGTCGATCATGCGCTCGCGCTGATCCGCCGCGCGGCGATCGAGTCGCGGCATTCGCCCGCTGCCGTTGTGGCAACGGCGGAGTCGCCCGAGATTCTTGGGCAGGCACCGGCGATGCAGGAAGTGTTCCGCGCGATCGGCCGCCTGGCGCAGTCATCGGCGACAGTGCTCATCACCGGTGAATCGGGAACGGGCAAGGAGCTCGTCGCGCGTGCGTTGCACCGGCACAGTCCGCGCGCCGCGGGCCCGTTCGTCGCGATCAACACGGCAGCGATTCCGAAAGACTTGCTGGAGTCGGAACTCTTTGGCCACGAGCGTGGCGCGTTCACCGGCGCGCAGACGATGCGTCGCGGCCGCTTCGAGCAGGCCGAAGGCGGCACGCTGTTCCTGGACGAGATCGGCGACATGCCGGCCGATCTGCAGGTACGCCTGTTGCGCGTGCTGGCCGATGGCGAGTACTACCGTGTCGGCGGCCATTCGCCGCAACGCTCGACGGTGCGCATCATCGCGGCGACGCACCAGAACCTCGAGGAGCGCGTGCGCAGGGGACTGTTCCGCGAGGACCTGTTGCACCGGCTCAACGTCGTGCGCCTGCGGCTGCCGGCGCTGCGGGAGCGCGCGGGCGACGTTCCGCCGTTGGCGCGCCATTTCCTGCAGAAGAGCGCGCGCGAGCTCGCCGTCGATCCGAAGACGATGACGGATGCGGCGCTGCACGCGCTTGCCGGATTTGCATTCCCCGGCAACGTACGCCAGCTCGAGAACATCTGCCACTGGCTGACGGTGATGGCGCCCGGCCAGCGGATCGACGTCGCCGACCTCCCGCCGGAGATCCGCGACGGCGAACCCGGTGACGCCGAACATGCGGAGCCGCGCTGGGAGCAGGCGCTCGACCGCGAGCTCGCGCAGGCGCTGAAGGGCGGCGAACGCAACGTCGGCGACCGGCTGCTGCGCGAATTCGAGCGGACCCTGATACGTCGCGCGCTCGCCCATACCGGCGGCCACCGGATGGAGGCCGCCGCGTGGCTCGGGTGGGGACGCAACACGTTGACGCGCAGGATCCAGGAGCTCGGCATGGACGACGAGTTGCGCAAGGGCGGCGAACATGCGAGTGCCGCGCACGTCGACGAAGCGGCGGTGCCGAGAGCCTGACGTCTCGGCGCCGCGGTGCGCGCAGCGACGGAGTACGGCGACTCGCTGCTACGCGATCTCGACGATCACCGGCGCATGGTCCGACGGCTTCACGCCTTTGCGCGCGTTGCGGTCGATGCGGCTCGACGTGCAGCGCTGCGCGAGGGGCGGCGACAGCAGCACGTGGTCGATCCGCAGGCCGTGATTCTTCGGGAACGCGAGCTGCCGGTAGTCCCACCAGCTGAACGTCATCGGCGGCTGCTCGAACAGTCGGAAGCCGTCGGCAACCCCCGCCGCGAGGAGCTCGCGGAAGGCCGCGCGCTCGGGCGCCGAGCAATGGATCTGCCCGTCCCACAGCACTGGATCGTGCACGTCGCGGTCGTCGGGCGCGACGTTGAAATCGCCGGCGATCGCGAGCTCGGGATGACGAACCAGCGCGGCGCGTAAATGCGCGGCCAGCGCCGCGCACCAGTCGAGCTTGTAACGATATTTGTCGGAACCGACGGCCTGGCCGTTGGGCACGTAGACGCACACGATGCGCATGCCGGCGATCGTCGCGGCGATGACGCGCTTCTGTTCGTCGACGAAGCCTTCGATGCCGTGCGTGACGTCGCGCGCGTCGAGGTCGTTGCGCACGAGGAGCGCAACGCCGTTGTACGATTTCTGCCCGGTGAAGTGGGCTGCGTAGCCTGCGCCCTGCAGCGGATCAACCGGGAACTTCGAGTCCTCGAGCTTGGTTTCCTGCAGGCAGACGACGTCGGGCGCGTTGGCGGCGAGCCAGTCGAGCAGCCGCGGCAGCCGGATGTTCAGCGAATTGACGTTCCAGCTGGCGAGCTTCAACGATCGTGCGCGACGAGTGTGACGTCCGCGCGGACGTCACGTGCCCGCCGAATTTCCTACTTGGGGTAGTCGGTGCCGCGTGTGGGCGGCGGTGGCGGCGCGCTGTCGGTCGCCGGGGCCGCAGCGTTCGCGGGGCCAGGTGCGGCATTGGCGCTGCCCGGCGCACGTGCCGCAGCCGGGCGCGACGACGGCGCTGTCTTCGGGTAGCCGGCCTCGTCGAGCACCGAATGCCAGCGGCTGGAGTTGAAGCCGGTGACCACCTGTTTTTCGCCGATCTGCAACACAGGGGCTGCCTGCTTGCCGGTAAGCGCCCGGAGCTTGGCGGCGCCCTCTTCGTCGCTGACGACAACCGTCGTGAATGGCACGCCGCGCTTGGTCAGCAGCGCCTCCGCTTCCTTGCAGGCGTCGCAGTCGAACGTGTACAGCGTCACCGGAAACTTTTCCGCCGCCTCTTTCGTGGCGAACGGCACCGGGTCCGTTTCGATGACGTTATCCTGCAGCCGCTTTGCCTTCACGTCCTTGGCGGCCGGCGGCGGCGGCTGATCGGAATATACGACGCGCCCCGTCGGATCGACATAGCGGTACATCGTCTGCGCGTGCGCCGCGACAGCGAATCCGGCGAGCGCGAGCGCCAAAGGCCAGCGAAGGTTCATTCGGTTCATGCGGACTCGCCCATTGATCAGGTCTCGACCATCCCATTATGGCGCAGAAGGGCGTCGAGCTGCGGCGCCCGGCCGCGGAAGGCGACGAACGATTCCAGCGCGGGCCGGCTGCCGCCGCGCGCGAGCACCTCGTCGCGAAAGCGCGCACCGACCTCGGGTGACATCACGCCCCGCTCCTCGAACAGGCTGAATGCATCGGCTGAAAGCACCTCGGCCCACTTGTAGCTGTAGTACCCGGCCGCGTAGCCACCGGCGAAGATGTGGCCGAAGCCGTGCATAAAGCGATCGTAGGCCGGCCGCGGTACGACGGCAATCTCGCGCCGCACGGCGTCGAGCACGGCCTGCGGTGTCTCGAACGCGCCTTCGCCGCCGGGCGTGTAGGCGCTGTGCAGCAGCATGTCGAACAGCGCGAGCTCGAGCTGCCGCACCATCGCCATGCCGCTGCCGAAGTTGCGCGCGGACACCATCCGGTCGAACAGCGCGCGCGGCAGCGGCGCTCCGGTGTCGGCATGCGCCGTCATGTGCGACACCACCTCCCATTCCCAGCAGAAGTTCTCCATGAACTGGCTTGGCAGCTCTACGGCATCCCATTCCACACCCTGCAGTCCGGACACGCCCGCGACGTCGATCTGGGTCAACAGTTGATGCAGCCCGTGGCCGAACTCGTGAAACAGCGTTGTCACTTCACAGTGCGTGAAATGGGCAGGCTTGCCACCGACCGGACCCGAGAAGTTGCAGGTCAGGTACGCGACCGGATGCTGCATCCGGTCGTGCGCATGGCGCCGGTTGATCGCATCGTCCATCCATGCACCGCTTTGCTTGCCTTCGCGCGCATAAAGATCGAGATAGAACTGGCCGACAAGTGCGCCGTGCGCGTCGAAGATCTCGAAGAATCGCACCGACGGATGCCACGCCGCCGCGGTTCCGGGCTTGACGTGGACGCCGTAGATCGTCTCGACGACGCGGAACAACCCGGCCAGCACGCGATCCTCCGGGAAGTACTGCTTGACTTCCTGCTCGGAAAACGAGAAACGCTCGGCCTTCAGCTTTTCAGCCGCGTACTGCAGGTCCCACGCGGCGACGTCGTCGATGCCGAGCCTGCGCCGCGCGAAGTCGACGAGCTCCGCATAGTCGCGTTCGGCGAACGGCCGCGTACGGTGCGCGAGGTCGCGCAGGAATGCGAGCACGTCGTGCGGACGCTGCGCCATCTTCGGCACCAGCGACAGGTCGGCGTAGTTCGCATAGCCGAGCAGTCGCGCTTCCTCGCGCCGCAACTCGAGGATGCGCGCGATCACCAGCGTGTTGTCCCAATCGGGCGATGCGCCGAGATCGGACGCAAGTGTCGCAGCCGCATGGTGGACAAGTGCGCGAAGCCCGCGATCTTCGGCGTACTGCATCACCGGCATGTAGCACGGGTAGCGCAGCGTCAGCTGATAACCGTCGCGGCCTGCGGCCTGCGCAGCCGCTCTCGCCGCGGCGACGACGTCGGCGGGGACGCCGGCGAGGCCTGCGGCATCGTCGACGTAGTGCGCCCAGGCGTTCTCGCTGTCGAGGACGTTGTCGTCGAACTTGGCCGACAGCGACGCGAGATCTTCCTGCACGGCCTTGAAGCGCGCCTTGTCCGCGTCGCCAAGGTCGGCTCCGCCGAGCCTGAAGTCGCGCAACGCGTTGTCGACGACCCTGCGTCGCGCATCGTCGAGATCCGCGAACGACGGTGCATCGGCGAGCGCACGAAACCGCGCATACGAGCGGGGATCCTGCGCCATGTCGGCGTGAAATGCCGTGACCTTCGGCAGTGCGGCGTTGTATGCGTCGCGGATCGCCGGCGTATTGACGACGGCGTTGAGGTGGCGGACCGCGCCCCACGCGCGGTCGAGATGGTCGAATGTCGCCTCGGCCGGCGCGACGACGTTGTCCCATGACGCGGGCGATGTGTCTTGCGCGATGCGCTCGACGACGGCGCGCGCGTCGGCAAGGAGTGCATCGATTGCAGGAACGATATGGTCGGCGCGAATCTCGCCGAACCGCGGCAGGTCGGAGAAGTCGAGCAGCGGATTGTCGTTCATCGGATTCGTCGCATCGGCAAAGGGGCCGTTGAATTCGTTTGGATCAAGCGTGTCTGCCGTTCAGATCGCGGACTGCGTGCCGAGCGACGCATCGAGCGCGGCGAGATCCGCCGGCGTCCCGACATTCGCCCATGGTCCGTCGTACCGCTCCCCTGTGACGATACGCGCCGCGATCCACGCATGATAAAGCGGCAGCATTCTGAGCTTGACGCCGCGCGGCAGGTCGCGAAACATCGTCGTGTCGTAGACGCCGATATTGCCGAACGTCAGCCGCGGTCCGCCGTCGAGCGCGACGCGGTCGCCCGCAAGGACGAAGTCGCCTTCCGCATGATAGGGCGGATTCGGGACCATGACGAGGTGCACCCGAGGACCGGCGGCTTCGCCCGCCATCCGGTCGATTTTCGGCGTCAGCGAGCTGTAGTCGAAGCGTGTCCAGATGTCGCCGGATACGATCAGCGCCGGACCGGCGGCCAGCAGCGGACAAGCGGTTGCAATCCCGCCTGCCGTTTCGAGCGGTTCTGCTTCGTGCGACCAGCTTATCCGTACATCCCAGCGTGAGCCGTCGCCAAGTGCGGCCACCAGAGCGTCAGCGCGATGCGAGGCGTTGATGGTGATGTCGGCGAAGCCCGCGCGTGCCAGCGCCTCGATCTGCCAGACGATCAGCGGCTTGCCGCCGGCGACGAGCAGCGGCTTCGGCGTCGCGTCGGACAATGGTCGCATCCGCTCGCCGCGGCCGGCCGCGAGGATCATCGCGCAACGGGACGCTGCGCGCGTCAAGCCGGCGCGGCGCGCGCTGCGCCCCCGTGCAGGTCGTCGAGGAGCGCCGTCAGCGGATCGAGCTCGCGATAGCGCGCGGCGGCGCGACGCAAATAGCCGAGCACGCGCGGCATATCGGTGACGTACGCGGCTTTGCCGTCGCGGATATGCAGTCGCGCGAAGATGCCGAGCACCTTCAGCTGCCGCTGGACGCCCATCCATTCAAAGTCGCGCCAGAATGCGCCGAAGTCCGCATCGACG
>Ga0207706_10000485_pt1 | contig 42350 bp, 35 predicted proteins | sample KBSC53metaG_FD_184318 | JGI IMG/M metagenome (GOLD analysis project Ga0207706, IMG submission 184318) | Corn rhizosphere microbial communities from Kellogg Biological Station, Michigan, USA - KBS C5-3 metaG (SPAdes) (version 2) | ecosystem: Host-associated > Plants > Roots > Rhizosphere > Soil ... | reverse complement strand
GGCGCAAGTGAACGACCTGCGCGGCGACACCGACATCGCGCTGCGGATACAATACGACCTGTACTACGTCGAGCATTGGTCGCCCTGGTTCGACCTGCGGATCCTCGCGCTGACCCTTTGGCACATCCTGACGACCCGCAACGCGCGTTGACGGCCACGCCGGACAGCGCGCCGAGCGGGATGCCCGTCCCCGCACCGGTTTCGATTCGCCCCCGCACGATCGCGCTCGCGTTCGCGGCCGCGCTCGCGCTGTGCCTGCTCGCCTATCTCGCGTATGCGGTTCCGGGCCGCTGGATCTCCTCCGCCGCAGAGCAGGCATTCGGGGCGACGCGACTCAGCGTGCCGCGCGGCACTGCGACGCTCGCCGGCAACGACCTCGTCGTCTCGCGCGCGGCGGAGGACGGCAACACCGTCGTCTCGGTCAACGCCGATTTCCGTGCGGCCGACTATCCGGTCGTCGCCTGGATCGCCGGCGGTTTTCCGGCCGATGCGCGCGTCGCGCTCCTGTGGCGTACCGACGTCGAGCCGGCGCGCGTCAACAAGCGCGTGCTCGACGTTCAGGGCGATGGCCTGCTCGTGCCCGCCGACGTCCACGAAGATCCGCATTGGCTCGGCCGCATCGTCGGTCTCGCGCTCGTCGTGCAAGGGCCGATCGAGCGGCCGCTTCACATTCGCGGCGTTGTCGCGAAGGCCGGCGGCGCCGCCGGCACGCTACGCGACCGCTCGCGCGAATGGACGGCGCCCGAGCCGTGGACAGGCGCGTCGATCAACACCGTGGTCGGCGGCGCAGACGTACAGCAATTGCCGCTCCCGGCGCTGCTCGCGGCCGCGATTGCCGTCGCTGTCGTCATGCTCTGGCTCGTGATGCGCAGGCGAGGCGAGGGCGTCGCGACTGCCGTAGCAGCCGGCGCAGTAGCCCTTGCGCTCGTCGCCTGGCTCGTGCTCGACGCGCGCTGGATGGTGAACCTCACGCGCGAGGCGCACGCCACCGCGCTGCAATTCGCCGGCAAGGATCAGCAGCAGAAACATCTCGCCGCGCAGGACCGCGATCTGTTCGCGTTCATCGAAAAGGCGCGCGGCGTGATGCCGAAAGACCCTGCGCGCGTGTTCGTGCTGGCCGACGCCGATTACTTCCGCGGCCGCGCCGCGTATCACCTCTATCCGCACAACGTCTGGTTCGACCCTTATCGCAACGTCGTGCCGCCTGCCAATCAGCTCCGGGCCGGCGACTGGCTCGTCGTCTACCAGCGGCACGGCGTGCAATACGATGCCGCGCGCCACAGCATCCGCTTCGACGACGGCGCCACCGTCGCCGCGGAGGTCAAGCTGATCGACCACGGCGGCGCGCTCTTTCTCGTCCAATGATCGACGCGCTGCGGCTGACGCTCGGCTGGGCACTCGTCTGGGGCTTCGGCATCGCGGCCGTCGCCGCGACGACACGCCCTTCCGCGCTCGAGCGTCCCGACGAGCGTGCGTGGATTGCCGGCTGCGGCTTCTTCGTCGGTGCGTTCTTCCTCACGCTCTGGATGCGCGGGCTGTCCGTCGCAGGCGTCCGGTTTTCGCTTGTGAGCATCGGCCTGCCGATCGCGGCCGCCACGATTGCCCTCGGGTGGCTCGGATGGAAACGATTGCCGACGAAGGCCGCTCCGCGCGAACCGATGGCGCGAGGCCAGCGCGTGCTCGTGATCGCGCTCGCCGCATGGCTCGCGTTCCGGTTCATCGTGCTCCTGCTCGACGTGATCTGGACGCCTCTGTATCCGTGGGATGCATGGATCCAGTGGGCGACGAAGTCGCGCGTCTGGTACGAGTTCGGGCGAATCGTTCCGTTCGGCCGCAGCGAGGCGTGGTTCGCGGCAAACGGCGCGATCTGGTTCGACGCGTCTCCGAACTACCCGGCCACCGTGCCGCTGTGGCAGGTGTGGTCGAGCGTGGCGCTCGGACGCTTCGACGATGCGCTGATGAACCTGCCGTGGTGGCTCACGGCCGTCGCGTTCGCGATCGCGGTGTTCGGCGCGCTGCGCGGCGCAGGCTTCGGCATCGGCGGCGCCTGGATCGGCACGTGGCTCGTGTCGTCCCTGCCGCTCGCCAACGTGCACGTCGCACTTGCGGGTTACGCCGACCTGCCGATGGCGGCCTATTTCGCGCTGGCGGCGCTCGCGCTGTGGCGGTGGTCGTTGCGGCGCACGCTCGAGGACGCCGTGCTCGCGGCGACGCTTGCCGTCGCGTGCACGACGATCAAGACGCCGGGCATCGTCTGGGCGCTCTGCCTCGTGCCGGGCGTCATCCTCGCACTGATGCCCCAGCAAGGGCCGCGGATCGTCGCGTTCGGACTGTTCGCGGCGTTGATGACACTCGCGGTGCTCGCGCAGACGAATCCGGTGATCCTCGGCTATCGGCTCCATCTCGATTTCGCGCCGGCATGGCAGGCGCTCGCCGACAGCCTGTTCCTGCTCGGCAACTGGCATCTGCTCTGGTACGCCGCGATCGTCGTCGCGATCGTCGCCTGGCGCGACGTGCGCTCGCCGGCGCTCGCGCCCCTCGCCGTCGTCCTGGCCGCGGGTCTCGTCTTCCTGCTCGTGGCGTTCTCGTTCACGAACGCGCGCAACTGGGTCACGGAACAGACGACGGTCAACCGCGCCGTCCTCCATATCGCGCCGCTCGTGCTCGTGTTCACGCTGCTCGCCGTGCGCGCATGGTTCGCGCGACGAAGTGCGGCGAGCGGACTGCAGCCCGCGGGCGCCGCTGCATGAGCGCGGCAAACACCGGCGAGTCTTCGCCGGCGTCCGACCTTCGCGACGTCACGCTCGTATGCGTCGACACCGCCAACCATGCGCTGGCGCTGCGCGCCCTCGCGCTGTCGGGACGCTCGCTCGCGTTCGGCCGCACGCTGTTCCTGACCGATGCGATTCCGCGCGGCGTCGACGTGCCCGCGCCGATCGAAGTGCGCGCCATTGCGCCGCTCGCTTCCCGCGATGCGTATTCCCGCTTCGTCCTCAAGTCGCTGCTCGCGCACGTCGAAACGCCGCATGTGCTGCTGATCCAGTGGGACGGCTATGTCGTGAATCCCGCGGCGTTCGAGCCGATGTTTCTCGAATGCGATTACATCGGCGCGAAGTGGTTCTGGTACGACGACGGCATGCGCGTCGGCAACGGCGGCTTCTCGCTGCGCTCGCGCAAGCTGCTCATTGCACTGCAGGATGCACGCATCGCGCTCGGCGACGCGGAAGACACGACGATCGGCCGCACGTTCCGGCCGCTGCTCGAGCGCGAACATGGCATTCGCTATGCGAGCGAAGCGCTCGCCGACCGGTTCGCTTTCGAGGCCGCCTATCCGGCCGGGATGCCGTTTGGATTCCACGGCCTCTACAACTTCTGCCGCGTCGTGCCCGAGCCGGAGCTCGCCGCGCTCGCGCCGCAGATCTCCGATGCGATCGCGCGCTCGCTCCAGCTCGGCCAGCTCGTACGCAATTGCATCGCGCTCGGTCAATCGAGCGCCGCGGTGGCGCTTGCGCGCCGGCGCTTCGCCGCGTCTCCCGATGATCCCGAAGCGAAGGCGCTGCTCGCGCGCGCCGAGGCGGCCTTGGCGGGCGGTCCTGTCGTCGGCCGCAACGACCCGTGCCCCTGCGGCAGCGGCAAGCGCTACAAGCGATGCCACGGTGCCATTGGTGCAGGCGCCAGCCGCGCAGTGTCGCGCGGCGCCGATGCGCACGCGGCGTCGACGCCGAGCAGCACTGTGGCCGCGCCGGCGAGCCGGCCGGCAACCGCGCAATCGGCGCTCGCGCTCGCGCAGCAGGGTGTCGCGGCGCACCAGCGCGGCGACGTCGACGCCGCCGAGCGCGCGTATCGCGCCGGGCTGCAAGCGGATCCTGATCAGCCGCTCGCGCTGCATTACCTCGGCGTGGTCCTGTTCCAGCGCCTAAAGCTTGCCGAGGCGCTGCCGCTGATCGAGCGCTCCGTGCAGCTCGTTCCCCGGGAGCCCGAATTTCACAACAATCGCGGCCTCGTGCTCGCGTCCCTCGATCGCAACGAAGAGGCCGTCGCGGCCTACCGCCGCGTGCTCGAGCTCGCGCCCGGGCATGCGACGGCCTGCAACAATCTTGGACTCGCATTGCAGGCGATGAACCGGCTGCCCGACAGCATCGATGCGTATCGCCGCGCGCTCGCCACGGCGCCGGCCTTCGCGCACGCGCACTGGAATCTGTCGCTCGCGCTTCTCGCGGCCGGCCGCTACGCGGAAGGATGGGACGAATACGAATGGCGGTTGCGCCTGCCCGAGCTCGGCGGACGCGAGCCCGCGCTGCCGGCCCCCCGCTGGGACGGCCGCGACCTGCCCGGCGCCACGCTGCTGCTGACCGCCGAGCAGGGCATCGGCGACGCCGTGCAGTTCGTGCGCTTCGCGGGGATTCTTGCGGCGCGCGGCCTGCGCGTCATCGTCCAGTCGCCGCCCTCGCTCTGTCCGTTGCTCGCGACGGCGCCCGGCATCGCCGCGACGGTCGCGACCGGCACTCCATCGCCGGCCTGCGACGTCGCGCTGCCGTTGCTTTCGCTCGGCAAGGTGCTCGGCGTCGACGCATCGAAGATCGATGGCGCGTCGTATCTATGCGCCGATACCGTGCAGCGCAAGGCCGTCGAGCCTCGCGTCGAAGCCTTCGCCGCCGGAAAGCGCCGCGCGGGACTCGCGTGGGCCGGCGCGCCGCACCATCTGAACGATCGGCGCCGCTCGATCGCGCCGGCTCACCTCGCGCCGCTGTTGGCGCTGCCCGGCATTGCGTGGTTTTCGCTGCAGAAAGGTCCGCGTGAGGAAGCGATCGCGGCGGTCCCGCGCAGCGATGCGATCGTGCGGCTCGACCCCGCGACGGAGCTTGCCGAAACCGCCGCGCTGATCGATGCGCTCGACGTCGTCGTCACCGTCGACACGAGCATTGCGCACATCGCGTGCGCGCTCGGCAAGCCGACCTGGGTGCTGCTGCCATTTGCGCCGGACTGGCGCTGGGGCATCGCAGGCGAGCGCACGCCGTGGTACGCGAGCGCGCGGCTCTTTCGTCAGCCGTCGATCGGCGATTGGGCGACCGTGATCGCCGAGGTTGCGCGCGCGCTCACCGGTTCGCGCACGGAATTCTTCACGTCGAATTCAGCAGCAGATCGCTGAACGCCTGGACCGGCTCGCGCCGGTTGAATAGTGCGCCGCTTCCGTCGCGGATGCCGCGCGCCTGTTGGTCGCGCCACGCGGCATCGCCGGCAAGCCGCGACGCGATGCGCACGTAGTCGTCGTGATCGGCCGCAACCAGCGCTTCCGCGCCGACGATGCGCAGCATCGCCGCACTCTGCCGGCCGCGCATGAAAGCGCCGGGCAGCGTCACGACCGGCAGCCCGCACGCGAGCGCGTCGAGGCTCGTGTTGCCACCCGACCAGTGCAGCGTGTCGAGCATCGCGTCGCAGGCAATATTGACGCGCAGATAGTCGTCGTGCGGAAGCGCGGGCAACACGAGCATCTGCTCGCGGGCGGCGACGCCGTGGCAGTCGAACGCGCGCGTCAATCGCTCAATGAAACGGGTCGTCACGCCTGGATGGCGGCCGTCGAACAGGACCAGCGCTGCTCGCGGATTCGCTGCGAGCACGCGCGCGAGCAACTCGTCGTTGTCCGGATGGATCTTGAACAGCGATTGCGGGCAGAGAAACAGGCAGCGGCCTTCCGGAAGACCGAGCTGCGCGCGGCCGACCGGGTCGGGCAGCACGGGCCGGCGATAGTCGGTGCCGATGCCCGGAAGCGGCAGCAAGCGCTCGACGTAGTGCGCAGCGGCGCCTTCGGGCTCCATCGCTTCGCACGTCAGGAACGCGTCGATCGTCGCGTGGCCGCTCGTCACCGGATGGCCCCAGCCGGCTAGTTGCCGGGGGGCGAGCCGCAGCGCGGCCAGCGCGAACGTCGTGTGGTCCATGCCGAGCTCGGGATAGACGAGCACGTCGAGCGCGTCGTCGCGGATGACGGGAGCGATCACCGAAGGACGCGCGCGACTGCCGCCGAACTCGACGAAGCGATCGGCGCGGACCCTGATGTCGGTCGCGATGTCGTCTTCGCCGGGATAGAGGTGGTAGACGTGGACATCGAAACGCCCGCGGTCAAGTTCGGTGATCCAACTCCGGAAGTAGCGGCCCGCGGTGCCGACGTGGAAGAACGCCGACGCGAATCCCACGCGCAGGCGTGAGCCGCGATCGCGTGCTGCAATCGGCTCGCGCCAACGCGGAGCGCCTCGTCTTACGATGGCTGCGGCGAACTCGCCATAGGACGCCTGCAGCGCACGATCGTCACTGCCCTGGTAGGCCAGGAAGAAATTGGTCCAGCGCAAGCCGTCCAGCGATTCGGCTTCGGTGAGTCCGGCGGAGAGGGTGTCGCACATCGCGTCGAGCTCGCGCAACCCGCGCGCATACGCGCCCCGCGCCTCCGCGACCGCGGACGCGGACTCCGCGATCATCGGCAACGCGAGCCGTGCCGCGATCGCGCCTCGAAGATCGCGGCGATCGGCCGCGTACGCGTTACCGTATGCGATGCGCGCTCGTGCCGTCTCGTCGCGCTCGTTCAGCACCTGCCCGAGATTGAACCATTCGCCGGCGCTCGCGCCAGGCGCCATCGCGATTGCCCGCTCGTACAGCGGGGCGGCCTCGTCCAGCGCGCCGCGCTCACGCAGGACCCCTGCAAGCAGCACGACCAGTGCGCGCAACGGCGGCTTTGTGCCCACCTGTGCAAGCGCGTCGCGCAGCAGCCGCTCGGCGCGCACGTTGTCGCCGGCGTCGCGGCAGGCCATCGCGAGATTCGCGGTCGCGAGCTCGTACCCCGGACGAAGCGCCACCGCGCGCTCGAACGCCGCGCGCGCCTCCTCACGACGCCCGAGCGTGCGCAACGCGTTGCCTAGGTTGTTGTACGCGCGCGCATTACTTGGCTCGATCGCAACGACGCGGGAGAACGCGGTGGCCGCGCGTGCCGCGTCGCCGCCTTCCCCATACAGGATGCCGAGCAGCTGATGTGCACTCGCGAACGCACTCTCGAGCGCGACTGCGCGCTCGAGATTCGCGATCGCCGCGCTGCGGTCGCCGTCGCGCTCCTGTTGCTGCGCCAGCGCGTAGAGCGCCCGTGCGTCGCGCGCCTCGGCGGTCCCGGGGGCGTCAGGAAAGCCCATCGACGGCGCCGGGCACACGCTCGTCGAGCGCACGCAAGTAGGCATCCTCGAGATTGCGCGCATGCCGTGGCATGTCGGTCAGCACCGAATGCGCGAGCGCGGCGCGGATGCGCGCGCGCAGGTCGCTTGCAAACGCCCGATCGGTCGCGAGGCGCACGGCGACGTCGACGTACTCGCCGCCGGTGGTCGCGACCGTGTCGGTGATGCCGAGATTCGCGAGAATCGAGTATGAAGTCCGCTCCGCGTGACGGCGGCCTGCCAGCGTCACCACCGGCACCTCCATGTCGAGCGCCTCGAGCGTGCCGTTGACTCCTCCGTATGGGAGTGGATCGAGCACGAAGTCGATCATGCGGTAGCGCGCCTGATTCTCCGCGTCGTCGCGACCTTGCGGGACGAACGCGATGCGCCGCGACTCGATGCCGACGGCCGCGCAGATGCGCTGGTAAACGGTGCGAAACGAAAACTGCACCGGCGAAAACACCAGCACGGCATCCGGCAGGCGCTGCAGCACGTCGCGCCACAGCGCCAGGCAGCGCTGCGACAGCTTGAGTGGCGTGACGAACGCGCCAATCGCGATCGCGCCGGCGGGAATGCCGGCCTGCGCGCGCGAAAACAGGTGCTTGCTCGCCGGCGCCACGTGCCGGTACGGGTACACGCAGCCCTTCATCACGAGCAGCGGCTCGATCTGAGCGTCGGGATCGAAGGCGACGTCGGCCCACGCGTCGGTCAGCTTGTAGTCGATCGCGGACAATCCGAGCGTGCCCGCGCTCGCGACGTGCGTGATCTGAACGCGCGCGGGCTTCCGCGCAAGCACGCCCGGCCGTGACCCTTTCGTGTGCGTCGACAGGTCGACGAGCACGTCGAGATCGTCTTCGGCGATGCGGTCGGCGGCGTCCGCGTCGCTGCGTGCGGCGATCGACGTGAGCCGGTCGAAGATCGCCTCGTAGCGCGCGGTCCATTCGTCGAGCACGTTGGTCGTCGTGTAGCCGAACACCTCGAAGGCGTCGCGGTCGTGATGGCGCAGCGCGTGCCACATCATCTTGCCCATCACGTGGTTGCGAAAATCGCCGGAGAGGTAGCCGATCCGCGGCTTGCCCGGTCGCCGCGGCGCACGCTTCGGCCGCGGCTCGCCATGCATCCTGCGCGCCAGTGCGTCGTGCGTGCGTGCATAACGGCCGATCAGCGCGGGCTCGACGTCGAAGAAGTGCAGCAGGTAGAGCAGCTGCTCGAGCGCGTCCTGCATCTCATCCGGGGCTCCGTCGGTGAAGCGGCCCGCGCGCAAGCCGTCGATATATCGTTCGAGCCGCACGAAATCGGCCCGGTAGGCGCATACCTCGAGCGCGTGCACGGCGAGCGCGAGATGATTCGGGCAATGTCGCTCGAAGCGCTCGAAGTTGGCGAACCAGGCGTCGATTCGGCCCGAGGCCAGCAGCGTCTCGGCGAGCGACTTGTAGGCGCGCGCGTGCGAAGGGACGCGCTTCAGCACGTTCGAAAAGGCCGCTATCGCCGCACCGGCATTGCCTTTTTGATCGAAGATGACGCCGAGGTTGAAATCGGCGTCGTGCAGATCGGGCTTGAACGCGAGCGCGCGCTGGTACGCACGCGCCGCCTCGTTCGGCGTGCCAGCCATCTGCAGCGCGACACCGTGGTTGTAATGCGTCTCGCCGTGCGTCGGATCGCGCATCGCGGCTTCGGCGAACGCCTCCGCGGCGGTCTGCCCGTCCGCGCGCGCGAGCGCCGCCTGCCCGAGCGCGCGCCAGAGCGCGGCTGCGGAGGGCGCATGCTCGAGTCCGCGCCGCGCGACGGCCAGAGCCTCCGGCGCGTGGCCCGCCGCAGTTTCGAGATTCGCGAGCGCGACGACGGCGTCGACGAAGCCGGGTGCGGCGCGCACGGCCGCGCACAAATCCTCGCGTGCGCGCGGAATGTCGCCGTTGGCGCGCGCGAGCTCCGAGCGCAGGAACAGCGCCGACGGGGAATCCGGCTGCGCGGCGAGGAACTTCGCGTAACCTGTGGCCGCGGCCTGGGCGTCGCCGCGGCGGTGCGCATGCACGGACTGGTCCCACAGTGCCGCGAGATCGCCGACGGTCATCGGAGCAGCCGGCTGCACCGCGACGTCGGCGTGCAGCGCCACCAGCGCTTCCGCGATCGGGTCGGCCGCGTCGGTCGCTGCTCGCACGACGCGATCGGCGAGGCCGCTTGCAATCGGAGCTCGACCGTCATCGACGAGAAAGATCGCGCGGGCCGGATGCCGAGCGAGCAGCTGGCCGAGCGGTGCCTGCAGGCCGGCGAAATCCAGCAGCACGTCGAGATCGAGTGCCGCGATGCCCCGCGCGGCGGCATCCGCGTCGCTGGGCAACGCGCGCACGTCGAGCGCACCGGACGAAAGGGCGTCGGCATCCACCGCCGCGACAACGAACACCGTGCATGTCCATCGCGATTCGAGGCGTTGGCCGATCGTCTCCAGACGCGCCATTGCGTCGCGTGCCGAGTCGCCTGCGACGATGGCGCCGACGCGAAGCGACGATCCCGCCGCGCGCAGCGGCCACAGCAGCGGCGTTGCCGGGCGGTGCAGCGCGCGACAGCTTTGAGCGTAGCGATCGGCGAATGCGGCGGCGCGCGCGGTGTCGCCCGCGCGGTACGCCGCAAGCGCAAGCGCCCGCAAGGCGTCCTCGGTAACGTGCGTGATCGGTGCGGCCGCCGATGCGCCGAGCAGCAACGGCAGCGCGTTCGCGTAGTCGTGCGCGCGATCGAGCGCGCCCACGCCTGCCGCCGCCAGCGGCGCCAGCGGCCAGTGCGGGTTCGATCGGACCGCAAGCGCGAGCGCTTCGTCGTCGACGCGCTCGCCTCGCGCCACGCGGAGGAGCACCGCGAGTGCGTTCGCGCGCGCCTCCTGCGGCGAAAGCGCGAGCACGCGGCTCGCGGCTTGCGCCGCCGCATCGAATTGGCCGGTGGCGGCATAGGCTTCGGCGAGTGCATGCAGGCTGGGCAGATGACCCGTGGATCTCGCGGCCACCCCTTCCCATGCGGCGATGGCATCGCCGGCATTGCCGAGATGCCATGCGATCTCACCCAGGTGAAACCGCGCGTCGATGCCGTCGGGCGCCTCGCGCAACGCAAGGCGATAGCACAAGAGCGCGTCGATCGCCCTGCCTTCCGCCTGATGCGCGCGGCCGTGCGCAAGCCAGGTGGAATAGCGCTCGAGCGTCATCCGCGATGCGGTCTACCCGCCGAGGCGTGCCTTGAGCGCGTCGATCAGCGGCGAAGGCGTTATTCGGTAGAGCACGCGGCCAACCGCCGTCCGCCGCAGCGCGAGCGCGCGCCGCGCGAAGCGGTTCGTGAGGCCTCCTTCGCCAGCGCTCGACGACGGCAACTCGCTGGCCGAAGGCTCGCGCGAAACCGCGGGCGGCGTCCACAGACTGAAACCGAGCGCATCGCGCACGCGATCGTTCGCAAACCGATGCGCACGCGAGGCACGCGGCCGGCCGGCGACCGCCGCCTCGTATCGCGCGAGCGTGGCATTCGCCATGCGTTGCGGCGATTCGTGCCTCACGGCCCGCGCCTTCGCCGCGGCCTGTTCACGCAATCCGGCTGCCTCCGCGGCTGCGAGATCCACGATGCGGCCGAGCATGCGCACGTCGTCGCTCCATTCAGCCTCGTTGAGGATCCAGCCCGCGCCTGTTGCCGCAAGCCGCTCGGCGAGCGCGCCGATCGGCGGCACCAGTGCCGGCGATCCCGCCTGCCACGCTTCGGACAGCGTGTAGCTGAACGTCTCCGGCCCGCTCGACGGGAACAGCACGAAGCGCGCGCGGTAATAGCGCAGCAGGTCGGGCAGATGGCGCGCGTCGTAGCGGCCGTGCACGGTCAGGCGTGTATCGTCCGATTGCCACGGCCCGCGCTCGACGTCGAGATAGCCGATCACGACGATGCGAATGGGCACGTCGCGCTCGCGCGCGATCTCGATCATGCGCTCGATCCGCCGCGCCCCCTTGTCCGGACCGATCGCCCCGAGCACCGCGACCACCGGAACGTCGTCGTCGGGCATCAGCACGCAGACGCGCGCGCCCGCAGCGGGCGCCGGCAACTCCGTGCCGTGCGGAATCAACGCCAGGTCGTCGCGCCGAAAATACCGGCGAAACATCGCGCCCGCCCACTGCGACGGCGCGATCACGAATGCGGCACGCTCGACAAGCCGCGCGTGCCGGGCACGCCAGTCGGCGACGTCGATACCGGCAAAGTCGGGCTGCGCGTCGACGCACGCCTGGCAGGCGCGCGCGTCGGTCACGCCGCCGCAGTAGCGGCCACGCGGATCGAGGAACGTGATCGTCGGGCATGCGAAGTTGAGGTCGTGCAGCGTGTAGCCGTAGGGGAGACTCGTCTCCGCCGTCGCTTCGAGCAGGCCTTCGCGGCATGCCGAAACGTTGTGCAGGTGCACGAGGTCGATGCCGAACGTGGCGGCGATTCCTTCGAGATAGTCGGCGAAGCTTTCCTCCCGCTTGCGCTCGAACTCGAACGCCACGACGCTGCCGTCGACGCGATGCTCCTCGATCTGCCAACGATCGCCAAGCGTCACCGCGAGGTAATGGCGCCAGCGCTGCGCCGATGCGGCGATCAGCGCGCGCACGTGCGTCTCGGTGCCGCCCCCGTGGTGATGGACGACGTGCAGCACACCGGGCACCGGCTGCGCGGCCAGGCGCTGCGACAGCGCGGCCTCGCGCAGCGGGCGCAGCGGATCGTCGCGGACATAGCCCTCGACCATGTCCGCATAGTGCGGATGGCGCGCGAGCAGGCGCTCGAGATTGCGACCGCCGAGCTCCGCCTTGCGGCCTTCGAACGAGCGCGCGCCCGTGTGGACGACGAACGCGTCGTCGGCGAGCACGTTGCGCCAGCCCTCGCGCGCCGCGCGCAGGCAGAAGTCGTTTTCCTCGCCGTAACCCGCGCCGAATGCGAGGTCGAACGCGCCGATCGCGTCGATCGCGGCGCGCCGGACGTACATGCAAAAGCCGACACCGGTCGGCAGGTCCGGATACGTCGGCACCGCCGCCGCGGCCAGCATCGCTTTGATGGGTCCGGGATCCTGTCCGTCGGGCCAGGGATTGTCCTCGCAGAAGCGCGGAAACGAGCAGATCTCCGCGTTGTTGGAGAAGGGCGTGACGGTCGCAATGCGGGGATCGGACGCCGCGCAGCGCAGCAGCGCATCGAGCCATCCGTCGCTGACGATCGTGTCCGAATTGAGCAGCACGACATCGGCACGCGAATGCGCCATGCCGCGATTGGCAGTGGCGGTGAAACCCAGGTTGCGCTCGTTGCGCAGGAGGTCGATCCGTGGGTCGCCGCGCTGCGCGAGATCATGAAAGATCTCGCGAACCCCGGGATCGGTCGAGCCATCGTCGATCAGCACCAGCCGCCAGTCGCCGCGCGTCGACGCGAGCACGCTCGCGACGCAGCGGCGCAGGTCGTCCGGCGCGTTGTAAACGGGAATGACGACGTCGGTCGCTATTGTCATGCCGCGCGGATTCGCTGCCACAGCCAGCGCGCGCGCACGAACGGGAGCCGGAACCACCAGCGGACGCTCTGGCGATACAGGATGATCCGCTCCTGCGCCGCGACCTGGCCCCGAAGCTCGTCGCGCTCTCCCGTGCGCGTAGCGAGGTCGCGCGCAAGCGCGGCCTCCGCCCGCTCGCGCTCGCCGACCGCCTGCCCGCAACGGGTCAGCGCCGCTTCGAGCTCGTGAGAGCGCCGCAGGCTCGCGCGGAGCTCCTCGTCGCGCGTACGCAGCAAACCGTCGAGCCGCAGCGCTTCGCTCGCCTCGTGGTCGATGCGCGCGAGCTCGCGATCGTCGTCGTCCGTGAAGAGCGACAGCGAAGGATATGCGGACGGCAGCGCGGCGGCGCTGCGTGCCGCCACGACGACGAAATACATCGCCGCGGGCGGTTCCGCCGGACGCGCGGACGCCGCGTCGCCGGTCGCTGCCTCGTAGACGTCGTTGGCGTCTTCCGCCCACAGCGCCGAGCCGAGGAAGCGGCGCTGGCGATGCCATCGCTGCGCGGGAAAATGCGGCGCCAGCAGATGCGCGAGCTCGTCGCGGTCGAGCTCGTGGCGGTGGAACGGATTGACGTACCTGCGCGCGTCACTGTACTCAGGCCGGTTCGGCGACGACAGTACGACGATGCCGTCCGGCGTCAGCACGCGCGCGAACTCGGCGAGCATCGCCGGCTGGTCGGGTGCGTCGAGATGCTCGATCGTCTCGAACGACACGACGGCGTCGACACACGCATCCGGCAGCGGCAGCGCGGCCGCCGAGCCCTCGACGAATCGGACGTTGCGGCGATCTGCGTACGCGGCGCGCGCGTGCGCGAGCGTGGCCGCATCGATGTCGACGCCCGTGACCTCGGCCGCCGCACTTCCCAGCAGCGCGCTGCCATAGCCTTCGCCGCAGGCGACGTCGAGCACACGCTTGCCGCGAACGAGGCCGCGGGCGAACGCATAGCGATGCCAGTGCTCGTGGGCGATTTCGCCGGCGGTTCCCGGCACGTAGCGCTCGCCGGTGAATTCGAGCTCGGCGTCGCTCATCGAATCGGTCTTCAGATGGGACGGTGCATCGGATTCGCGAGCGGCCATTTTAGCCGATCAAAAGCAGGGTCAGACCCTACTTTTGCCATCGATGCGCGAGGCGCACGAACCCGAGCTCGCGCGACTCGCCCGTCACCGTGAACGTGTGCTCGACGTGGTCGAACAGCCGCACGCCCTCGGGATCGAGCGCATGCGCCCGCACCCGATAGCGTCCGGGCAGGAGCGCGAGCTCGGGAAACGTGACGGCGAACGCATAGCGGCCGCTCGCAATTCGGTCGGGCTGCGTGTTCTCCATGTCGGTCGCGACGCCGTAGACCGGCGTGCCATCGGCACGCACGATGCCGACGAGCACGACCGGAACGCGATCGTCCGGCGAAAACACGTCGCCTTGCACGCGCAGCGTGCCGCCCTGAGCGAGCGCATCGGACGGCGACACGGTGAGCGCCTCGATTGCGTACCAGCCGCTCGCCGCCGCCTTGTCAGTGCCGACCGGCCGCCGCGCGACGGCGTCCTTCTCCTCGTGATACGCGAGATACGCCTGCGTGACGTCGGCCGCCACGCCGTAGCGCTCGACGTGGCCGTCTTTCAGCCACAGCGCATGCGTGCAGAGCTTCTGGATGTGATACATGCTGTGCGAGCACAGCAGCAGCGTTCCGCCGTTGCCGAGATAGCGCTCCATCCATGCGATGCAGCGTTTCTGGAACGACTCGTCGCCGACCGCGAGCACCTCGTCGGTAATCAGCACGTCGGGCGACAGCGCGGTGGCGACCGCGAACCCGAGGCGCACGACCATCCCCGACGAGTATTGCTTGAGCGGATCGCGGATGTGCTCGCCGAGATCGGCGAACGCGATGATTTCGTCGCGCTTCGCGCCGAGCTCGGAGGGTGCGAGCCCGAGCAGCGCTGCGGCGAGGTCGATGTTCGCGAGTCCCGTGTACTCCGGATGGAACCCGGAGCCGAGCTCGAGCAGCGCGCCGACGCGCCCGTTCACGGCGATGCCGCCGCGTGTCGGCTGGATCACGCCCGCAACGACCTTGAGCAGCGTCGACTTGCCCGCCCCGTTCTCGCCGATGATGCCGAGCGATTCGCCGCGGCGCATCGTGAACGACACGCCGTCGAGCGCACGAAAGACATGCGCCGCACCGCGCCCGCGAAGCAGGTCGTAGACGAGGCGGACGCGCCCGCCGCGCGTCTCGACCTTCGCGTAATCCTTGCCGACATCCGAAAGCGCAAGCAGCTCGCTCAAGCAAGGATCCTCAAACGAAATCCTCGAAATGGGGCGACAGCCTCCGGAACACCCACCGCCCGCCGAAAAACAGCAGGACGGCGACGACGAGCGCCACCGCGTCCGACCACCGCAACGCAACGCGTCCTTCGAGCAGGCCGTCGCGCAGCCGGCCGACGACCCAGTTGAACGGGTTCGCCGCGACCCACGCACGCATGCGCTCCGGAACGAGCGTCAGCGGATAGAGGATCGGCGTCAGGTACATGAGCATCATCAAAAGCGGCATCAGCACGTGCTCGACGTCCTTCACGAACACCTGCAGCGCCGCGAGCACGAACGTGACGCCGATCACCGCGACGAGCAGGATCAGCCAGACTGGAAGCGCGACGGCCAGGCCGCGCAGCGCGATCGGCTCGCCGGCGATGCGCAGCACCGCGAGGATCGCGAGATAGCCGGCGAATTGCAGCGCGAACGTCGCGGTGACCGACGCGAGCACGACGAGCTCGTGCGGGAACGCGACCTTGCGGATCATGCCCGAATACCCGGCCAGGCTCACGGCGCCGCGCTGCAGCGCCTCCTGCGCCGCGAGCCACGGCCACAGCGCGACGGCGACGAACGCGAGGAAGCTCTCGCCGGCGAAACCGGTTGCACGGAAGATGTGCGTGAAGACGAAGTGGTAGACGCCCAGCAGCGCGAGCGGCGACAGCAGCGCCCATGCGAGGCCGGTGACGCTGCCGAGGTAGCGCGTCGTCAGCTCGCGGCGGAAGAAGTTGACGAACAGCGCGCCGTTGCGCGACACGCGTGGATTGCGGATGGCGCCGGCGACTGCCGGGCCGGCAGCGGCGCGCTCGCTCATGCCGCGCTCGCGCCGCGCGAAGTCATTTCGATTTCGGCGGGCGCTTCTGCTCGAGCGGCGCGCGGAACGCCTTCGGGTCGACGCGATTGACGAGCGCGTCGATCGCGGGCTGGTTGAGCTGCAGCTCCGGATCCGCGTGGATCGCCTGGATCCGCAGATCGCGCTGCTCGGCGATGTACCGCTGCCGCTGCGCCTGCATGATCGAATCGCGCACTTCCTCGAAGGGCTTCTGTTGCGGCGCTCGCCGCTCCTCGAGGCGCACGACGTGGTACGCCGATGGCGCGCGAATCGGGTCGGACACCTCGCCGATGCTTTTCATCTGGAACACGGATTTCGCGAGCGCCGGCGCCATGCCCTTGGCCGTAACGAACGGCAGCGCGCCGCCCTTGTCGCGCGACACCGGGTCGTCGGAGTACTCCCGCGCGACGGCAGCGAAGTCTTCACCGCTCACGATCTTCGCGCGTGCCTCGGCGGCGCGCTGTTTCGCCGCCTCGTCGCCGCGGCTCTTGACGAGCACGGCGACGTCCGACAGGCGCACTTCCTCGGGCGTCATGTAGTCGTTGCGATTGACGTCGTAGATCTCCTTCGCCTTCGCCTCGTAGGCGGCCTTGTTCTTGTCGAACGCAGCGGCGGCGTCGGCCTCGATGCGCTTCAGCTCGGCGCTCGCGAGCGCGCGGTCCGCTTCGCGGCCTGCGGTAGCTTTCGCGTCGAGCGGCCCCGCACGCGTGCCATGCGCTTTCGCCTGGGCCGCGAGCGTCTTGGTGACGAGCATCGCATTCAGCACCGTTTGCACGCGCCTCGGGCTCGTGGCGAACTCGTAGCGAAGGTTGGGCGGCACGCGCTGCAACTCCGCGTCGAAATCGGCGCGCGTGAGCTCCATCCAGCGGTTCTTCGCCAGCACCTCCGGCGGCAGCTCGGCACGCAGCGGCGCGCAAAACAGCGACGACGCAAGGGCCGCACAAAGGGGGAACAGGATTCGATGTCGCATGCGAGGGTAGAGATGGTACTAAATCGGCGCGCAGGCGAATCCGCGCGCGCAACAGCGTCTGCCGGACCGGGTCCCGCAAAAGCGAGAGGCCCCGCATTCGCGGGGCCCCTGCCGGAACATTACAGCTTCAGTGCGGCGCGCGGACGGTCAGGTTCCGGGCGTCAGGCCGTAATTGATATTGCAGGCGCTGCTCGTGCAGGCGTTCTCGCCACCGACGGACTTCTCGTTGATGACGGTGAAGTAGTACCTCTTGCCCGGGCTGAGGTCAGCAACCGACGTGATCGCACGGCCGTACCTGTCGACAGCATGTCCGCCCACCGTGAAGTACACCCGCACGTCCTGTCCTTGCACGACGGACGCCGTGCCGAGCGAGCGTGAATAGTCGCACGGCGAGCCCGATACGGACAGAATGCGCGTGTTATAGCTGTTCGCGTCGGTTGGCGAGATCCTGAAGGAGCCTTGGGTCCCGTTTGACGACGCGCCGGCCGGGATGTCCACGACGAACACCGCCGCCGTACCCGGCGCCATGCTACCGGCCTTCGACGTCGTGAAGCCGGTGCCGATCGTGGTCTGCCACGAGACCGGGATCACAATCGTGTTGGAGATTCCGGCGATGCTGGAGCAGGAGATCGAGCCGGTCTGCGGCGGCGGACTGCCGGTGCCAGCCGTCTGGGTAACCGTTGCGCTGTCGCTGCCGCTCGTGCCGGTGAACGTGTACGTATAAGTGCCGCCGGACGTCGACGACGGGATCGTATCGCTGTAGCTCGTGCCGGTGCCACCGGGTGCTCCGCTGCGGCTGGAAGTCCAGGAACCGGTGCCGCAGTTCGAGGCCAGCAGGCTGATCGTGCCGCCGTTCGATCCGATGGTCTGGCCGGCGGGCGAAACCGAGCAGGTCGTGCCCGAACTCGTGTCGCAATTGACGGTGACGTTGCCGCCGGAGACGCTCGCGGTGCAGCTGCCGTTGACGGTGATCGTCAGGCCCGACGACGGCGCCGAGGCGACGGCGCCTCCAACGAAGGCCGCAGCGGCGAGCAGGCGGCCGAATGTGTGCTGAAACTTTTCCATGGCTTACCTCGAAGAGCGGCGGACGGAAAGCCGCCATTGCGCAACGCAAGCATTGCGCCAGTGTGTGGGCCGAATTCTCGATTGATTATGGTCTCCCTGTCCGGCGCGCCGAGCGGCGTGCACGCACCGACGGATGGTGTCTCTTGTTGTTCGCGGCCTTCCCTGGCCGTCTTTCTGCGCTCTTCCTTGGCGCGTGAAAAAAAAGGGCGGGACTTTTGGGGTCCCGCCCTTGAGCTACATGGTGCGGAATTCCGTCACTATGGGTGACGCCTCGGCGCCTAGTTCAACGGGATGCCGCCGACGAAGCGCGTGCCCTTGTGGACGAAGTTGCCGCCGTAGTTCGACAGCACGGCCTGGTCGCCCACGGTTATGGCGCCGTTCGCGAACGACTGCACCGCGAAGCCGACGACCGGCAAGCCGAAGTACGTGGCCGGACCGGTACCGGACAGGAACGGCGGCGACACCGTCGGATCGACGAACGTCGTCGTGTCGTTGTCCAGCGTGTGCACCGAGCCCGTGACCGTCTCGGGGAAGAAGCCGACGTCAAGCCAGCCGTTCTCGAACGTGGTGCTGATGTTCGCGACGTTCGCCGATCCGAGCACGTTCGAGTTGTTGAACGTGATCACGTTCGCTTCCCAGCAGAGCTGGTTCACGCCCGCTTCGGGCTGCGGCGAGAAGTCGAGCGGCGTGCTCGTCGTGTTCTCTTCACGGTCGAAGATGTCGAGCGACACGTCGTCGCACGCGCCGGCCGTCTTGTTGAAGTTGCGCTGGAACAGACGCGACGCCGAGCCGGTGCCGTTGGCGACGTAGAACCGCTTCGTCGGCATCGTCACGACCCAGTCGGTGCCCGAGTTGGTGACCGCGTCGAGGACGAACTCGTTCATGATGCTGTCGTGCATCAGGACCGCGCTGACCGGATCGGCAGCGTTCGGGCTCGTCGTCCAGTCGGACGTGAACACCAGGCCGAAGTCGGCGATGGCCACGCTGACCGGCGGATTCGCGTCGAGCAGGTTCGGCGTCGTGTCGGCCGAGCTGCTGTACAGGTTCTGGAACGTGGCGAAGTTGTCGAGCGCGACTGCGTCCTGCGTGTAGTCGGAGCCGGACTGGACGTTGATCAGCGTCATGCCGCCGAAGAGACCGCCGACGATGCCCTGGCCGCTGTCGGAGTCGTTGGCCGCCTGCGTGTTGGTCAGCGTCGCGCAACCGGGCGGAACGCCGCCGTCGTGCGTGACCTTGATCGCCGTCGTCGACGAGTCGGAGTACGTCGTCATCTCGATGATTTCGACGTAGCCTTCCGTCGTGCGGTCGAGCGTATTGCCCGCGCCGTCGGCGCCGAGCAGGCCCGTGCGGAACGTTTGCGGGAACTGGCCGAACGGCAGCACGCACGACTTGTCCGCCGTGCTGATCTGCGTGCCACCGCCATCAGCGGGCGTCAGCGCAGCAGTCCAGACGTCGAAGCCGGACAGGAACACGTTGAAGTCGAGGACTTCACGGCTGTTCTTGCCTTCGAGGAAACGGACCTTGACGGCCTTCACGGACGCCGTCGAGTTGACGACGGAGAGGAGCGAGTTGAAGGCGTTGCCGGCCGCATCGGAGCGCGTCGTGTAGTACGGATAGATCAGCACCTGGCCGAGCCCATCCGGATTCAGGTTGACCGCTTGCGCGGCCCCGGTCGCGCCAAGCGCGCCCATGCCGGCGAGTGCGGCACACAGCGACTTCTTCTTGAAAATATTCATGGTTGGTGATGACTCCGTTAGTTGCCGTTTAAAGTGATCACTTTAGAAACAACAGCGACCGAATCTTATTACAGGTTGGTGTTTCATGACAAACAATTCCGCGTTTTCTCTCACTGTCCTGTCGAATTTTTGCAACGTACCGATCAACTCTGCTCCGCGAACCACGCCTGGCCCTGGGTGATGATCCAACGCTCCGAAAGCGAGGTCGCGACGCCCTTGAACTGCTTGTAATCGTAAACGACGGTCAGATGCACGGTGCATGCCTCGCCCTGACATTCGACCTTGTCCACCTTCGCCGAGCGATACAGACCCAGCTTGTGCTTCGCCTTGTACACGTCGAGCGGCACGGTCGCTCGCGTCGCCGGGCTGAGATAGCCGTAGGCCGACACGATGTCGGCCTTGATCAGCGCATCCCAGCGCGCCTTTGCCCGCACCGCCACTGCTTCCTGTTTGGCCTCGGCCGGCGTATCCGCCGACAGGGCGCCGATGCTTGCGCAACCGGTAACCGCCAGGACGGTTGCCAACACCCCGGCAGCCAGCGATTGTCGTCGTTTGGCGACGGTAGTCGGCCAAAACTGCCGCAAATCGTCGCAAAACGTGCTGTTAACTCCGCGCCCCCACCGTGGCGACCGCGTCCAAAACCGCATCCTATCGTCCGAGCGCAGCCCGCTTAAAGCTGAATAAAGCCTAGCCATTCCGATTTTCCCCGTCAATCCGAACATCCCTGAGCCAAGTCGCGCGAGAAAGCTGTTGCGCTCGCGCAACATGCAAAATTGTCATTTGTCGGGCTCTCCCGACACTTTTGGAGGCTTCGGCGGGAAAACGCTATCGAGGCGTTCCATCTTCCGCCGCAGGTCCTCGATCACGCGCGTGTAGTCGACCGTCTCGGACACGACGCGCGGGGTGATGAACAGCACGAGCTCGCTGCGATTGTTGGTCGTCGTCTGGTTGCCGAACAGGCCGCCGAGCCACGGAATCCGGTTGAGCCACGGCAGCCCGTTGCTGGTATTGCCTTTGGTCTCTTGGATCAGCCCGCCCATCACCATCGTCTGGCCCGAGGGCACCGACAGCAGCGTCTGCACGGAGCGCGTGTCGATCGGCGGCGCACCGCCGGCGATGTCCGCGGTGCCCGGGCTGCTCACCTCGGCCTGCACGTCGAGCGTGACGAGGCCGCCGTCGTTGATGTGCGGCGTCACCTGCAGCAGCACGCCGGTGTCGATGTACTGCGACGTCGTGGTCACGGCGTTGGTCGTGTTGCCGACGATCGTCTGCTGGTTGACCGGGATCCGGTTGCCGGCCTTGATCGTCGCTTTCTGGTTGTCGAGCGCGGCGATGTGCGGGTTGGCGATGACCTTCGTGTTGCCGTACGTGTCGAGCAGGTTGAGCGCTGCCTGCACGCCGCCCGGGTAGCTCGCGTTGTTTATGAGATAGCTGAAGCCTTGCGCCGCAATGGAGAGGCCCGTCGCTGCGGCGCCCGCGGCGGTGGTCGGGATCTGCACGGCAGGGTTGAAGGCCGTCTGCCCGGGCCGGTTGAAGTTGCCGCCGCTGCCGCGCTCCGAAGGCGCGCCGCCCTTGAAGATCCAGTCGACGCCGAACGTGAGCTGGTCGGTGAGCTTCACCTCGGCGATCGTCACCTCGATCATCACCTGCCGCGACGCGACGTCGAGCTTCTTCAGCGCCTGCTCGATGATCGAGTATTCGGAAGGCGTCGCGACGATCAGCAGCGTGTTCTGGTCCTTGTCGGCGACGACCTGGATGTTGCGCACGATGCCGCCGCCCTCCCCCGTCACGGCACGCGCGCCCGCGGCGGCCCCGGCTGCCGCACCGATCGCGGCCGGCACCGCAGATGCAGCGGCCGCCGCCGGCGTGTTCGGCGCGATCGTCGGCTGCTGCATGAACGACGGCGGCGAGACGATCTCGCCGGCGGGCGTCCCCGGCGCAAGCGTCGGCGGTCCCGCCGCACCGGCCTGCGTCGTGCGTCCGGTGAATGCCTGCTGCAGCAGCGGCCCGACGCGCTCGGCGCGCTGGTTCTGCAGGTTGTAGACGAAGAACCGCGAGCTTTCGCCGCTGCCGCTGTCGAGGCGCTCGATCCACTTCTTCGCCTCGTCGATGTACTTGGCGTTCGGGGAGATCACGAGCAGCGCGTTCATCCGCTCGATCGGGATGATGCGCAGGATGCCGGTGAACGGACTGGTGTTCTTGTCGCCGATCACCTTGTCGAGCTCCTGCGACACGGTCTTCACGTCGGCGTTGCGCAGCGTGAAGACGCCCGCGGACATGCCCGACATCCAGTCGATGTCGAACATGTCGATCGTGTCCATCAGGTGGCGCAACTCCGTTTCCGTGCCGGACAGGATCAGCAGATTGCGCAGCTCGTCGGGCCGCACGGCCTGCGCGTCCTTCGCGAACGGCTCGAGGATGCGCAGCATGTCGCGCACGCCGATGTACTTGAGCGGGACGATCTGCACCGAGTAGCCGGGCGGCAGCGGCCGCGTCGAGTCGCCGAGCTGCGGCGTGACGTTGCCGCGCACCGCGTTCGTCTGCGGCATCACCTTCCACAGGTTGCCTTCGCGCACCATCGTCGCGCCGTTCATGCGCAGCAGCGTTTCCAGCGTCGCGGGCAGCGCATCGCGCGGGATGCCCGACGCCGTGCGGATCGTCACCTGGCCGCCCACGTTGGGATCGATCGTGTACGGCTGGTTCAGGATGTCGCCCAGGATGTTGCGGACGACCTCGCGGAGGTCGGCGCCCTCGAAGTTCAGGACGACCGGTCCGCCGGGCGGCGGCGGCTTGCGCGGAACCACTGCGCCCATCGTCTCCTGGCCGCCGACGAGAAGCCCCGTTCCGCGATAGATCTTCGCGTTCTCGTCGGGTCCGCCACTTCCGGCCGCGGCAGTATCGGGCGCGACGGCCTTCGGAGGCTCGGCTGCCGACGGCTGCCCGACGTCCGGGGCGGGCGGCTGTTGGACGCATCCGGCAAAGAGCGGCAAGAGAAGCACCGGGAGCGCCTTGCGGGATCGTCGGAAGGTCATAGGCATCGTCTTGGAATCGTGGAGGTGCGGCGGGCGCGGATTCATCGCGGCTGCGCCTGCGTCGTGGGCGGGCGCGCCGCGGCGGCGGCCTCCGCGGCCGCGCGCGCCGCGCGGCGGCGTTCGGCCAGGATCTCGCTCACGCTCGTCGGCGTCGTCCGTTGCGGCGTCGTTGCCTGGGACGCGGCCGCGGGCGGCGCGACAGGCCGTGCCGGCACGCGCGAGCCCACGCCGCCCGGCGTGCCGCCTCCGACGGCCGGCGGCACCGCGCCTGGCTGCACTGGCGCGCCCTGCCCCGCTGGCGGCGCGGCCGCCACGACGGGAGCCGGCTGCACCGTGGTGCGCGGGCCGGCCGCGATCTTGAGCTGCAGGTCCTCGAACTCGTCGCCCTGCTTCAAGCGCACGCGATCGGGCGTCACCTCGGCGACGGTCATGCCGTTCAGCGTCTCGCCCTTGCGAATGCTGCGCGCCTTGCCGCCGGCGACTTCGCGCAGGAACGCGGTAGCCGTGTTGCCGACGACCGTCGTCCCGGTCAGCGTGAACTGGCCGCGCTTCATCGTCGAGGGGCCCGACGCGGTCTGCGTGGTGGGCGGAGCCGGCCGTCGCGTCGGGTTGAACAGCACGCGGTCGACGGTGTCCTTGCGCGCCTCGAGGCCGCCATCGATCCGATACTCCGGCATCAGCGCCACCGTCACCGGCTGTGCCGGCGCCGCCGAGGGCGCCGGCTCGGCACGGCTCAGCGAGCGGCCCCAGTCGGTCTCGAGGCCGAGCGCCGCAACGACGATCGCGAACGGAACCAGCCACCACACGAGGCGGCGTGCCAGGGCGCTCGCTTCAGCCACGGGAACCTCCCGATCGGTCGCGTCTCACGATGTCTTCGCCGGCGCAGCGGTGCGCGCCGGCTCCTGGTAAGCCCAAGCCCCGACGTCGAGTTGCACGTTGAGCTCCGGCTCCTGGCCTGGCGCGGGCTTGAAGCCGCGAAACGCGTTGAGCGGCCGCACGGTGATGCCTTCGACGATCAGATACGGCACGTGGGTCTCGATCGCGAGCAGGATCTTCTGCAATGCCGGCGTCGACGCGAAGAACTGCACGTTGACGCCGATCTCGCGAAAACGGCCGTCGTCGCGCGGGCTCGTGTTCTGGCTCGTGGTGATGCGGCCGCCGTTGCTCTCGATGGCCGACTTGACGAGCTCCTGCAACTCCGCGCCGGCCAGGTTCGTCGCGGTGTTCCGCAGGAAGAAGCGGCGGCCGTCGCGCTGTTGCATCGCGTCGAGCGCCGTGCGGAACGCCGGCGCCTGCGCCGCGATCCGCTGATAGCGCACGAGGCGATCGGAAGTGGTCGCGATCGCGTCGTCGTAATGGCGGTGCAGCGCGAGCAGCGGCCACAGGACGGCCGTGAGCGCGACGACGATCGCGACGAGCAGGAGCGCAGCGGCGAGCGCGCGCTGCTGCGCCGGCGACAGGTTCTTCAGTGCCGGCGGCGTCATTCCTGCTGCTCGTTCGAGTCGGCAGGCTCGGCCTCTGCCGCGGGCGGCTCGAGCGGCGCGGCATCCTGCGCGGCAGGCGGAGGATTCGGCGCGGGCGCGGTTTGCGCTGGCGGCCTTCCGGGCGCGATCCGGCGCGGTCCGGTGGCACGCGCAGCGGCCGCTGCCGCGGCACCGCCTGCGCCGGTCGCGGGGGGAGTCGACGATCGCGCGGCACCCGCAGGGGCGACCGGCGCGGAAGCAGGTGGCAGTTGCGCAGGCACGGCTTCCTGCTGCTGGGGCGCGCTTTGAGCGGCCGGCGCGGCGGGCGCTTCAGCGGCCGGGGCCGCGGGCACTGCCGCTTGTGGAGGCGTCACGGCGGGCCGCTGCGCTGGCGGCGGCGCTGCCGGCCCTGCGCTCAGGTCGAGCGGCGCTTTTTCCTGCGGGGGAAGCGGCTTCAGTTGCGCGCCGACGTCGAATATCTCGCCCGGCCCCGGCTGGATCTTGGTAGTTGGCGAGCGCGGCGCAGTCTGCGTGAAGAGCTTCGAATCCTCGAGCAGCGATACCAGGCTGCCGGCGTTGGCCGATTCGCCGCGCAGCGTCAGCTCGCGCTGCCCGTCCTTGCCGCGCACGCTGCGCAGCTCGAGCTGCGTGAGCCACGTGTCGTCCGGCAGGATGCGCGTGACGTCGTCCAGGACCTGCACCGTCGCGGGAAACGCGTACTTGCGCTCGAGCGCGAAGTTGTAGTCGCCCAGCCTGCGCTCGAGTTGCGTGCGCAGCCCGTCGGAAACCGTCGCCCGCGCGCGCGCTTCATCGGACTGCTGGTTGAGCGCGATCGCCTCGCTTCGCTTTTGCCAGAGCGGAAGCACCAGCGCCGCGGCGATGGCCGCGACGAGGAGCAGGGCTGGAACGGCCACGTACCAGCGCGCGAACGCGGAGTTGCCGTTGCGCCGCTCCTGAGGCAGCAGGTCGAGGCGCGACGCCTGCGCGGCCTCCGGCGGATCCACGGTGACGGCGACGACGCGCGCGCCGAAATTCTCGGCATGCCGCAGCAGCGGGTCGACGACCGCGCGCCGCGCCGCGGCCAGCTCGACCTGCAGCGTGTTGCGCATCGGGTCGCGATCGACGATCGCCGCGTCGAAATAGAGCTCGTCGGCGCGAAAGGGCGTATGGCGATCGAGATCGTACGCAAGCGCCTGATGCAGGTTGTCCTCGATCGCCGCCGGCAACACGAGCGTCTTGCGCAGCACCGCCCGCGGCGGCAGGGCGATGATGACCTCCGGCCGCGCGCCATCGGCGGCACGCGCGATCGGTGCGAGCGCGGCACGTCCGCCGGCGGCGACGATGTCCTCCCCCGCGTAGAGCGGAATCTCGGCGACCTCGGACATTCGCACGCGGCCGCCGGCCTGCACCGGCGCCCACAGCGTCGCACGGCTGCCGGCGAACGCGAGCACTGGCCGCGCGCGGCGCCGCTCGAAGACGGCGCGCATACGCGCGGGCACGAGCGAACCCAGCTCGTGCAGCCACCAATGCCGGAAGCCGGTCAAGCCGAGACGCCGCGCCAGATCCTGGCGAAGGCGGGCGGTCCGAAACGATGCGGGGTCGGCGATGGCGGCCATCAGCGGGCAGTGGAAGACAGGGTGGGCGCCGCGGATCGTGACGGCTCGAGCCATGCGAGCGCAATCAGCGGCCGCTGCGCGTCGGGCGAGGGGCGCAGAACGGCTTCGCGGGCGAAGGTTACACCATCGGGCAGCGTGGCTTCGGCGCGGATGCGCCAGATTGGCACCGGACCGCTGCCGAACGCCTGCGCCGGCGCGAACAGGGGCACCGGCAACTTTTGCTGGAGCGCCTGCGTACGCTGGTCGATGTAAGCATCCACCGTTTCCGCGGTCGCGTTCGGGATCGCGAGCAGCACGTCGCGGCCCGCCGTCGCGGCGTTGATGCCCGGCTGGCGCGAATAGACGGTGGCGACGCGCGCGACGCGCCGGAAGACCGCGGGCGTCATGCCCAGCACGCGCGCCGCCTCGCCAACCGTCTCGAACGGCGCGTTCGCCGGCCCGTACTTGAGGCCGGCGGCACGGTACTCGGGCAATTCCGCGCCGTTGGGCCGGCGCAATTCGTCGGGGTCGCGCCAGTCGGCGATCGCGTCGACCAGCGCGTTCGCGGCGGGCTCGTCCAGGCCGCCGGTCACGATGAGGACGTTGCGCAGCAGCGCATCGGGAGCGGCGTTGAGGTCGATCTTCGCTGCCTCGTCGACGGCGCTGGCGACGACGGTGGCGCTGCCCTCGGTCCAGCGATGCGGCTGCCCGTCGAACGTCCACGCGTCGGGATTGCGGGGACGCATCAGCTCGAACGCCATGCGCTCGACGGCGCCGTCGGCGATCGCGCGTGCCTGCGCGAGCGAGACTGCATTGCGCGTGGCGAGCGCCTCGCTGCGCATGCTGAACGCGAAGCCGCTCGCGATCACGGTTAGCAGGACGGTCAGCCAAAGCGCGAGCACCAACGCGATGCCGGACTGCGCGCCGCGTACCCGCGCGACGCATCGTCGTTGCGCCGTGCGCGCAACGCCGCGCCGCCCCGCATGCGGGGCCATCTCGTCCGAAACGCGGCTCATGACGGGTTCCGCATCGGGCTGCTAGACCGCCGCACAGTGGTGCCGCGCAACGTCCCATGCGCGGCAGCCGGCCTCGGGCGCCTCGCGCGGGCTTACATAGAGCGTGGGCCATGCGGGGCCGGCCTTGGGCCTCACGTCGATGCGGATCATCATCGGCAGCTGCTGCGGGTCGTCCCAGTGGTCGCGCCACGTAGGCTCGACGTTGACGGCATCGTCGGCGCCGCGGCCGAAATAACCGAGCGTCAGCTCGGCGATGCCGTCGGCCAGCACCGAGCGCTCGGGCGCCGTGAACTCGGGCAGCTCGTCAGCTTGCAGATCCGGGATGACGCGCTCGAGCGTGAGCGGCGAGCGCGGCTCGTCGCCGTGCACTGCGAGCCGGAAGTACCAGATGCCGCCGCCGGCAACGCGCGGCGGAATTTCGGCCGCATAGCGCAATTCGTCGCGCGTGCCGCGGAACACGAGCGGCCATTCGAGCATCTTGCGCATCCGCAACGGATGCTGCGCCTCGAGATTGGTGCGCAGGAATTCCTGCGCGAGGCGCATCGCTGAAGCCTCGTCCACCTTGGCCTGGCCGCCGTCGGTGCTGCGGCCCGCGAGGCGAAGCGAGCCGGCAAGCACGACCGAGAGCAGCGCGAGCAGCGTGAGGGCGATCGTGAGCTCAAGCAGCGTGAAGCCGGCATGCCGAGCCGGCGCAACGGCGCAGAGGGCAGGGGGACGGCGGGCGAGGCGACGTGATCGGCGCGTCACGCCGGATTCCTCTGCCCGAGCTTCAGCGTCGAGAGCGACAGCGTTCGCGGTTGCCCCCCGGCGCCCGGAAATTGCACGTCGACGGCGACGCGGTACAAGCGCGTCGGCATTGCCTGCACCGTGGGCTCGAGCTCGGGATCGGCGTCCGGCGGCACGTAGGGCGTCACGGCTGTCCGCCACGCGATCCGACCGTCGCTTTCGGTGCCGCCGTCGGTCGCTTCTCGCAGCGGCACCGTTGCCGCGGCGAGCGCGAGCCTGCTCTGCGCGACGAGCAGCGCGCGCGTCCATTCGTCGGCCGCGGACGCGTTGCCGAGCGCGCCGCCGAACAGCCGGAAGAGCGCGGTGACGACGAGCGCGACGATGATGAATGCCACCAGCACCTCGAGCAGCGAGAAGCCAGCCTGAGCGCGACGCGCGAGCGAAGCGAAGCGAGGCCCGAAGGGAGCGTCGGCGCGCGATGGCTGCGAGGCCGACACGCCGCAGTTGACGAGTCTTCGCGGGACAAGGAGGCCGAGGCGAGGACGGCGGGCGAAGCCAAGGCCCGAAGGGCGCGTCGCCGTCCGAGCGGTACGAGGCCGACGCTCGATGCTCGCATGACGTGCTGGCGCACGGAAGCCGAGGCCCGCATGAGCGCGCCGCGCGAGCGATGCGAAGCGAGGCCCGAAGGGGGCGTCGACGCGTGACATCAGTCGAGGATTGCGACGCGGCCGGTGAGCCAGTCGACGTCCACGTTGAACTTGCGCGCGCCCGCCGCGACGGTGATTCGCCCGCCGTTGCTGCCGCCGTCGGGGTAAAAGCGGATCGCGCCGACGTTCTCGCTCACGAGGTCGTTCTGCGCCGTGAAGAGCTTGAGGTCGACCTTCGATGGCAACGCGTGCTCGCGCGCCTCGCGATCGACCTTGAACCGCTTGCCGGCGACGTCGACGACGAGAAACGTCTCGCGCCGCTCGGACACCGCCTCGCTCCGCGCGAGCCGCAGGCCCGCGGCGAGCTGGCGCGCCGTCGCGCGCAACTCGCTCGTCGACACCGGGCCGCCGAACATCGGCACGACGAGCGCGGCGACGATGCCCATCAGCGCGATGACGATGAGCAGTTCGAGCAGCGTGACGCCCGCCTGCCGCACGCTACTGCTGCTCCCAATTCACGATGTCCTTGTTCGCCCCCTCGCCGCCTTCGACGCCGTCGGCGCCGAGCGAGATGATGTCGTACGCGCCGTGCGAGCCGGGCGACGCATATTTGTACTCGTGCGACCACGGATCCTTCGGCGCCGAAGACTTCTTCCAGTACGGTCCGGCCCAGTTCGCCAATCCGGGCGGCGCCTGGACGAGCGCCTGCAAGCCCTCCTGCGTCGTCGGATAGCGACCGAGCTCGAGCTTGAACAGGTCGAGCGACTGCGAGATCTGCTCGATCTCGATCTTCGCCGCCTTCGCTTTCGCCTGCTCGCTCTTGCCGAGATAGTTGCTGCCGACGATGCCGAGCACGACGCCGATCAGCGTCAGCACGACGAGGATCTCGATCAGCGTCATGCCGGCGTGCCGCGCGCGACCGCGCCACGACATTCCGCGCGCGCCGCGCCCGTGCAAGTTGCGATGGGTATTCACCATCATGTCGTCCTTCGCGCGGGACGCAAGGAATCGCGTCGGCGCGCAGCAAAAGATTGGTTGGACACGGTTCAGATGACGAGTTCGCTCATGCCCATCACGCCGAGCAGGATCGAGAACACGATGCCGCCGACGAGGACCGCGAGTCCGAGAATCAGCACCGGCTCGAGCACCGCGAGGAAGCGCTTGATCGCAGTCGCCACTTCGCGGTCGTACACGTCGGCCACGCGGCCCAGCATCTCCTCCAGCCGGCCACTTTCCTCGCCGACCAGGATCATCTGCGTCGCAAGGCGCGGAAACAGCCCGGTTTCGGCGAGCGGACGCCCGAAGCCCTTGCCTTCGCGCAGCTTCGCGGTAACGCCGTCGAGCGCGCTCGCGAGCACGACGTTGCCCATCGTCTCCTTCACGATGGACAGGCCGGCGAGCAGCGTGACGCCGTTCGCGAGCAGCGTCGCGAGCGTGCGCGCGAAGCGTGCGATCTCGACCTTCGCGATCAGGTCGCCGAGGAGCGGCATGCGCAGCATCCGCGTGTCGCGCACGCGCCGCACGGCGGGCGTACGGCCCCGGCGGCGAAACCACAGCACGGCGAGCACGGCGGCCGGAAGCACCGCCCACCACCAGTTGCGCAGGAACGTGCCGGCGACGATGACGATCTGCGTGGGAATCGGCAGCGCCTTGCCCGCCTGCGCGAACGTCGTCTGGAACTGCGGGACGACGAACACGAGCAGCACCATGACCGAGGCGACCGCGACGAACACGAGGATCGTCGGATAGATGAGCGCCGAGCGCACCGAGTCCCGCAGCTCCTTCGTGCGCTCCATCGTCTCGGCCATGCGCGCGAGCACCGTGCCGAGTGCGCCGCCGGCCTCGCCCGCGCGAACGATGTTGACGTAGAAGCGCGAGAACACCTCGCGGCGCGCGTCGAGCGCCTGCGACAGGGACTTGCCGCCGCGCACCTCGTCGCGGATCCCCTGCAGCATGACGGCCACCGGCAGCGACGGCGCGAGCGTGATCAGGAGCTCCAGCGCGCGGTCGAGCGGCAAGCCCGCGCGCAGCAGCGTGGCGAGTTCGCGCGTCAATCCGAGCACGTTGTCGCGCGTGACGCGGCGCGGCGTGAACAGGCTCGCGCGCGCGGGCCTGGCCGCGCGCGGGCCCGCGGCCGCAGCCCCGATCGACTGCGCGATCTGCATCGGCAAGAGGCCCTGGTCGCGCAGGCGGTCGACGATCTCCGACTCGTTCGCGGCCTCGAGCTCCCCGCTGGAGACGTCGCCGGCAGGGGTGACCGCGCGATAGCTGAACAGAGGCATCAGTCGAGAGGCGTCAGTTCTCGCGCGTGGCGCGAAGGACTTCCTCGAACGTCGTCACGCCCCCGAGCGCCTTGCGCAAGCCGTCCTCGTACATCGTGACCATGCCCTCGCGAATCGCCTCCGCACGAAGCTCGGCAGCGTTCTCGTGCTTCATCACGAGGCTGCGCACCGCGTCGGTCATCGGCATCATCTCCAGGATGGACAGGCGCCCCATGTAGCCGGTCTGCGCACAGTGGCTGCAGCCCTTGGCGCGCCAAAGCGTGATCTCGCGCTCGTGCGAATACCGGCGCAAGCGCATCTGCTCGACCAGTTCGGGAAGCGCGGCGTACGGCTCCTTGCAATGCGGGCACAGCTTGCGCACCAGCCGCTGCGCGAGGATGCCGATGACGGTCGACGTCAGCAGATAGTCTTCAACGCCCATGTCGAGAAGGCGGTTGACCGTCGACGGCGCGTCGTTGGTGTGGACGGTCGACAGCACGAGGTGGCCGGTGAGCGCCGACTGCACGGCGATCTGCGCCGTCTCGAGGTCGCGGATCTCGCCGATCATGATGACGTCCGGGTCCTGGCGCACGATCGAGCGCAGCGCATTCGCGAACGTGAGGTCGATCTGCGGCTTGACCTGGATCTGGTTGATGCCGGACATCTGGTACTCGACCGGATCCTCGACGGTGAGGATCTTCACGTCGGGCTGGTTCAGCCGGTCGAGCGCCGTGTAGAGCGTCGTCGTCTTGCCGGAGCCCGTCGGCCCGGTCACGAGCAGAATGCCGTGCGGCTGCAGCAGCACGTCGAGGAAGACCTTGAGCGTGTCGTCCTCGAAGCCGAGCTTGCGGAAGTCGAGCGCGACGTGCCCCTTGTCGAGAATCCGCATCACGACGGATTCGCCGTGCATCGTCGGCAGCGTCGAGACGCGCAGGTCGATCTCCTTGCCCTGCACGCGAAGGCGGATGCGGCCGTCCTGCGGCAGCCGGCGCTCGGCGATGTCGAGGTTCGCCATGATCTTGATGCGCGAGATCACGGCGGCCGACAGCCGCTTGGGCGGCGACTCGACCTCGTGCAGCACGCCGTCGATGCGGTAACGGACGGTCAGTCGGCTCTCGAACGGCTCGATGTGGATGTCCGACGCGCGCATTTCGAGCGCATTGGTGATCAGCAGCGAAACGAGCCGGATCACCGGCGCTTCGGAGGCGAGATCCTTGAGCTGCTGCACGTCCGCGTCGAACGTGAGCTCGTCCGTGCGCGTCTCCACGTCGCCGATCAACTGGCCGACAGCCGACTTGCCCGCGCCGTAGAGTCGCTCGAGCGCGGCGTCTAGCTCGGTGGGAATCGCCACCATCGGCCGCACGGCACGGCCCGTAACCATCTCGAACGCGCCGATCGTGTACGCGTCGGTCGGATCGGCCATCGCGAGGCCGAGCTCCTTCTCGTCCTCGCGCACCGGCAGCGCGCGCGCCTCGCGCAGGAAGCGCGCGGACACACGCTCCTCGAGGATCGGAAATTCGGGATAGCCGGTCGCATCGACGAGCGGCAGCGCGAGCTGCAGCGAGAGCGCCTCGGCGACGTCGCGCTGCGCGCACAGGCCGAGCGTCACCAGCAGCGAGCCCAGGCGCTCGCCGCTTTCCGCCTGCAGGCGAAGCGCCCGGTCGAGATTGGGCTGGTCGAGCTTGCCGCGCTCGATCAGGATCTCGCCGAGCCGTTTGCGCGCCGGTACGTCCAAGGGGATTCCCGTTGCTGTCCGCACGATCGAAAAAGGATTGGCATCATAGCACGCGCAACGCGTGCCCGAGCCAAAAAAGCCTTGCCCATTAAGGAGTTGCGATGCGATTGCAGCGCATCGCTGTCGCCGTCCGGCGACGGGCACCCCGGATTTACGTCAACGTCGCGAACGCGCGCCCGGCTGCCTCGACGGTGAACGCGATGTCGGCGTCCGTGTGCGCGGCGGATACGAACCCCGCCTCGTAGGCCGACGGTGCGAGATAGATGCCCGCATCGAGCAACGCATGGAAGAAGCGGTTGAAGCGCTCCTTGTCGCATTGCATCACCTGCGCATACGAATCGGGAGCGGCTGCCGCGAAGTAAATGCCGAACATGCCGCCGACCGACTGCGCCGCGAAGGCGACACCGTGCTTCCTGGCGGCGCGCACGAGGCCGTCGGTCAGCGCGCGCGTCGTTGCAGACAGCGTCGGGTAGAAGGCTGGCGCCTCCGTCAGCGCGAGCGTCGCGATGCCCGCCGCGACCGCGACGGGATTGCCCGAAAGCGTTCCCGCCTGATACACGGGACCGAGCGGCGCGATGCATTCCATGATTGCGCGCCGGCCGCCGAATGCGCCGACGGGCATGCCGCCGCCGATCACCTTGCCGAGCGTCGTCAGGTCGGGCGTGATGCCGTAGAGGCCCTGTGCGCCGCGCGGGTGGACGCGAAAGCCCGTCATCACCTCGTCGAAGATCAGCACGGCGCCGTAACGCGTGCAGACTTCGCGCAACCCTTCGAGGAATCCTGCGCGCGGCAGCACGAGATTCATGTTGCCGGCGATCGGCTCGACAATGACGCCGGCAATCGCGTCGCCGTCGGCCTCGAACGTCTCCTGCACGGCGGTCAACTCGTTGTAGGGCAGCACGATCGTTTCGCCGGCGATCGCAGGCGGCACGCCGGCCGACGACGGCTGGCCGAACGTGAGCGCACCGGATCCCGCCTTCACGAGCAGGCTGTCGCCGTGGCCGTGGTAGCAGCCTTCGAACTTGACGATCTTCGGGCGTCCCGTGTAGCCACGCGCGAGGCGCAGCGCGGACATCGTCGCTTCGGTGCCGGACGAGACGAGGCGCACGAGATCGAGGCTCGAAAGCCGCCGCGTCAGCGTCTCGGCGAGCGTGACCTCGAGTTCGGTGGGCGCGCCGAACGACAAGCCCTGCAAAGCCGTCGCGCGGACCGCTTCGACGACCGCGGGATGCGCGTGCCCGGCGATGGCGGGACCCCACGACCCGACGTAATCGACGTAGCGCTTGCCGTCGGCATCCCACAGGTACGCGCCTTCGCCGCGCGTGAAGAAGCGCGGCGTGCCGCCGACCGAGCGGAACGCGCGCACCGGCGAATTGACGCCGGCCGGTATCACGCGCTGCGCGCGCGCAAACAACTCGTCGTTGCGACTCATGCGGATCCCCTGGGGTGGGCGCTTGCAGCCGACGGCGCCGGGCTCGTGGCGGCGAGCGCCGCCGCCGCGCGCGCGATGCGCTCGTCGCTCTCGTGCGCGAATACGTCGGCGATCACGGCGACGGCATCAGCACCTGCGTCGAACAGCGCACGCGCATTGGCAGCGGTGATGCCGCCGATGGCGACGACGGGCACCCCGAGCGCTTTCGCGTCGACGAGCAGCGCGCAATCGGCGCGCCGCGCCGCGGGCTTCGTCGTCGACGCGAAGAAGCTGCCGAACGCGACGTAATCGGCGCCGGCCGCAACGGCCGCCTGCGCACGGGCGAAGTCGCCGTAGCACGAGACGCCAATCAGCCGATGGGGACCGACGATCGCGCGCGCCGCGCCGATTGCGCCGTCGTCTTCGCCGAGATGCACGCCGTCGGCGCCGACCGCGGCCGCAACGGCCGCGTCGTCATTGACGATCAGCAGCGCGTCACGCATCGCCGGCAGACGCGCGAGCGCACGCGCCTGCTCGAGGCGCAGCGCCGCGTCCGCCGTCTTGTTGCGGTACTGGACGACGGCCGCGCCGCCGCGAATCGCCGCGTCGACCTTGCGCACGAGCAGCGCCGTGTCGGCGATGTCGGGCGTGACCGCGTACAGGCCGGCGATAACGGCCGCCCGCGCCATGTCAGTCGGGAAGGGCCGCCCCGACCGACTGACCTACTCCCCGGGGGGCAGCGAGCGGAGCGAGCGTGGGGGGATGTTTCATCTCAGTGCGTTCCGCGCGCGTCCGCGCGCCGCGGCGATTCCGACGAATCGGGGGCGCCGGATTCGGATTGCGCTTCAGCGTCGGGACCCTCCTGCTCGCTCGCGTCCTGATCGTCGCGCGCCCAGAACAGCCGGTCGGGGAGATGCTGGCCCATGCCGGGTCGGTACGCGCGCTCGAGCGCGTGCCACGTGTAGTCCTGCGCCTCGCGCACGGCCTCGGGCAATGCGAGGCCGTTGGCAAGCATCGCCGCGATCGCCGACGCGAGCGTGCACCCGGAGCCGTGGTACTGGTGCGGCAGGCGCGGCCACGTGTCGCTGCGGACGACTCCGCTTTTCGCGTAGAGCGTGTTGACGACCTGCGGCGTCGCCTCGTGCGTGCCGGTGACCAGCACGTACTCGCAGCCCGCCTCGATCAGTCGCGCGGCGCACATGTGCAGCGACGGCTCCTCGTCGTCGAGATCGGCGAGGCGTCGCGCTTCCATGCTGTTCGGCGTGAGGATCGTCGTCTGCGGCAGCAGCAGCTCGCGCAGCGCGTGCCCCATCTCCTCGGTGGCAAGCTCGTCGCCGCGTCCCGATGCGAGCACGGGATCGAGCACGAGCGGCACGTCCGGATAGTCGGAGAGGATCTCGGCGATCGCCGCGATGTTCTCGACGCTGCCGAGCACGCCGATCTTGAACGCGTCGACCGGCATGTCCTCGAGCAGCGCGCGCGCCTGGTCCGCGACCCAGTCGGCGTCGATCGCCATCACGCCTTCGACGCCGAGCGTGTCCTGCACGGTGAGCGCGGTGACGACGGACAGCGGATGACAGCCCATGCTCGCGAGCGTCAGCAGGTCGGCCTGCAGGCCGGCGCCTCCCGAAGGATCGGAAGCGGCGAACGTGAGCACGACCGGTGGAAAGGCGGGAGCGTCGGCTGCGGGCATGACGACGCGGCGCGCATCGCGCCGCGGCCGGTGGACGGGTTGCTACACTCTCGCGAATTCTACTCCACGAATGCGGCGCGACCGCGGACGCGAACGGCGTCTTCGCGCGCCGCGTTTCGTCCTTGCCCGATTCGCGATGAGAAAGTACATGTGCCTGATCTGCGGCTACATCTACGACGAGGCCGTGGGCGCGCCGGAGGACGGCATTGCTCCGGGAACGCGGTGGGAGGACGTGCCGCCGAACTGGAGCTGTCCGGAGTGCGGCGCGCGCAAGGAGGATTTCGAGCTGATCGAGATCTGAGAGGGAAAGCGGGGTCGGAGACGACTTTCCCCGAAGATCCGGTCATACACTCGGTACTTCATCGGGAAAGTCGTCTCTGACCCTACTTTCCGGAGACCATCATGCGAATGCTGCATACGATGCTGCGCGTCGGCGACCTCGACCGGTCGATCGCGTTCTACACCAACGTGCTCGGCATGCAGGTGCTGCGCACGACCGATCGGCCCGAGCAGAAATACACGCTGGCGTTCGTCGGGTACGGCGACGAGCGCGCACACTCGGTGCTCGAGCTCACCTACAACTACGGCGTCGACCGCTACGACCTCGGCACGGCGTACGGGCACGTCGCGATCGAGGTCGACGATGCCGCGGCAACCTGCGAATCCGTTCGTGCGGCCGCGGGACGTTACGGTGGCGCGGTGACGCGCGAGGCCGGCCCGGTGAAAGGCGGCACCACGGTCATCGCGTTCGTGCAGGATCCGGACGGCTACAAGATCGAGCTCATCGAGCGGAAACGCTAGGCGGCCGAATCGGGAATCGCCCGATCGTTAGCGGTCAACTCGCGCGCCCCGCGCGCGGCCGTGATCTTGCCGTAGGCATCGGCAAGCAGCCGCTCGAAGTCGCCGGCGAAACCGCGCGTGTCGAACAGCGGGAACGTTTTCCGGCCGCGCTCGAGATGCGCGGCATATTCGCGCAACCGGTCCGGATGCGTCGCGAGCTCGACAAGCTGCTCGCGATAGGCGCCCGCGTCTTCGGTCACGAGCTCGTTCAGGTCGACGGCCGCGAGCAGGCTCGCGCCCACGCGTCCGGCGAAGGTCGCGCCGCGGCACGTCAGCATCGGCACACCGCCCCACAGCGCGTCCACGCCCGTCGTGTGCGAGCCGTACGGCAGCGTGTCGAGCGCCAGGTCGGCCGATCGCAGCCGCGCAATGTGCGCGTCCTCGTCGACCGCGGGCGCGAACACGAGCCGATGCGCCGCGACGCCGCGACGGCTCGCCTCGGCGCGCAGGTTCGCCTGTGCGCGCGGATGCGTGGCCAGCAGCCACAGCACCGCGCGCGGCGCCGCGCGCAGCGCGTCCATCCAGATCACGAACATCGCGGGCGTGAGCTTGTACGCCTGGTTCAGGCACGCGAGCACGATCGCGTCGTCCGGGAGCCCGTGGTCGCCGCGCGCCGCGCGATCGGGCAGCGCGCGCGCGCTGTCGGTGACGAAATAACAGCGGGGCAGCCGGAACACCCGCTCGTGATAGCAAGCGTCGTCCGCGGGCGGCGCGACGATCGCATCGGCGATCAGGCCGTCGATCGCGTCGTAACCGAGCGTCGCGGGAAAGCTCATGTAATGCAGCTGCACCGCCGCGGGCCGCTCCGCGAGCGCCGCGAGCCGGCCGCCGTGCGTGTGCCCCTTGCGGTCGATCAGCACGTCGATGCGATCGGCCCGGATCGCCGCGGCGATGTCCGCGTCGCCGGCGCCGCCAAGGTCGCGCCATTGATCGAATGCCGCGACGATGCGATGGCGCAGCCGCGAATCGGCGCCCCGCCCATAGCCGTATCCGAAGACTTCGATGCGCTGCCGGTCGTGCGCCTCGATCAATCCCACCATCAGCCGCCCGGTCGGATGATCGCGAAAATCACTCGAAAGATAGCCGACGCGCAGCCGATCGCCGCGTGTCGCGACGACGGCGGGCGCAGCGACGGGCGGCAGCGTCGCACCGGACCATCGCCGAGCGGCGGCGAGCTGCTGCGCGGGCGAAAAGTGCAGGCTCAGCGCAATGAACGGCGAAAGCCGGGGATCGGCGCGCGGATCGTCGATCGTGGCCGCGAGCCGCGCCTCGAGCGCGTCGAGACCGTCCCAACTGCACAAATACTGCCGCGCGTGCACGAGATCGGCGAGCGCAGGCGTCAACGCAGGGCTCGCGTCGACGGCGCGCGCGAACCACACGGCCGCCGCCTCGTAGTCCCCGGCTTGCTGGAACGCAATCCCGAGATTGGCAAACGTTTCGCCGTCGGCGGCGCCGGATGCGACCAGCATCTCGAGATGCTCGCGCGCCGCATCGAACTGCGCGAGATCGAGCAGCACCGACGCAAGCGAATTCCTCGCAGCCGCGTCGCCGGGATCGCGCGCGACAATCGCTTCGAGCGTCGCGCGCGCTTCCCCGTAACGGCCGGCGTGCTTGCGCACCTGCCCGAGCAGGCGCGCGAGGATCGCGTCGGCGGGCGCCGCGGTGAGACCGGCGCGGCAATGCTCCTCCGCGACGGCGATATCGCCGGCGCGCAACGCCACCCAGGCGGCGCCCGCCCGGATCGCCGGATCGCGCGGTGCGAGCAAGAGCGCACGATCGATCGCCGCGCGGGCGTCCGCGAAGCGGCGCAGGCCCGCAAGCGCCTGCGCAAGCCCGCTCCAGGGCGCCGCACGTTCGTCGCGCTGCGCGAGCGCGGCGCGAAAGCGCGCTTCCGCGGCGGAGTAATCGCCGTCGGCGAGCGCCAAGTCACCCGCGCACACGAGCGCCGGAACGGACGCGGGCTGCACGCGCAGCGCTTCGGCGCAGGCATTCCGCGCCGCGGCACGATCGCCTGCAGCGGACTCGACGAGCGCGCGCTCCACCCACAATTCCTCGGCAGGCAACGCCATCGTCTTCGCCGATGCGATCGCGCGGTCGAGCGCATCGCGCGCGGCGGCGTAATCGCGCCCCGCGCGCGCCTGGCGCGCGATGCCGAGCAGCGCGCCCGGATGCTCGGGAATGGCCGCGAGCACGTCGTCATAGATCCTGCGCGCGGCACTAGCGTCCCCACGGCGCTCGGCGTCGAAGGCGTGCGCGAACGCGTCCTTCAGCGTCATCTGCATGGCGAAACGCCTCCAGCAGCCTGATGCCGGTGCGCGCCGTCAGCCGGCGCGCAACAACTCACGCAGGTCGTGCGCGAACACGTCGGCCCCCTGCCCGTTCGCGACGTACAGGCGCAGGCGCCCCTGCGGATCGAACACGTACGTGCCGGCGGAATGGTCCATCGTGTACGTGCCAACGCTCGATCCCGGCACCTTCTGGTAGATGATCTTGAACTCCTTGGCCGTGCGCGCGGTCGCTTCGGCGTCGCCATAAAGGCCGAGAAAGCGCCGATCGAATGCGGGCACGTATTGCGCGAGCAGCGCCGGCGTGTCGCGATCGGGGTCGACGGTGATGAAGAGCACCTGCACGCGGTCGGCGTCGGGTCCGAGATCCTTCATCGCCTCGGCGAGCGCCGCGAGCGTCGTTGGGCACACGTCGGGACATTGTGTGTAGCCGAAGAACACGACGACCGCCTTGCCGCGGAAATCGGCGAGCCGGCGCGTGGCGCCCTGCGGGTCGCGCAGCTCGAAGTCGCGCCCGAACGACGATCCGGTGATGTCCGACGCCTTGAACTGCGGGCCACCTGCCGTGCAGGCGACGAGCGATGCGGCGAGCGCGATGGCGGCGAGGCGGCGAAGCGCGGCGAACGGGTGAAACGGATTCTGCATGGAAATCAGGACCTGTTCACACTGCGTCCACGAATGCGAACGGGTGAAGTGGACCGACGATCAAGGCGCTCGACGAAGCAAAGAGGTCAGAGCACGAGCTGCAAGTAGTGATCGACCAGCAGCGCGGTAAAAAGTGCGCCCAGGTAGGTGATCGAGAAGCGGAACATCGCACGCGCGTGCGCGTCGCTGTAAGCGCGGTAGACGCGTACGGCGTGGCGAAGGAACATGCCGCCGAGCACGACGGCCGCCACCAGGTAGGGAAGCCCGCTCATCCGCAGCGCATAGGGCAGCAGCGTCACGGCGAACAGCGCGGCCGTGTAGAGCACGATCATCACCTGCGTGTAATGCATGCCGTGCGTGACGGGCAGCATCGGCAGCCGGGCGTTCGCATAGTCGTCGCGCCGGTACAGCGCGAGCGCCCAGAAGTGCGGCGGCGTCCAGACGAAGATGATCAGGAACAGCAGCAGCGCCTCCGGCGTCACCTGCCCGGTCACCGCCGCCCAGCCGAGCACCGGCGGCATCGCGCCGGACGCGCCGCCGATCACGATGTTCTGCGGCGTCGCCGGCTTCAGCAGCACCGTGTAGACGATGGCGTAGCCGACGAACGTGCCGAGTGTCAGCCACATCGTCAGCGGATTGACGAGCGTGTACAGCAGCGCGAGGCCGGCGGCGCCGACACACGTCGCGAAGGCAAGCGTCTGCCCCGACGTGATCTGTCCGCGCGGCAGCGGCCGCCAGCTCGTGCGCCGCATGAGCTTGTCGATGTTCTGCTCGATCAGGCAGTTGATGGCCGCCGCGGCGCCCGCAACCAGCGCGATGCCGATCGTGCCGAAGAGCACCGGTTCCGCCGGCGGAATCCCCGGCGCGGCAAGGAACATGCCGATCACCGCCGTGAACACGATCAGCGATACGACGCGCGGCTTGGCGAGCGCGAAGAACTGGCGCGCGCGGGTTTCGGCAAAGGCGAGCGTGGTCAACGGAGCAACCGGATGGGCGTTGGCGTGCGCGACATGTGATTTTACCGCAGCGTGCCGCGGAGCCTCCGCGATACCGAGCGATGTGTCGCTCCCGCGCGGGTTTCGCAGAGCGTCCCTAGCCGATGCGCGAGGCGCGGAGCAGCCGGGTCAGGTCCTTCGCCATCGCCTTGATGTCCGGGTCGGCCGGCCACACGAGCACGAGGTTGCCGAGCGGATCGATCAGGTAGATGCGATCGGTTCCCTCCGGCAGCGCCGCCGCGGCGCCCGCGGCAACGCGCGCGACGACGAGATCGGGATGCTCGTCGAGCACGTCCGGCGGCGGCGCGCCCGCATCGGGAATCAGCCAGAGCCGCTGCACGCGCTCGCGCTCCGCGTTCTGGATCGTGCGCGCCTGCCGGGACGCGTACAGCGCGCTCGTGCACACGGCGTCGCAGGCGCCGCCGCCCGCGAAGAGCACGATCCAGCGGCCGCGCAGGTCGCGCGTCGACAGCGGCTTGCCGTCGAGCGTGGTTCCCGCCACGTCGTGGAACGGACGGGCCATCAGCGTCCCGTAATTGACGCGGCTGTCGTGCGGCAGCGCGTAGTAGGCGAGATACGACAGGATGACCGGCGCGACGGCGATCGCCGCGATCAGCATCACCAGCCGCTTCGCGCGCGCCGGGGTTGCCTTCGCGCCGATCCGCTCCGCTTGCATCACCGGCGCCTCGCGCGCGCCACGAGAGGTCGCAGCGTGAACCACAGCCATAGCCCCGCAGCCATCGCGGCGAACGTATACCACTGCATCATGTAGCTCAGGTGCTTCTCGATGCCGGATTCCGGGAGTGCGGAATCGCGCGCGAGCCCGTCGTCCCACGACGACTCGAGCACGTCGACGACGAACGGCAGCACCGGGAGCCCCGTCGCCTCGGCGTATCGCGCCGGATCGAGGTGCTGCCACAACACGCCCTTTGCAGCCGGTGCGCCGCCAAGATCGAGATAGCCGGTCGGCGGAAAGTCGATGCGCCCGCGCAGGGTCACGGTTCCCGACGGCGGCCGCACGTTCGGCAGCACGGCCCGCGACGGGCCGGCGAGAACGAACCCGCGGTCGACCATCACCACGCGGCCGTCCGCGAGCAGCAGCGGCGTCACGACGGTGTAACCGACGCGGCCCGAGTGCACGGCGTTGTCGATGATGATCTGGCGCTGCGCGTCGAACGTTCCCGCGAGCGTCACGCTGCGGAACCGCCACGCGCGCCAGTCGACGGCACCGGGCGGCAACGGCACCGCGGGTGCGCTCGCGGTGGCGGCGATCTGCGCCTCCAGCGCTTCCTTTTCCTGCATGCGGCGGTGCTGCCAGTTCCCGGCCGCCACGCAAACGGCCACCGTGACGATCGCGGCGACGGTCGGAATCCACGCCGGCCGGCGACGGGGCGTCGTGCCCGCTTGCTGCGCCGGATCGGGCGCAAGGCTGCGCATGTTCGCGGTGCTAAACTGAACTCGCAGTTGCAATATCCTCCGCGCTCACGCGCTTCGGAACCTGTTCGCGCTTGGGGCGGCTCTGCGCGCTCACACTCGCCATGAGAGCCATCGTCATCCTCGCGCTCGTCGCGGTCGTCACCGCACTGTTCACGGCGCTCGTATTCCTCTACCGCGATCGCGGCCACGGCAACCGCGTGGTCGCGGCGCTGGCCGTGCGCGTCGTGCTGTCGATGGCGCTGATCGCGTTCCTGGTGTTCTCGTGGTGGATGGGCTGGATCGCGCCGGGCGGCCTATAGCCAGTACACGAGCACGAACAGCAGCAGCCACACGACGTCGACGAAGTGCCAGTACCAGGCGGCGGCCTCGAAGCCGAAATGGTGCTCCGCGTCGAAATGGCCGCGGAACGCGCGGACCAGCATGACCGTCAGCATGATCGCGCCGATCGTCACGTGCAGGCCGTGGAAGCCGGTCAGCATGAAGAACGTCGATCCGTAGACGCCGGTCGTGAGCTTGAGGTTCAGCTCGCTGTATGCGTGCGTGTATTCGTACGCCTGGAACCCGAGGAACGTCACGCCGAGCGCGATCGTGATGAACAGCCAGAGCTTGAGCGCGCCGCGGTGGCCCGACTTGAGCGCGTGGTGCGCGAGCGTCAGCGTTCCGCCCGACGTGACGAGGATGATCGTGTTGAGCAGCGGAATGCCGATCGCGCCCATCGGCGAGAACTGCTGCTGGATGTACGGTCCGACCGTCGGCCATTGCGCGGCGTAGTCGGGCCACAGCATGCGCCCGGTGAGCGAGCCGCCGAGATCGGGCACCGAGACGTTGCGGACATAGAACAGCGCGCCGAAGAACGCCGCGAAGAACATCACCTCGCTGAAGATGAACCAGCTCATGCTCCAGCGGAACGACAGGTCGACCTTCTTGTTGTAGAGCCGGCCCTCCGATTCGCCGATC
>Ga0207706_10000481_pt1 | contig 42622 bp, 37 predicted proteins | sample KBSC53metaG_FD_184318 | JGI IMG/M metagenome (GOLD analysis project Ga0207706, IMG submission 184318) | Corn rhizosphere microbial communities from Kellogg Biological Station, Michigan, USA - KBS C5-3 metaG (SPAdes) (version 2) | ecosystem: Host-associated > Plants > Roots > Rhizosphere > Soil ... | reverse complement strand
TCAGCGACGAGCGCTTCGGCGGTCAGCTCATCACCCGCAAGGGTAAGGTGTATGCGTTCGACGCGATCGAGTGCCTCGCGTCGTACTACCTGCAGAACGCGGCCGCTGGTGACGGCAGCTCGATCTGGGTCGCCGATTTCGCGAACCCCGGACGCTGGGTCGAGGCCAAGAACGCTCTGTTCGTTCGCAACGACGCGCATCAGAGTCCGATGGGGCTCAACCTGGTGGCATTGAGACACGACGCCGACAAGGCAGCCGCTGGTCAGGCGCAGGGCACGACGCTGCGATGGCAGGAAGTGCTCGCGCTCGTTGAGAGCCACGGCAGGAGCTCGGATCCCGCCGAGGCGGCCGGTGTCGCGCGGTAGTGTATTCGCGTTGGCCGGCGCGATTGCCCTCTCGAGCGGCAGCGCGGTCCTTCGGGCGCAGAGCGACGTGGTCGTATCGCCGTCCGGCACGATCCGCACACTCACGCAGGCGCTGCAAGTCGCGGCGCCCGGCGCCCGCGTCGTCGTGAAAGCAGGTGTCTATCGCGAGCCCACGATCGTGGTGCAGCGTCCGGTCACCATCGCCGGAGAGCGAGGTGCGATCCTGGAGAGTGACCAAAGCCGCCAGATCCTCACCGTGCAGGCCGACGACGTCACCGTCCGCGGGCTCGAGCTCCGTCACGTCGCGACGAGCTTCGTGGAGGACCGCGCCGCGATCCGCGTGCAGGACGCCACCAACTGCGTCATCGAGGACAACACGATCGAGGACGCGTTCTTCGGCATCTACCTGGCGCGCGTCGATCGATGCCGAGTGGCAGGTAACCGGCTGCGCGCGAGCAAGGGCAGGGAATCCGCGTCAGGCAACGGGATCCACCTCTGGACGTCGAATCACGTCACGGTCGAAGGGAACGAGATCACGGGGCACCGCGATGGGATCTACCTGGAGTTCGTACACGAGAGCGACGTGCGCGGCAACATCAGTGAAGGCAATCTCCGATACGGAATGCACTTCATGTATTCCGATGACTGCCGGTACGTCGCCAACACGTTTCGCCGCAACGGATCGGGCGTCGCGGTCATGTACACGAAGCGGATCGAGATGACCAACAACCGCTTCGAGGACAACTGGGGTGCCGCGTCCTACGGTCTCCTGCTCAAGGAGATCCTCGAGCCCGTGCTGTACGGCAACCACTTCACCCGGAACACCGTCGGCCTCCTCGTCGACGGCGTGACCCGCCTGCGCGCGGAGCGCAACGACTTCGTCGATAACGGCTGGGCCGTAAAGCTGATGGCCAGCGCCCAGGACGGATCGTTCACGGCGAACGAGTTCAGGGGCAATACGTTCGATGTCGCGACGAACAGCCGAGAGACCACGGCGACGTTCGCTGGCAACTACTGGGACGACTACAAGGGCTACGACCTGAATCGCGATGGCGTCGGGGACGTCCCGTATCATCCCGTTAGGCTCTTCTCGCTGCTCGTCGCCCAGAACGAGCCGGTGCTGATCGCCCTTCGCAGTCCGTTCGTCACGCTCCTCGATCTGGCCGAGCGTGTGTTGCCGTCACTCACACCGGAGACGCTGGCGGATGGGTCGCCTTCGATGCGGAGACTGCGATGATCAGGATCACGGAGCTCACGAAACGCTTCGGTCCGCTGCACGTACTGCGCGGGCTCGATCTCGAGATCGCCGCGGGCAGAGTGACGGCCATCCTCGGACCGAACGGCGCGGGCAAGACAACGCTCATGAAGACGATCCTCGGCCTAACGAGAAGTGACGGTGGGAAAATTCTGGTCGACGGCGAGCGGGTGAGCGATGACCCGGCCTATCGGTCGCACATCGGCTACATGCCGCAGATCGCGCGCTTTCCCGAGAACCTGACCGGGGCGGAGCTCATCGCGATGCTTCGCGATCTGCGCGGCGCCGACGCCGCAATCGACGACGACCTGATCGCACGGTTCAGGCTCGACGATCAGCTGCGGAAGCCGCTGCGCGTGTTATCGGGTGGGACGCGGCAGAAGGTGAACGCGGTGCTCGCGTTCCTGTTCCAGCCCGACCTGCTCGTGCTGGATGAGCCGACGGCGGGTCTCGACCCCGTATCGAGCGGAATTCTCAAGGACAAGATCGGGGAAGTGCGCGATGCTGGCCGGACCGTGATCGTGACGTCGCACGTCCTGAGCGAGCTCGACGCGCTCGCCGACGACATCGTGTTTCTGGTCGATGGGCAGCTTCGCTACACAGGCTCGATCCGCGATCTCAAGAGAGCCACGCGACAGCTCAGTCTGGAGCGGGCGATCGCCCACGTCATGGTAGCGGCAGAGGGCGCAGTCGCATGAACACGACCACGAAGATCGTCCGATACGAGCTCCGCGATGTGCTGCGGAGTCGCGCGCTGATCGTCTACGCGCTGTTCTTCTTCGGCCTGACCGATGTGCTGCTGCGCTTCGGTGGCGGCGGGGCGCGGGCCGCGCTGAGCCTGATGAATGTCGTGCTGCTGCTCATCCCGCTCGTCGCGATCGTCTTCGGGACGATCTATCTCTACAACGCGCGCGAGTTCACGGAGCTACTGCTCGCGCAGCCGGTCCATCGCCGACAGCTGTTCGCCGGTCAGTACCTGGGGCTCGCCCTGTCGCTCTCCGCGGCGTTCGTGACAGGCCTCGGGTCGGCGCTCGCGCTTCACGCGGGTGACGACGTCGATCATCTCGCGACGCTCGTGGTGGTCGCAGCCAGTGGCATCCTGCTTACCCTCATCTTCACGGCGTTCGCGACGCTCATCGTCGCGCGCGTGGACGACAAGGTGAAGGGCATCGGGATCGCGATCGGACTGTGGCTCGCGGGCACGGTGTTGTACGACGGCCTCGTGATGTTGGGCCTCATGGTGTTCGCCGACTATCCGCTGGAGCGGCCGGCGCTGGCGGCGATGATCGCCAACCCGATCGATCTGGCGCGCGTGCTGATTCTCATGCGGCTGGACGTCTCGGCGCTCATGGGCTACACGGGCGCAGTGTTCGAGAAGTTTTTCGGCAGTGCGGGCGGTACCGCGCTCGCTTCGCTGGCGCTGGTCCTGTGGACTGGCGTCCCACTCCTGTTGGGAGCTCGACGCTTTCAGCGGAAGGATTTCTAACCACACGACCAGGGAACTTCTGATGCGATACGTGAATCCGACTCCGATCATTGTCGCGGCCGCGTTTCTGCTCGCCGCATGCGGCGGAAACGACAAGGAGCAGTCCGCGTCCGAGAGCGCAGCGCAGCCTGCGGCGGCGGCAGCAGCAACCACCTCGAGCAGCGCCGCCTTCGGCGAGAACCTGACGCCCGACGCCGGCGGCAAGGTCATCGAGGTGCACCTGCTCACCGATGACCAGGGGAACAACAAGTTCGAGCCGAACCAGTTCGAGGCCCATCAGGGTGATGTCATCCGGTTCACGCTCAAGACCGGCGTGCATAACGTGGACTTCTTCGCGGACTCGAACACGGTCAAGGCCGGGCTGCCCGCGGCGAGTGCGCTGCTCCAGCTTCCGGGACAGACGGCCGATCTCAAGGTCACGCTCGCGCCAGGTAAGTACTACTTCCAGTGCGACCCGCACGCCGCGTTAGGCATGAAGGGCCACCTGGAGGTCGAGGCAAAGGAGTGATGAAAAGGGGGTCAGTGTGGAGGCAGCACGACGTCATTGAGGAAGAACGCCGCCAGCTCGGCCCGGCCCGCAAGCCCGGCCTTTTCGTACACGACGCCGGCGTGCTGCCGCACCGTACGCTCGCTCCGGCCGGTGAGCGCGGCGATCTCCTTGTGTCCGTGACCCTTGAGCAGCATGAGCGCGACCTCGCGCTCGGTCGGCGTTAAGTGCCAGCGCCTGAATTGTGAATCGATCGCGCAACCGAGCCCCTCGAGCGCGGCCTCGGCGCTTGCTTTCCACGCGTCGCGCTCCAGCCGCTGTGCCTCGAGCGACTGGCGGAGCGCCAGGCTCGAGTGCGCCGATCGCCACCAGCCAAGCCATAGCGTCGTTGCCATCACGAGCGCGCCGGCGATCATCAGCGTTTCCACGATGACGTGAAACGACAGCCACCTGGCTGGCCTGTCCATCGCAAGATCAACGGTCCCGCCCACCACGATGGAAACCAGTGCGACCGCGAGAATCCACCGCAACCTCGCGTTGACGCCGTCGATCTCGGCGGTTCCTCGCAGAGCCTCGCCTCCGTCATTTGACGGAGGGGACGAGAATGCCGGCGATTCCGACAAAGAGCGGATACCCGCGCCCGCGCCGATTGCCGACGTTAGGGTCGACTCTCGGTTCACGGAGGCACCGCTCATGTCAGGCATACCACTGCACCCTCTCGTCGTCCACTTCCCAATCGTGCTCGTGACACTGCTTCCAATCTCGATCGCGATCGCCCTCTGGATTATCAGGAAAGGCGCTACGCCGCGTCGGGTATGGTCCGTACCGGTGGCATTGGCTGCAGCGCTTGCTCTGAGCGCCTGGGTCGCCACGCAGACTGGCGAATCGCAGGAGGACCGCGTCGAGCGCGTGGTGACGCGCGGCGCGCTGCACGGTCATGAGGAAGCCGCGGAGCGATTCCTGGTTCTTTCCACCGTCCTCGTGCTCGTGACCGCGGCCGGACTCGCGCGCGGCACCGTCGGCCGCGCCGCCCGCCTCGTCTCGGCCGCCGGGGCACTCGGCCTCGTGGTGGCCGGCGTCCAGGTGGGACACAGCGGCGGGACGCTGGTCTACCGCGAGGGCGCCGCCAACGCCTACACCGGCCCGAACGCCACTCCGACCCGCGACGTGTCCGAGACGGAAAGCGACAACCATTAAGTAAGACCGCGGGCAAGCGGTGCTCCCCGCCGAACTCCCAGGACGAGCGCGAGCCGGTCGGCGATGCTCCCGTAGCAGGGGCAGGCCAGGCGCTCGAGGCCGCGGCGGTTGACGAGCGCCACGCGTCCCCGACTGTACTCGATGAGCCGCTTGGCCTGCAGCTGCCGCGCGACGACCGACACGGTCTGCCGGCTCGTCCCGAGCATGTAGGCGAGAAACTCCTGGGTCACGGGGAACTGCCGTCCCTCGACGCGGTCGTGGATCATGAGCATCCACCGCGCGCATCGCTCGAGCGGTGTGTGGCCGACGTTGCACGCGGCACAGAGCGCCACCTGATCGAACAGCGCCTGCGAAAACCGTGTGACCGCCAGGCGGAATGGTTCGCTTTCTGCTACTAATTGCCGCAGGACGCTTTCGCTCACGCGGCACGCACGGCCGGGAATCTGGACGAGCACGCGAGTGACGGTCGTTGGGACGCCAAGAAGTGGAGCGTGCCCGGCAAGGCCTTCGCGCCCGATCATGGCGACCTCCAGCGCGCTGCCAATCGCGGGACAGCACACGTGGGAGATGACGCTGTCCTCGGGGAAATAGGCGTGCGAGATGGCGTGGCCCGGCTCGTAGATCACCTGGCCTGCGACGAGTGAGATCTGCTCGACGTCGACTGCGACCCGGCGGTACTGACGCTCGGAGAGCGCGGCGAGAATGCGGTTACCCGGTCGTCGCGTCGCCAGCCGCGAGGTCACCCGCGTCGCCATCCGGCCTCCGTTCTTCTTAATGCCTCCACCCGCGCCGAGTCGCGTGTCGCGGAACATGCTTTGCAATGTCGGGTCCGCGACATTGGCAAAACAACCAATTGTCGATGTGGAGGACCCGTGGGACTGGCGACTGAGCATCTGGAGACCGCCCCAGCGACGACCGAGCGCCTAACGCGCCTGTGGCCGCCGCCGCGATCGATCCTGGCCTGGCTCGCGACCGTCGACCACAAGAAGCTCGGCACCCGGTACATCGTCACCGCGTTCGTGTTCTTCGCGCTCGGCGGCGTCGAAGCCGCGGTCATGCGGGCACAGCTCGCCCGACCCGAGGCGCAGCTCCTCTCCCCAGAGGCGTACAATCAGCTGTTCACGATGCACGGCGTGACGATGATGTTCCTCTTCGTCCAGCCGGTGCTCTCGGGGTTCAGCTTCTACCTCACGCCGCTCATGATCGGCGCGCGTGAGCTCGCGTTCCCGCGCCTCAACAGCTTCAGCTACTACGTTTTCCTGCTCGCCGGCATCTTCATCTACACGAGCTTCCTCATCGGCGCGGCCCCGAACGCGGGCTGGTTCAACTACACGCCGCTTTCGAGCTCGCTCTACAACTCCGGGCCGAACATCGACTTCTACGCGCTCGGGCTCCTCTTCCTCGGCATCTCCACCACCGCCGGCGCGATCAACGCCATCGTCTCGATTCTCAAGCTGCGCGCTCCGGGCATGTCGGTCGACCGCATGCCGCTCTTCCTCTGGAGCTCGCTCACGATGTCGGTGTCCGTCGTGTTCGCGATACCCGCCCTCTCCGCCGCGCTCCTCTTCCTCGAGCTCGAGCGCCATTGGGGCTTCGTGTTCTTCGACAGCCGCTTCGGTGGCAACCCGATGCTGTGGCAACAGCTGTTCTGGGTGTTCGGCCACCCGTGGGTGTACATCGTCTTCCTGCCGGCCACCGGCATGCTGTCGATGGTGATCCCGACGTTCTCACGCCGCCCGATGGTGGGACACACGTTCATCGCGCTCGCCACGGTGGTGACGGGGTTCGTCGGGTTCGGCGTCTGGCTCCACCACATGTTCGCCGACGGACTGCCGCAGCTCTCCATGAGCTTCTTCGGCGCCGCGAGCATCACGATCTCCATTCCGAGCGCCGTCCAGATCTTCGCGTGGCTCGCGACCATGTACTACGGACGCGTGATCTTCGCGACGCCGATGCTGTTCGCCCTGGGCTTCATCGTCCAGTTCGTGATCGGCGGCATCAGCGGTGTCATGACGGCCGCGGTGCCGTTCGACTGGCAGGCGACCGATACGTACTTCGTGGTCGCGCACATCCACTATGTGCTGGCGGGCGGAACACTCTTCGGCGTCTTCGCGGGAATCTATTACTGGTATCCGAAGATGTTCGGCCGCATGCTCGACGAACGGCTCGGGAAGCTGAGCTTCTGGGTGATGTTCGTCGGCTTCAACGTCGGGTTCTTCCCGATGCACGTGAGCGGCCTCCTCGGCATGCCGCGTCGCGTCTACACCTACGCGCCCAGCCCCGGCGTCGACGCGGCCAACCTCATCTCCACCATTGGCGCATACGTGTTCGCGATCGGCGTCCTCGTCACGCTCTGGAACGTCGTCCGAAGCCGCGCGACCGGTGCGGTCGCGGGTCCGAACCCGTGGGGCGCGGGAACGCTCGAGTGGCTGGCCCAGTCGCCACCGGAGAACTACAACTTCGCGAGCATGCCGGTGGTGAGCGGCCGCGACCCGCTGTGGACCAACGCCGTCTCACCAGGCCCGGCGTACGATGCGGACCGCCTAACGCCCCGCACGTCGGCGCTCGACGCTGACATCGAAGCGGCCGTCGAGCTGCCGGACGACAACTACTGGCCGGTGGCGGCTGCCGTCACGCTGCTCGTCGCCTTCGGCGCGCTCCTCACGCGCTGGTACTGGCTATTCGGCCTCGCGCTCGCGGCCACGCTCCTCGGCAGCGCACGATGGATGTGGCCGCTCCAGACCGAGGTCGCGGAGACCGAGGTATGACGGCCGTCGAGCTGCGCTCCGACCATCTGCTGCCGCCAGTGTGGAAGCCGAGTCAGGAAGTCGGCTGGTGGGCGATGGCGCTCGTCTGCATGAGCGAAGCAGCGCTCTTCGCCTACTTCCTCGCCGGCTACTTCTACCTCGGCGCTGCGAACCCAGCCTGGCCACCGGCAGGAACCGAGAAACCGAAGCTCGAGATCCCACTGATCATGACGGCGCTGCTGGTGTCGAGCAGCATTGTGCTCATCGTCGCCGAGAAGCAGCGAGAGCATGGGAAGCGCGCCATCTACCGAGCCGGCAGCGCCCTCACGATGCTGCTGGGCATCGGGTTCCTGGCACTCCAGGCGACCGAATATCGCGAAAAGCTCCGCAGCATGGGGCCAACCGAACACGCGTACGCGTCGCTCTTCTATACCATCACGGGCGTCCATGGCGCGCACGTCGCGTTCGGTCTGCTCCTCCTCCTGTACACACTCCTGCGCGACGCGACCGGCCGCGTCGATCCCGAGCGGCCGATCGTGGTGAAGGTGTCGTCGCTCTACTGGCATTTCGTGGATGCCGTGTGGCTCGTGATCCTGGTGTCGCTCTACCTCTCACCCCGGCTCACCTAACGAGGCGTCATGGCGACTCTCAGCCAGCGTGAGCCATCGCCCATCCCGACCGGCCGACTCTGGGCCGGTGTCGTCCTTGCACCCGCGGCGTGGTGCGTGGCTGAACTCCTGGGCTACTATCTCGTCTCGCGGGCGTGCGACCGTGGCGCCGCGAGCACGGTGGCGCATGCGGGGATGACGCAGGACGCCGTGGCCATCGGGCTCGGCGTCGTTGCGGTCGTCGGGCTCGTGATCGCGGCGGGCAACTGGCAGCGCGTTCGTAAGCGGTCGACGCCGAACCCGGCGGCCGCCTGGGGCCGCGCCCACTTCATGGCCCTGGCGGGCGTCGTGGCGAGCGCGCTCTTCGTGTTGGGCATCGTGCTGTTCGCGCTGCCGCCACTTCTGGGGAACGCGTGCGATCAGGTGCGGTGACCATGAATCCCATGCTCCGTATCGGTCGTGTGGCGCGCCTGGCCAGCATCGCGGTTTCGGTGGCGACGGCTGTCGCGTGGGTTACCGCGTGCCGCGCTGCCGAGGGAAGCGTGATCGCGGGGGCGAGCGTGAAGCGTGGCCGCCAGTCGCTCGCGGATTTTGGCTGCGGGTCGTGCCACGAGATCCGCGGTGTCACCGGCGCGCACGGGAAAGTCGGTCCCCCACTCACGGGTGTTGCGGATCGCAGCATCATCGCCGGCGAGCTCGCGAACACGCCGGAGAACATGGTGCGCTGGATTCGCGATCCCGTCGCCATCGAGCCCAACACGGCAATGCCGAATCTGCACGTGATCGAGCCGACGGCGCGCGACATGGTGGCCTATCTCTACACGCTCCGCTGATGCGACGAGACGGAGGAAGGCAGAGACTCATGATATCGATGCGCAGGATGACGGTCGCGGCTGTCGTAGGGGCATTGGGGTCTGGTGCGGCGTGCAACGACAAGACACCGGAGCAGCGCGATACCACACGTGCGGCGCTTCCGCCGAAACCGGCGGCACCACAGCTGGCGTCGCCGGCGGGGAACACGACGGCGCCATCCGTCGCCGAGTTGCCGGCGGGCGCGACGGCCGCGCAGGGAAGCGGCGAGTGGTGGATGCCGGGCCGGGACTTCTCGGGAAGCCGGTACAGCACACTCGACGAGATCAATACGTCGAACGCCCGGGGCCTGAAGGTGGCGACGACGTTCTCGACCGGAGTGCTGCACGGACACGAGGGACAGCCACTCGTGGTCGGCAGCACGATGTACGTGGTCACGCCGTACCCCAACCTCCTCTATGCGATCGACCTGACCAAGCCCGGTGGTGCGCTCCGGTGGTCGTACACGCCGGCGACCGACTCGCGTGCGGTCGGGATCGCGTGCTGCGACGTGGTCAACCGCGGTGCCGTGTATGCGGACGGCAAGATCATCTACAACACGCTCGATGCGCAGACGGTCGCGGTGGACGCGACGACGGGCAAGGAGGCGTGGAAGGTCCGCATCGGAGACGTGAACATCGGCGAGACGATCACAATGGCGCCGCTCGTGGTCAAGGGCAAAGTCATCGTCGGTAACAGTGGCGCCGAGCTTGGCGTGCGTGGCTACGTCGTGGCGCTCGACCTAACGAGTGGCAGACAGATCTGGAAGGCATACAGCACCGGCCCCGATACCGACGTGCTCATTGGGCCCGAGTTCAAGCCCTTCTACGCCAGGGACCGCGGTACTGACCTGGGCGTGAAGACGTGGACGAAGGACCAGTGGAAGTTGGGCGGCGGGACGGTCTGGGGATGGGTCTCGTACGATCCCGAGACGAATTCGCTCTTCTACGCCACCGCGAATCCCGGCGTCTGGAATCCGGACCTGAGGCCCGGCGACAACAAGTGGTCCATCACGCTGTTCGCGCGCGACCCCGACAACGGGCACGCGAAGTGGGCCTACCAATTCGTGAAGCACGACGCGTGGGACTACGACGAGATCATGGAGAACGTGCTCGTCGACATGCCCGTGAACGGTCAGCCGCGGAAGCTGCTCATCCATCCGGGGCGCACCGGCTTCGTGTACACGTTCGACCGCACGACCGGGGAGCTGCTCAACGCGGAGAAGTATCAACCCACCAACTGGGCGCTGCGCGTCGATACGAAGTCGGGTGAGACCATCGAGGACCCGACGAAGCGGACGCACGACGGCGTGGTGACCCGGGACATCTGCCCGTCCTCCACGGGCGCGAAGGATCAGCAACCGTCGGCGTTCTCCCCGCGCAGCGGACTGCTCTACATCCCGGCGCACAACGTGTGCATGGACTACGAGGGCGTCGAAGCGAACTACATCGCCGGCACACCGTACCTCGGCGCCAGCGTGAAGATGTTTCCCGGGCCGGGAGAAGGCGGCTACCGCGGCGAGCTGGTGGCGTGGGACCCGGTGCGCGCTCGCCCGGTGTGCAGCGTGAAGGAGGATCTGCCGCTCTGGAGCGGCGTCCTCGCGACGGCCGGAGATCTCGTCTTCTACGGCACGATGGATGGCTGGTTCAAGGCGATCGATGCACGGACGTGCGCGGAGCTGTGGAAGTTCAAGACCGGCTCGGGGATCGTCGGCAACCCGATCGCGTACAAGGGCCCGGACGGCAAGGAGTACATCGCCGTGTACTCGGGCATTGGCGGGTGGATGGGCGCCGTCGCGTTCCCGGACGTCTCGACGGATGACCCGTACACCGCGTTAGGCGTCGCCGGTGCAGTCCCGGATCTCAAGATGAAATCGGCGATGGGAGGGATGCTCTATGTCTTCGCGCTCTGACGTCCCGGCCGGCGTCAGCCGGCGAGGAGCCGCGGTTCCGCCGCGCACGGAGCTCCTGGTCCTGCTGTTGCCGGCAGTGCTGCTGGGTCTCGTGGCGTCACGCAGTCACGAGGATGCTTACGGGCACGAATCTGCGCCCGCGCCACGCGGCGTGCGCGCGCTGCGCGTCTGTGCGGACCCGAACAACCTCCCCTTCTCCAATGACAGGGAGGAAGGATTCGAGAATCGGATCGCATCCCTGATCGCGAGCGACCTCGGCGTACCGGTGAGGTATACGTGGTGGCCCCAGCGGCGCGGGTTCGTTCGCAATACGCTCAAGGCCGGAATCTGCGACGTGGTGATGGAGGTGCCGAGCGGGTACGAGCTCACCGGCCACACGGCGCCGTACTACCGGTCGACGTACGTGTTCGTCACGCGCGCGGACCGGCACCTCTCGATCCGGACGTTCGATGACACGGCGTTGCGCCACCTGCGCGTCGGCATCCACATGATGGGTGATGACTACGCCAACTCACCCGCGGCCATCGCACTGGCCAAGCGCGGGCTCGGTGGGCAGGTCGTGCCGTACATGATCTACGGTGATTACTCCGAGCCCAACCCGCCGGCGCGGCTCATTCGCGCGGTGGCGACGGACTCGGTGGATGTCGCGGTGGCCTGGGGTCCCTTGGCCGGCTACTTCGCGAAGCGCTCACCAACGCGGCTCGTGCTGACGCCGGTCTCGCCGAATGCCGACGGGTTCGCGTACAGCATGTCGCTCGGCGTCAGGCGCGGTGACAGCACATGGCGCGCGACGCTCGACGACGAGCTGGCGAGGCGGCGCCGCGACATCCGGCGGATCCTCGAGGAGTACGGCGTACCGCTCGTGCACGGTGGCGCGCGGTGAACCGTGAAGGAGGCACTCATGCGTGAGCTCGGTCGTGCGAGCCTTCTCGTCGTCACCGTCGTGGCCGCGGCCGCCGCGTGCCGCCAGTCTGACGCGAGGCAGCTGGCCGCCGCGGGGGCGACGTCGGACAGCCCATTTCTCATGGGTCCACAACCCGGTGCGGACCGGGCGATCGCGCGGCCCGTGAACCCGTACGCCGGGAACACGAATGTGCTCGCCGACGGGCGACGTCTTTTCAACTGGTACAACTGTTCGGGATGTCATGGGGACCACGCTGGTGGCGGCATGGGGCCGAGCCTCCGCGATTCCCTGTGGTATTACGGCGGCGACGACGCGTCCATCTTCGCGTCGATCACCGAGGGGCGGCAGCACGGGATGCCGGCGTGGGGCGCGAAGGTGCCGCAGGACCAGCGGTGGGAGATCGTGACCTACATCAAGTCGCTCCGAACGCCGAACGAGCCCGACCCGCCGCGGTGAGGACGACCGATGAGTGACATGAGCATCTTCTCGGACGCCACCGACGCTGCCGCACGGGTGACGCGCCTAACGTGGTTCATGATCGTGCTGGCGGCGGTGGTGTACGCGGCCGTGATGGCGGTCATGGTGGTCGCGATGCGGCGCAACCGCGAGCGGGATGCTGGTCGCGTCGACCTGTCCGATCGGGGGAACCGGTGGGTGGTCGTCGGCGGGCTCATCATGCCGGCGATTGTCCTCGCGGCGGTCCTCGTCGCAGCGCTCGGCACCATGGGACGCGAGCGAAACCCGCGACCGGCGCTCACGATTCACGTGACGGGACATCAGTGGTGGTGGGAAGCGCGTTACGAGTTCGCAGACCTGCCCGATCGCTTCGACACCGCCAACGAGATCCACGTGCCGGTCGGCGTACCGGTCCAGCTCGAGCTGACGACGAACGACGTCATTCACAGCTTCTGGGTGCCGCAGCTTCAGGGGAAGATCGATCTGATCCCCGGCGACACGAACCAACTCCGCCTCGTCGCCAAACGCGCGGGTACGTATCGCGGTGTCTGTTCGGAGTTCTGCGGTGCGGAGCACGCGAAAATGGGGATGGTGGTAGTTGCGGAGGATTCAGCGACCTTCAGGCAATGGGCAAGGAAGGAGCTCGGCGACGCGGCGATCCCGACCGACAGTCTCGCGGCCGAGGGAAAGCGGCTGTTCGAGTCCGCACCGTGCTCGTTATGCCACACGGTACGCGGCACATCGGCGAAGGCGACCCTCGGGCCGGACCTGACGCACATCGGCAGCCGTTCCACGATCGCAGCCGGGACTCTCCCGAACACGGTCGGAAACCTCGAGGCGTGGATCGCGAACGCGCAGGCGATCAAGCCCGGGGCGCTCATGCCGACGCTCTCGGTGTTCTCGGGCCAGCAGCTGCGTGCGGTCGCGACGTACGTGGCCAGCCTGAAGTGAGCAGCCGGTGAGTCTGCGCAACGAAGCGCCTAGTGACGGAGGAAGCGTATGAGCCGACAGCGGTCGGATACTGAAGCCCTGCCGATGCGGCACCCCGAGCGGTGGCTCGCCGTGCTCCGCCTAACGGTCGGGCTCTGGTTCCTCAAGAGCCTGTTCACCAAAGTGTCGGTGGCGTTCGTGGGCGGCGTCATTCCGCTGCCCGTTGCATCGGAACGCTGGATCGCGACGATGCCGAAGCTCATCACGAAATATGCGGCCGAGAACCCGTTTCCGGCGTACAAGGCGTTCCTGCTCGGAACGGTCGTTCCGAGCCACACCTACGCACATCTCACGGCCCTTGGCGAATCAGCCGTCGGCATCTCGCTCACGCTCGGGCTTCTCACCGAGGTCGGTGCGGTATTCGGCGCGCTCCAGGTCATCCTGTATGGTCTCGCCGTACAGCACATGAGCTCGGGACAGCAGGGGTTCCACGTGATGCTGCTCGCGATGATGATCGCATTCCTGTTCGCGCATGCCGGGCGTGTGTGGGGAGTGGACGCGTGGCTGTGGGCGCGCCTGTCGCGTCGGCCGTTTGACTGGCAAGTCAATCAGGCGCCGCACGCATCGGGTGCGCGGCTGGCGGTCATGTTGATCGCGGCGTTAGGCATTCCGCTCGGTCGGGCGCGTGGCCAGCAGGTGATCGCCACCAACGAAGGGAGTGGCACGGTGAGCGTGATCGAGGGCACGGCCGTCGTCGCAACGATTCCCGTCGGAAATCGGCCACGCGGGCTCGTCGTCTCGAGGGACGGAAAACGCGCGTACGTCGCGCTCGGAAAGGACGACGCCGTCGGGGTCATCGACCTCGAGGCCCGGCGCGTGGTGGACAAAATTCCCGTGGGAACGGATCCGGAGCAGGTTGCCCTGAGCTCCGATGGCCGCACGGTCTATGTCTCGAACGAGGCACTCGACTCGGCAACGGCTGTTTCCGTGGACGGACACGCCACGCACTTTCGGGTGCCAGTAGGAAAGGAGCCGGAGGGTGTGTCGGTGAGCCCTGACGGGGCGAAGGTGTATGTCACTGGCGAGTCCGACTCGAGCGTGACCGTCCTCGATGCCTCGACGGGGCGTCGGCTGCGCGTCATTCAGGTGAGCAGGCGGCCGCGATTCATGGCCTTCGCCCCTCGTGGTGACTGGGCGCTCGCGAGCACGGAAGAGGGAGGTACGGTGCACGTCATCGACGTGCGGCGAGACAGTCTGCTCTCGACCATCGTGATCGGCGATCGGACGACGAAGCCGACGGGCATCGCGATCTCGCCAGACGGGCGCTGGGCGTACGTCGCGAACGGCCGCGCGAACCAGGTGAGCGTGCTCGACATGCAAGACCGGAAGGTCGTCGCGTCGATACCGGTCGGCGAACGGCCGTGGGGCGTTGCCCTCACGCCTGACGGGGCGACGCTCTACGTCGCGAGTGGTCGCTCGAACGCGATTACCGTGGTGTCGACGGCGAAGCGCGTGGTCACGCAGACGATTCCGGTTGGAGAACGGCCCTATGGTGTCGCTGTGGTAGTGAGGAATCGGGAATAGGGAGCTTTTGCGTGATTCGTTCTTCGCGATCAGTCGTCAACCCGGACGACGCGCGGCGTAGCTGACAACGGGCAATACACGGCAGATTCCTCAGTCAGTGCGGAACACGATCGCCGGATCGGTACGTGCCGCACGATTGGCGGGCACGTACGTCGCGATGACCGCCACGACGATCACCGAAGCGAGGGCGCCCACCATCGTCGGAACATCGACCGGCGCGATGCCGAAGAGCCACCGGGAGAGCAGCGGAGCCAGCGCGACACTCGCGGCGAGACCAAGCGCGGCGCCGGTCCACATCGGCCGAAGTCCCTGCCTAACGAATAACGCAACCACCTCACCGGGCCGAGCACCGACGGCCAGCCGAATCCCGACCTCCTTGGCTCGGCGCGCCACGACGAACGACACGACACCGTAGAGCCCCACGGCGCTCAGGAAGAGCGCGAGCGCCGCGCCCACGGACAGCACGGCGCCCCCGAGCCTCAGCTCCGTGTACGTCGAGCGCCGCTGCGCGTCCATGGTGATCATCTCGGTCACGGGGACCGCGACGTCCACCGCCTCCAACGCTCGCCGGATCGGCGTGAAGAGCTGCGCCGGATCCCCCCGCACACGAATCGCTACACGCGCATCGATCTGCGGCTCGAAGGTGTTCTGCCAGAACGCGACATAGGCCGACGCCGGCGGCGATTCATCGGAGCGATGCGCGCGATAATTCCGGACGACGCCGACAATCTCGAACGGCTTCCCGCCCAGGATGATCGTTCGCCCGACGACGTTGATCGTCGACCAGAGTCTCTGCGCCAACGCTTCGTTCACCATCGCAACCGGTGGCGACGAAGGCGTATCACGACTGGAGAACTCGCGCCCCGCCAGCACCGACACGCCGAGCGTCGCGAAATACCGCGGCCCGATGTCGAAGTAGTCGACCGCCGGCCTGTTACGGCTGCTCGCCGTGGGTTCGCCGGGAAGCGCCAGCGGAACGATCTCTGTCGCCTGCCTCACGATCGACCCGCGCACGGGCACCGCATCGACGACGCCGGGTACCCGACGAATCGACTCGAGCGCGCGCGAGAGATATGCCTGCGCACGATCCGGCGTGTACCCAACGAGGCGCGGCCGCAAGCGGAGCTGGGCGAGGTGATACGAGTCGAGGTTCCCGCTCGTCATCACGCGTGCGAAGCTGCGCGTCAACAGTCCGGCAGCGATGAGCAATGAGAGCGAGAGCATCATCTGCCCCGCAATGAGCACGCTCCTGACGTGGTTTCGAGCCGTGCCTCCGCTGCCACTCTTCAACGCCTCTACCGGATCGACGCGTGAGATCCGCATGGCCGGCATGAGACCGAACAGCACTACGGTCAGGATCGTGATGGCCGCGCAGAACGCTGCGACACGCCAGTCGAGTGAAACGACCAGGCGATGGATATAGCCCTCATTGTCGGCGGCGAAGAAGCCGACGAGCGCGCGGGATGTCCAAACCGAAACCAGCAAGCCCACCGCGCTCCCGAGCAAGCCGATGATCACGCTCTCGGCGATCAGCTGCCGCGCGAGACGCCAGCGGCTTGCTCCGAGCGAACGCCGGAGGGCAAGCTCGCGGTGTCGCGCAACGCCTCGGGCGAGCAGCAGGCCGCTCAGGTTCGCGCACGCCACCGCCATGAGCACGACGGCGATCGCCGCGAGGAGCGTGCTGAGCCGCGCGTAGTCGCGCTGCTGCCACGTTGGGACGCCGGTAGCAGGCGTCACGGCGATCGCGTGGATCGAGTCGCTCGGGTCGGTCGCATCGAGCAGCGTCTGGCGTAGCCCCGCCAGCTCGGCGCGTGCGGCGCCTAACGACGCGCCGGGCGCGAGCCGTGCCATCACGGACGTGATGGGACATGTCCGCTCGAGCGCGTCGCACCATCGGTAGCCCACGTGAAGCATCATCGTGGGAATCCAGAGCTCGTTGATCCAGCCGCTCGTGACGCCCTCGAACCCCCGCGGTGCGACGCCAATGATCGTGAACACGCGCGTGTTGATCGTAACGTGCTCGCCGATGACACCGGGGTCGCCGGCGAAGTGGCTTTGCCAGAGCCCGTAACTGATAACGGCGACCGCGTCACGATCGGGCACCGCGTCCTCGTTGCGATCGAAGAACCGCCCCAGCGCCGGCCTGACACCGAGCATCGGGAAATAGTCGGCTGACACGACCGCACCGAGCACCTCGGCGGACTCGTTGTGGCTCGTTAGGTACAGCGGGGCCGTGGAGTAGTGCGCCGCAACGAGGTCGAAAGCGCGGGCGCGCCCGCGAAGCGCCTGGTATGCCGGAAAGCCGAGTTGGCGATCGAACTCCGGGCGATCGGCGCCGTAGATCCTGACGAGGCGCTTCGCTTCCGGCACGTTCAACGGGCGAAGGTAGACCGTGTTGACGAAGCTGAACACGGTCGTCGTCGCGGCGATCGCGAGCGCAATGGTGAGAACGGCACTCACGGCGAACCCGGGGTTGCGACGAAGCGCGTTTCCACCGTAGCGGACGTCGCGCGTGAAATCCTCGAGCAGTCGGCTGCGCTGCTGGTCGCGCGCCTGCTCGATCCAGTAGGTGCGTCCGCCCAGCGCGGCGAGGGCGACTCTCCGTGCTTCGTCGGGCGACATGCCGCGTCGCACGTTCCGGTCGGTCGCCTTGGCGATGTGGAAGTCGAGCTCATCATCGAGCTCGCCGTCCTGGCGACCCCGGCCAATGAAGCCCGCGGCGAGGCGGCCAGCGCTTCGCACCCGGTGCATCCAGCTCATGAGCGACATGCCGCCGCCTCCGACGCGGGCGTTAGCCCGGCGCCATCCGCATGATGAGATTCACGGCCTGGGAGAGGCGCTCCCAGCTGGTCTGCTCGGTGGAGAGCGCGCGCCGGCCGGCGGCGGTCAGCGCGTAGTATCGCGCGCGCCGACTGTTCTCGGTCACGCGCCACGACGACGTGATGAATCCATGCCGCGTTAGGCGGTGCAGGGCAGGATACAGCGACCCCTGGTTGATCTGGAGCACGCCGGAGGACCACTGCTCGATTCGCTCGGTGATGCCCCAGCCGTGCATCGGCTCCACCTGCAGCGATTTGAGTACCAGCATGTCGAGCGTGCCCTGAAGCATGTCGCCGCGGTCGCCCATTCCGCCTCCTCTCGACGGCCGAGAGTACGATGCGACGCGTACTCTCGACTGTCAAGAGTACGCGTCGCATCATGATCGGGAATCGAGGGAGTCGGGCGCGTGCGAACGCCGCCGATTCTGCCGACGACTAAGCTGTCGCTTCCGAATCGGTGGTCCGGCTCCGTCGTGACGAGCTCGATGAACCGCTCACCGCGTCGGCTTTGCGCTCCACGCCTCGGCCAACCTGACTATCTCCCGTCAGCGCGTCGATGTTGATCACGCGCTCCGCGAGGTCGGTCAGCAGATGGTCGGTGTCGCCTTCTTCGTCGAGCGTCTGCTGCAGCAGCTTCAGGTCGTCGTCGAGCCCGAGCAGGTGCGCGTACGTGCGCGCGCAGCCGTACCCGGCCATCTCGTAGTGCTCGACCCGCTGCGCGGCAGCGATCAATGCCGCATCGAGAACGTCCGAGTCGGCACGCTCCTTCAACGTCTCCTCGCCTTCCTCGAGGAGCCCCGCCATACCCTTGCACTTGTGGCCGGTGAGCTTCTGACCTGCTCGTTGGCCGATCTGATCGAGGCGTCGGAGCTGCTCTCGCGTCTGCCTGAGATGAGCCTCGAACGCCTGCCGCAGCTCGGCGTGCGATGCCTTCTCGATCATTTTGGGAAGCGCCTCGATGATCTGCTCTTCGGCGCTGTGAAGATCCTTGAGCTGTTCTACGTACAGCTCCTGCAATGACTCAAGTGCCATGGGATTGCTCTCCTGAAAAAAAAGGTGACGACAGGAGTGCAATCCCCTCGCCAGCGAGCGTCTGCGGCCCGAAGTTCCCGGCTAACCACTGCAGACTCACGACTACGAACTGAGTCAGGCGGCCGGTTTGGACGGAACCAGCCTCGGCACGCCGGAGATCGATCGCACCACAGGGTTTGCTGCAGGTGCTTCCCGATCCGAACCTGCGCGGTGCACGTGCGTCACGAACACCACCTCGGTTCCGTCCTCCTCGCCGCGGTACACCACACGCGTGCCCGTCGACAGCGCGATGACTTCACCTGCTCGCGCCACTTGCTCACCGCCATCGAACCTGACGCGAAGCACCCCTCGCGTAACGATCATCGTCTCCTCGTGCGTCACGACCCACTCGTGCTGCGCGCCCCTGGCGTACCGGCCAAAGCGGACGCGCATCGCGGCCGTGGTGGCAAGGTCGAGCACGTCTCCCACCATCACGTCGTGATCCCCGGCCAGAAACCAAGCGCGTGTGTCGTCAATTCTCAAATACTGAACCGCCATGGGTACCCAACTGGTTACAGGTATTTGGTTGCTCGACGTAAAACCCTCGGGATGTTTCGACCGCACATCGCAGCATCCCGAGGGTGTTCAACTGCGAGTAACCAAGTACCAGTAACCAATGTCAGTGGATTGGCCACGTTCCTCCCGTCGCTTTATAGACTGCTACCAACGCTGTCGCCGCTGCCGTGTGCGCCACCGCGAGCTGATTCTCGGCGTCGAGCAGCGTGCGCTGTGCGTCGAGCACCTGCAGAAAATCCGTGAGCCCGGCATCGAACCGCTGCTGTGCCAGCTCCCACGCGCGTGAGCTCGCCCGCACGGCCTCGCCTAACAACGCAAGCCGCGCATGCGCACGATCGTAGGTAACGAGCGACGTCTCCGTCTCCTCCACCGCTCGCAGCACGGTGGCGTTGTACTGTGCCTTCGCCTCGTCCTCGTGCGCATGGGCGACGTCCACGTTTGCCCTCACCCGTCCGAGGTCGAGAAATGGGAACGTGATCACCGGCCCCGCGATGATCCGTGAGGTTCCACGGCGACTGAGCGAGTCGAAGGTCGTAGCGGTGTAACCCGCGCTGGCAGCGAGTGTGATCTTCGGCAGGTACTCGGCCTGCGCGGCGCCGACGAACTGACTCTGCGCCGCTAATTGCCGCTCGGCGCTTAACACGTCGGGCCGTTGGCGAACGAGCTGCTCCGGGGATCCAATGCGTACCGTGTCCGGCAGCGTCGGCAGTGCGCCGGTGCCGAGCCAGTCCGCCGACAGTGTGTTAGGCGCGCGACCGACCAGCGTGGCAATCCGGTTGCGATCCGCCGCGATCTGCGACTCGATGCTCGGGATCGCGGCCAGCGTCAGCTGCAGCACCGACTTCGCACGCTCGGTGTCGAACGCCGTGCCGCGCCCGGCAGCCAGCCGATCCTCGGTGAGCGAAACGGTGTGACGTTGGTTTTCCGCGTTGCGCCGCGCGACAGCGAGCTGCTGCTCAGCGCCGCGCATCTCGAAGTACGTGCGCGCCACCTCGGCGGCGAGCGTTACCTGAACGTCCTTCAGGCTGTGCTCGGCCGACGCCGCCAGCGTGCTGTAAGCGCCAACGGTTCGGTTGACCCGCCCAAACACGTCGAGCTCCCAGGACGCATCGAAGCCCATATCGTACAGGTTCTGCTGCGGCAGCTGGCTCGTTAGGCCCGGGCCCTGGGCGATCGAAGCCCGCTGGCGTGTCGCGCTGCCGACGGCGGTGATCCTCGGGCCGAGGTCGAACGCCGACGCCCGCCGCGTCGCCCGGGCGCCAGTGACGCGCGCCTCGGCCGCGTCGACGTCGACGCTCGTGCGCAGCGCCTGCTCGATGAGATGCGCGAGCGTCGTGTCGCCGAGGTCGTGCCAGAACGGCGCCGCCGACACCGCGGCGCTGTACTGCGCCGATTCCACGCCGGGTGCCGTGATCGGTCCGGACGAGCCGGAGCGCTGCGTCACCCCGGTGGGCGACGCAGTCACGACCGAATCTCGCGACGGTGTGCTCGAGCCGCGCGCGACGGCGCTGTACGACGGCGCCACACGAACGCTCGGTGGTTGATACGCCGGTGCGCTGCACGCGGCGATGAATGCCGCGAGTCCGAGCGGCAAGAGATTACGCATGAGAGGCTCCCTCCCCACCGATCGCACGCAGCCGCTCGTGAATTCTGAGCGGACGCACGTCGTCGTCCGATGGAGTTTGCACGTGCGGCGCTCGCCTGGACACGAGGCCGCGAATGAGGACGTAGAAGACCGGCGTGAACAGCAAGCCGAAGAACGTCACGCCGAGCATGCCGGAGAAGACCGCGATCCCCATCACCCGGCGCATCTCGGCGCCCGCGCCATGGGCGACCACGAGCGGGACCACGCCCGCGATGAACGCGAACGAGGTCATGAGAATCGGGCGCAGCCGGATGCGCGACGCCTCGAGCGCGGCACTCAGGCGATCGCGGCCCTGACGCTCCAGGTCGCGCGCGAACTCCACGATCAGGATCGCGTTCTTGCACGCGAGCCCAACGAGCACGAGCAAGCCGATCTGCGTGAACACGTTGTTGTCGCCGCGAGTGATCCAAACGCCCGCGATCGCCGAAAGCAGCGTCATCGGGACAATGAGGATGATCACGAGCGGCAGCGACCAGCTTTCGTACTGTGCGGCGAGCACCAGGAACACGAGCAGCACGCAGAGCGGGAACACGAAGATCGCCGTGTTGCCCGCGAGTTTCTGCTGGAAGGTCAGCTCCGTCCAGTCCGCGCTGATCCCGTTAGGCAGCGTCGCGGCCGCCATGCGCTCCATGATGGCAACGGCTTCGCCCGAGCTGATGCCGGGCGCCGCGCTGCCGTTGATGTCGGCAGCCGGATAGCCGTTGTAATGCGTGACCTGGTCCGGCCCGTACGACTGCTTCACGTTGACCACCGCCCCGAGCGGTATCATCTCGCCCTGGTTGTTGCGAACCTTCAGGTGGGTGATGTTCTCGGCCGTCGCCCTGAACGGTGCGTCAGCCTGCGCGATAACCTGGTACGTGCGGCCGAACTTGTTGAAATCGTTCACGTACGCGGAGCCCAGATAGATCCGCAGCGTCTCGAACAGATCGTGGAGCGGAATGCCGAGCTGCTTTGCCTTGTCACGATCCACGTCGGCGAAGAGCTGCGGGACGTTGATCTGAAAGCTCGAGAACGGTCCCGCGACCTGCGGCGTCTGATACATCTTGCCGAGCAGCGTTTGCGCAGAGGCGTAGAGCGCGGAGTCTCCGACACCGGCGCGATCCTCGAGCTGCAGCTTGAAGCCGCCCACTGTACCGAGGCCGTTCACGGCCGGAGGAGGAAACACGGCGACGAACGCGTCCTGGATGCTGCTCAGCCTCTGGTTGAGCGTACCGACGAGCGCGCCCATGCTGACGTCCTTGCTTGTGCGCTCGTCGAACGGCTTGAGCGTGATGAATACCACGGCGGCGTTAGGCTTGTTGGTGAAGCCATTCACCGACAGCCCGGGGAATTGAACCGCCGCCTGGACACCCGGTGTCGACATCGCGATCTCGCCCATGCGGCGAACCACAGCTTCGGTCCGATCGAGCGATGCGGCGTCAGGCAGCTGCGCAATGGCGACGAGATACTGCTTGTCCTGCGTGGGCACGAACCCGCGCGGGACCCTGGTGAATCCCAGCACCCCAAGCGCAACGAGGCCGGCGTACACCGCCAGCGAGACCGCGGACTTTCCGATCACACGACGCACGACGTTGCCGTAGCGATTCGAGCCGCTCGTGAAGACGCGGTTGAACGGAACGAACAGCCAACCGAGCAGTCGATTCAGCACCCGCGTCGGGCGATCGGCGGCCGCGCCGCGTGGCTTGAGCAATACGGCGGCGAGTGCGGGCGACAGCGTCAGCGAGTTGAATGCCGAGATCAGCGTGGAGAACGCGATCGTGAGCGCGAACTGGCGGTAAAACTGGCCCGTGAGGCCGCTTATGAACGCCACCGGTACGAACACGGCGCAGAGGACGAGGGCGATCGCGATGATCGGTCCGCTCACCTCTTCCATCGCCTTGTGGCTCGCGTCCAATGGACTGAGGCCTTCCTCGATGTGGCGCTCGACGTTCTCCACGACGACGATCGCGTCGTCGACGACGATGCCGATGGCGAGCACGAGCCCGAACAGCGACAGCGTGTTGACCGAGAAGCCGGACGCCAGCATCACGGCGAACGTGCCGACGATCGAGATCGGGACCGCTGCCAGCGGAATCACCGACGCACGCCACGTCTGCAGGAACAACACGACGACGATGACGACCATCAGCGTCGCTTCGAGCAGCGTGCGGACCACTTCGTGAATCGAGTCGCGCACGAAGACCGTCGGATCGTAGACCGCCGACCAATCCATTCCTTGCGGGAAGCGCGTCTTGAGCTCGTCCATCTTCGTTCGCACCGCGCTCGAGAGCGCAAGCGCGTTGGATCCGGGCGCCTGGAACACGACGACGGCGACTGCCGACTTGTTGTTGAGCATCGCTCGCAGAGCGAAGTCGCCGGCCCCCAACTCGATGCGCGCGACGTCGCGCAGTCGCGTGACCTCGCCGTTGTCGCCGGTTTTCACGATGATGTTCCCGAATTCCGTCTCGTCGACGAGACGGCCGCGTGCGCGAACCGTAAGCTGATACGCTTGCGGATCAGGCATTGGCGGCGCGCCGACGACGCCAGCCGCGACCTGCAGGTTCTGCTCGCGGATCGCGTTGACGACATCGGTGGCCGAGAGGTCGCGTGAGGCCACCTTGTTCGGGTCGAGCCACACGCGCATCGCGTAGTCGCCCGCGCCGAACACGGCGACCTGCCCGGCACCCGGAATGCGCGCCAGCTCGTTCCTGACGTTGAGCAGGGCGTAGTTCCGAAGGTACACGGGATCGTAGCGTCCGTCCGGCGACACGAGGTGCACGACCATCGTGATGTCGGGGGACCGCTTCTCGGTCGTGACGCCTAACGCGCGAACCTCTTCGGGCAGCCGGGCGAGCGCCTGGCTCACGCGGTTCTGCACCTGCACTTGCGCGAGGTCGACGTCCGTGCCGATATCGAAGGTGACGGTGAGATTGAGCACGCCGTCGGCGGTGGACGACGACGACATGTAGAGCATGTGCTCCACGCCGTTGATCGCATCCTCGAGTGGCGTGGCGACGGTCTGCGCGAGCACGGTCGGGTTCGCGCCGGGATATACGGCGCGCACCGCGATCGTGGGCGGCGCGACCTCGGGGTACTCGCTCACCGGCAGCGCAAAAATCGACAGCAGCCCGGCTGCGAGAACAGAGAGCGATAACACGACCGCGAAAATCGGGCGGTCGATGAAAAATCGTGAGAAACGCACGAGAGAGTCCTCTATGTTTTGTCGTTCCGAGCGCAGCGAGGAACCGCAGGGGGTCCCGGCAGAGGGCTCTACCGGGAGAATCGCGATCCCTCGCCTGCCGGCTCGGGATGACTTAGCGCGTTGCGAGGGTAGCCGAGTCGGACATCGTCGCCCGCTTGGCCAGCACCTTCATGCCGGGCCTAACGCGGAGCAGCCCGTTGATGACCACATTCTCGCCGGGCGTCAGCCCGGAATTCACGACCCGCAGCCCGTCGACGAGACGGCCTAACGTCACCGGTCGGTAGTCGACGCTCGAGTCAGGCTTGAGGACGAGCACGAACTTCCGGTCCTGGTCCGTCCCGATCGCCTGGTCCTGGATCAGCGTGACCGCGTGCTGTTCCGTGCCGACGAGCTTGACGCGAGCGAAGAGTCCCGGGAGGAAGAGCTGCGAGGCGTTCGGGATCACCGCGCGAACGCGAATCGTCCCCGCTCCCGGGTCGAGTCGGTTGTCCACGAAGTCCAGCTTGCCCTTGTGGGGGAACCCGTTCTCGTTCGTGAGCCCGACAAACACGGGCAGCTCAGCCGTGCGGCCGCGCATCGCGTTCACGTACTTGAGATACGCCTGCTCGTCGCTGTCGAAGTAGACGTAGATCGGATCGAGCGAGACGATTGTGGTGAGCAGCGTCGCCGACGGCGGGCCCGCCTGCACGAGATTTCCGGGCGTCACTGCTGCCCGACTCACTCGGCCGGTGATCGGCGCGCGGACGACAGTCCACTCCATGTTGAGCTTCGCCGTCTCGAGCGCGGCAGCCGCAGCGCGGACAGCCGCGTCACCTTCGGCCTTGCCGCTCGTACGCGCGTCGAGCTCCTCGCGGGAGATGGCCTGCGTCGCGACGAGCTTCTCTGCACGCTCACGCTCACCCTGAGCGAGCTGCGCACGCGTGCGGGCGCGCTCGAGCTCAGCCTCGGCACGCGAGACCTCTGCCTGATACGGCCGCGCATCGATGTAGAACAGCGGGTCACCGCGCCTGACGATCGCCCCCTCGGCGAACGCCACACGCTGCACGAAGCCCGACACTCGCGGCCGGATCTCGACGGCGTCCACCGGCTCGAAATGACCGGTGAACTCATCCCAGTCGCTGACCTGCTTGGCGACCGCAGGCGCGACCGTCACCTCCGCGGGCGGCCGTTGCGGTACCGGTTTGCTGCACGCCGCGAAGACAACGCTTCCGACGATGATCCCGATTCCCAGCGCACGCCGCCATGCGGTGTCCAGCGTGTTCCCGAGTCGGGTGAGGTGATCTGTATTCTCTGCGATGAAGGACATTCGTTCTCCCACGTTCTCCCGGAGTGTCCCGTGCAGGCCGGCGACGATCGATGGTTCGGTCGCCGCCGGCGCACCGGGTAGGCGTCAGTTAAAGCGGAATTCCGATCAGAATCTCAGCGTCAGGCCGGTCGCGATCGTGACGTCGTTTCGGGTCTTCGAATCGCTGCCGTCGAACGGCTTGAACTGCGACACGTAGTCGCGCGCCTCGAGGCGGAAGCCGAACTTTCCAAACCCGAGCTCGCCGCCGAGGGCCCCGTAGCCGGCGAAGTTGGTTTTCGCGTTGACGTCGAGGTCGCGATAGTTGTACGTACGCGCGCCCGCGCCGAGGCCAAAGTACGGCGTGAAGTCGAACGCACCCGATTGGTACCACGACGGCGCTCGGAGCTCGGCGCCCAAGTCGTACTGCCAGAGATCGATGTTCTGATCGCCCGCGGTGATCTGATCCTTGCTCGGTGACCAGCCGAGGGTGCCTGTAAGCGCGAGGTTGGGGTTCAGTCGGTACGACGCTTGCCCCCCGACGAGCACGGCATCCTGGAGAAAGTCCCGTTGATCACCGGTCGGGATGTAGGCGCCGACGTACGGCCGGAGCTCGAACCCGTTCGAGTGATAGGCGACGGCGTCCTGAGCCGCGGCTTTGGTGGCAAACGCCGAGAACGCGAAGAGTGCAGCCGCGACGACGCGGGCCGAGTTGTTCGAGAAGACGGTGCCAGACATTGTATTGACTCCTCTGGTGCGCAGGCGTTCTGTGTTGTCTTTTCAGCCCTGGCTCCCGGCGCGCGACGGCGAACCAAGGGAACGCTTGCGGGTATCTACCATGTGATGTTACCGATCGGTAACTTCCGGCATGTTACCGATCGGTAACACGGAAGTCAAGTAACGAGTTCTCATTCAACGCGGCACGCGTACCTGAGCTGTTTCCATGTCCACCACCGGCGAATTCCGCATCCCACCACGTCAGCGCATTCTCGAGGCGGCCGACGATCTGTTCCGTCGCGTGGGGATTCGTGGCGTCGGCGTCGAGGCGATCGCCGAGGCGGCGGGGACGAACAAGATGACGCTGTATCGGCACTTCGAGTCGAAGGACGAGCTCATTGCCGAGTGGGTGCGCGGGATCGTCGGGAAGAAGGAAGCGGAGTTGGGCGAGATTGCCGCCGCCCATCCGGGTGACCCCGAAGCGCAGTTGGTGCACTGGAGCCGCCGCGTGGCGAAGAAATTCGCCGAGGCGGAGGAGCGCGGCTCGGCGTTAGGCAACGCGCTGGCCGAGCTACCCGAGCGCGATCACCCCGCGCGCCGGGTCATCGACGAGCATCGCATCCGCGAGCATGCCTGGGTGCTGGGCAAGTGTCGGGAGGCGGGCTTCCCGGAAGCCGACCTCGCCGCCGACCAGTTCTATATGCTGCTCGAGGGCGCGAAGGCGTGCGTGCAGTGCATCGGCTTGAAGCGCGTGGGTGAACACCTCATGCGCTCGGTGGATGCGCTGATCGAGGCCCGCAAGCGCCGATCCGCGACTGCCGCGCGTCGTTAGGGACTGAACAACCGGGACTCGGGACATCGGGACATCGGGACTCGGCTCGGAACCCTTTCTACCGCTGGTGAGATTTCCTCGGCGCTAATGGCCTCCCGGCCGAGTCCCGATGTCCCGAGTCCCGATGTCCCGATTCACCGAGTCGTCTGCTCGATCCGGGATCGATACCACCGACTCAGCTTGAGCTTCGTCCCGTCCTTGAGCAGGACCACGTAATCGCCAGCGCCCCAGAGATCCATCCGCACCACCCGATCCAGATTCACGATCGACGAGCGGTGCACGCGCGCGAAGCGAGCGGGATCGAGCTGCCGCTCGATGTTGCCTAACGTCTCGCGGATGAGATGCACGCCCTTCCCGACGTGGAGCCGCACGTAATTCCCGTACGCCTCCACCCAGTCGATGTCATCCACCGCCACGAAGTACATCTGGCCATCGCCCTTGACCAGAAACCGACGGGGGAGCGTGGCGGGGTCTGCGCCCACCGGAGCCGGCGGGGCGTCGGACGGCTCGGCGCGCGTGTCCGACTCCGGTCCGGTCAATGGCGGCTCGTGCTGCAGCAGCGCCATCAGCCGCTCGTGGCGCTGAGCGGCGGACGTGCTCGCCACGAGCGCGCGCGCCCGCTCGATCGCGGCGACGAATCGTTCGCGCTCGACGGGCTTCAACAGGTAGTCGATGGCGTGCACCTCGAACGCCGACAGCGCGTACTCGTCGAACGCCGTCACGAAGATCACGAACGGCACATGTCCGGTGAGCGCCCGCGCGACGTCGATTCCGCCCATCCCGGGCATGCGCACATCGAGCAAAACGAGATCGGGCTGCAGGCTCTCGATCGCGTCTACCGCCGAGCGACCGTTCGCGCACTCGCCGACACATACTGTCTGGGGAATCTCCTCCAGCAGCCGCATCAAGCGCTGCCTCGGCAGCCGCTCGTCATCCACGACGAGCACGCGCAGCGGCCGGGCATGGTTAGGCAGGGTCATGCGCGCCCTCCGACGCCTCGCGCCACCTGAAGCTTCGGTGTCGGGCGAGTTTCCGCGTCGCTGGGTGCGAGCGGATCCGGCTCGCGACGGAACGGCAGCGTAACTCGCACGGTGGTGCCTCCTGTTGGCCGGCTCATGATCTCGAGATGGGCGGCGTCGCCATACAGATGCGCGAGCCGCTGGCGCGTGTTCCGAATACCTGTACCGGTGCGCTTCGCGCTCGGCGAGAGACCGACCCCGTCGTCCTGCAGCTCCAGCGTCATTGTATCCTGATGAACCCGAACGCGAATCTCGAGGCGGCCACCAGACTCCATGGGCTCAATGCCGTGATGCAACGCGTTCTCCGCCAGCGGCTGCAGGACAAAGCGCGGCACGAACGCATCCAGGGCGTTCGGGTGGACGTCGAGGTCGATCGTCAGGCGGTCGCGGAACCGCACGCGCGCAATGTCGAGATAGTTCTGCAGCAGCTCGAGCTCCTGGCGAAGCGTCACTTCCTGCACTTCGGGATCGACGAACGATGATCGCAGCAGGCGAGACAGCCGCGTGATCATCGTGTCGGCGCCGGACGGGTCGGTGTACACCTGCTCGGCGATCGTAGTCAGCGTGTTGAAGAGGAAGTGCGGCCGGAGTTGCGATTGCAGTGCGTCGAGCCGGGCCGCATCAAGCTGCGACTTCATCTGTGCGCGCCGCACCGACTCCGCTCTCGACACCGCCGCGTGATAGTCGGCGTGGGCGAGCATGACGATGATGAAATACCATCCCAGATCGAGGGCGAGCTGCTGAGAGACCTCGACAAGGAACGGCGCGACGTACGCCCGCGTGCCCGGACGGATGTACGGCGCCTCGAGCTTCCACAAGTACACGTCCAACAGGGTAAAGGCGAGGGCAACACCGAGGTGTAGCGCCAGGTGCATCGGCCAGACACCGCGCTCAATCCGGAAGCGGCGGCCCAGCGCGAGGAGGAACGGCGTGAACGCCGCCCACAGCATGCAGCTCGCGGTGTTGGACGCGAGGATCGGGATCCAGTTGAAGTTGCGCCCGGTGCGCGTGAGCGTGAACCCGAGCGTCTGCGTGTTCATGACCGCGACGACCGCCCACACGCCGAAAATCAGCGCGAGGCGTCGCCAGGTTACGAACGGAGGATCGGGGGTATCGACCATCGGGTAGAATCTCGGACCTGCAGCGTCGTGAAGCCACCCGTCAGCGCGTGCCGCGACCAAGTGGCGCTCCAACCCTCCAAGCATGCAGCCGCTTCATGGATGCGCCGATGGGCCTGTGACGGAGGTGGGCTCGCGCGGGGTAACCGGTGACTGAGAAGGATGAGGGAGGACTCGAGCCGGAGTTGGACGAACATCCCGCCTATCTCGCGATGCTGTTGTCGCAGCCCTCGTCATTCCGAGCGTAGCGAGGAATCGCTATCGTCCCGGTAGGGGGCCCTATATCGACAGGATTGCGATCCCTCGCTTCGCTCGGGATGACAACATGATGAAGGTATTCGTTCCACTCGTTGCAACCGCCACGCTCGCCTGGAGCGCTGCACTCATCGCACAGGCGCCGGTGAAATCCGCGAGCGTCCCGCCGGCCCGGTTCACCGATCCCGACCGCGTCGCGAAGCTCACGTCGAGCTTCGGCGACATCGACCGCGTGTTCAAGGAATACGCGGAGCGCGAGCACATACCCGGCGCCGTGTGGGGCATCATCATCGACGGGCGACTCGCGCACGTGGGCGTTACGGGCTACCGCGACGTCGCGTCGAAGGCACCGGTCGACAGCGGCACCGTGTTCCGCATCGCGTCGATGACGAAGAGCTTCACCGCGCTCGCGATCCTCAAGCTGCGCGACGAAGGCAAGCTGTCCCTCGACGATCTCGCCGAAAAATGGGTCCCCGAGCTCGCCGGCCTCACGTATCCCACGAGCGATTCGCCGCGCCTGACGATTCGCCATCTCATGTCGCACGCGACGGGCTTCCCGGAGGACAATCCCTGGGGCGACCAGCAGCTCGCGGTGACCGACGAAGAGATGTCGAAGATGATGCGCGCCGGCATCCCATTCTCGAACGCGCCGGGTGTCGCGTACGAGTACTCGAATTACGGATTCGCGATTCTCGGACGGATCGTGACCAAGGCATCGGGGATGCCGTACAGGCAATACGTCGAGCAGTCCATCCTACGCCCGTTAGGCATGACGTCCACCACGCTCGAGCCGCGGTCCGTGCCCGCCGCACGGCTCGCACAGGGCTACCGGTGGGAGGACGAGCAGTGGAAGCTCGAGCCGCAGCTTCCGGATGGCGCGTTCGGGTCGATGGGCGGCATGCTGACGTCGGCCCGTGACCTCGGCGTCTACGTCGGGATGTATCTCAGCGCATGGCCACCTCATGATGGGCCGGAAACCGGCCCCGTGAAGCGATCATCGATGCGCGAGATGCAGCAGGTGCAGCGCCCGCGCCCCGCGTCGGTGACCCGAGCGTCCAACGGCGCGCTGCAGCTCTACAACGGCGGCTACGCATTCGGCCTCGGCGTCTCGGGCGATTGCAACTTCGCGCACATCGTCGCGCACTCGGGCGGCCTGCCCGGCTTCGGCTCGCTCATGCGATGGCTGCCGGAGTACGGCGTCGGCATCATCGCGTTCGGGAACCGAACGTACACGAACTGGGCCGGCCCGGCGTCCGACGCGTTCGCCATCATGCTCAAAACGGGCGGGCTCGTGCCTCGGATCCCGCAGCCGTCCGCCGTGCTGACAGCGCGTCGCGAGGCGGTCTCACGACTCGTTATGCAATGGGACAATCGGCTCGCCGACAGTCTCGCGGCCGTGAACCTCTTTCTGGATCGCTCGCGCGACAGGCGCAAGGCCGAGATCGAGAAGCTGCTCGCCGAGGTCGGTCCCTGCCGGGCGGGAGCGGGATTCGACGTCGTGGAGAACGCGCTGCGCGGGCAGTGGACGATGCCATGCGACCGCGGCGCGCTCCGGGTATCGATCACGCTGGCGCCAACGGCGCCGCCCACCGTCCAATTCTTCGAGGTCTCACGTGCCCCGGCGACGCCACCTCCACCGCGTGGCATTTGCCCTAACGAGCCTTAAACACACAGGTAACAGGTTAGTGGTTACTAGTGGTTGAACCCCTGGAAGCCTCGTTACGGCGACATGAGCATCCCGAGGGTTCAAATAACCCATAACCCGTACCAGTAACCTGTAACCTGTTCTGTTGCGCCTTTTCGTACGTGAATTGCACTATCGTTGGACCGTGTCTGTTTTTCTGTTGTCCCCCGCACGATCCGATGGCCGGCGGGCGAAGATGCTGCTCAACCCGCGCGCCGAATTCTCCCTTGCCGTTAGGCTGCAGGAGCCGGACGGAGCCGAGATCGGCGAGGTCTTCAGCTTCCTGAGCAAGCTCTATTTCCGCGGGAAGCTCACGTACGCGCGTGAGTTCGCATCGGGTACGGCCCACGTACCGCCGATCCTCATCATCACCGCGGACCGGGGACTCGTGACGCCGGAGACCCGACTCCACACGACCGATCTCGAGCGGTTCTGCCAGGTGGACATCTCCGCAGCGGACGAGCGCTACCTCGCTCCGCTGCGCCGCGATGCGAGCGACGTCGCAACGAGGCTCGCTAGCGACAGCAGCGTCGTGCTCCTCGGCAGCATCGCGACGGGTAAGTACATCGACGCACTGCTCGACGTCTTCGCCGAGCGGCTCGTGTTCCCGAGCGAGTTCGTGGGTCGCGGCGACATGAGCCGAGGTGGGTTGCTGCTCCGGAGCGCTCGCGAGGGACGGGAGCTCGGATACATCCCGGTTGCCGGAGCCGTCCGGCGCGGGAAGCGCCCGCCCAAGCTCGACCCCGCCGGGCGACGCCGGTAAGTCGCTCCGGCTGCTGAGGATACGGCCAGAACGCCCCTTCGAAAAATTGGCTATTGCGTTTTAACATTGAATGTTTTAACATCTTTATGGGTGTTATAACAGCATACGGCCGGACGCTAATTCTTGCACGCCTCGCCTGAGTAGCTGGACTCAACGGAGGAACTCGCCATGTCACTCTTTCAACCGATCACGAATCGCCAGGCAAACGTCGCGCTGACCGTGCTGCGCGTGATCGCCGGCGCGACATTCATAGCCCACGGTGCGCAGAAGCTCTTCGTCTTCGGGTTCGCTGGCGTCTCGGGCGCCTTCGCGCAGATGGGCGTCCCCGCGGCGGGAGTGATGGGCCCGTTCATCGCCCTGCTCGAGTTCTTCGGCGGCATCGCGCTCGTATTCGGCCTGCTGACTCGCCTCGCGGCGTTAGGGCTTGCGTTCGACATGCTCGGCGCGATCCTGCTCGTGCACTTGAAGAACGGCTTCTTCCTTCCGCAGGGCTACGAGTTCGTGCTGGCGCTGCTCGCCATGAGCGCGACCCTCGTGCTCACCGGTGCGGGCGACTTCTCGCTCGACGGCCTGATCGGCCGACGGAAGGGCCTCGTTTCCGCAACGCCGCTACCGCTGCCGAGCACCGAACCGGCGCGTGCCCGCCACGCTGCCTAACGCGCGTCGCACCAGTCGGTAGAACTGAAAGGGCCCACGCCTCGAAAGCGTGGGCCCTTTGGCTGTCCATCGTGTGTAGGGTCGGCCCTTCTCAGGGCTGGCATCTACGACGAAGGGTTGTTCGGATGCTTCGGATGCGGCGGATCAGCCGGATCGCTTCCAGGAATAGCCTAACGTGGTAGCGCAACGAGGCGGGATGTTGTGGTGAACTACCTCGGGACGTATTGACGTCCCGAGGTAGTTCATTCTCAAACCCGGCTCGTAGCGAGCGGAGGCGTCGTTGCTGTGGAGCGATCCGGAGCATCCGCTCGATCCCGATGCATCCGAACACCCCTTTGTCTGAGCGGCTGGCCCTCTCAGGTCCGGCGCCTCAGGGCACGAAAGCAGCTCGCGGCACGGCGATCTTGCCGATCGCACCCTGATCGGTTCCAAACCAGATCTGTCGCGTGGCCTTGTCGAACGTCATGTGACGGATCGTGTTCGGCGCCTTTTTGCCCACCGGAACTTCCGCCACGAACTTTTTGGTTTTTGGATCGAAGGCGACGAGCGTAGACGGCGTATCCGAGTAGCCGTTCTGCGCGACCCAGATGTTGTCCTTGTCGTCCGTCGTCATCGCGTACGGAAGCGCACGGCCCGCGAGCGGGAGCCGCCACTCCTCCGTCTTCCCGGTCTTCGGATCGAGGTGACCCAGGAAGCCGCGCGTGTAGTCGCCGTAATAGATCTGATCGTCCGACGTGATCGCGATCCGACGAGGACGCGTTGAGTCGTTAGGCAGTGGGAACGTCCTGAACTGGAGCGACTTGAGGTCGACCGTGCCGATCTTGTTCGTGCCGAACAGGTCGAACCACGGCTGCCCGTGCGAATCGAGCACGATCCCGTACGGCCGGGTCCCGTCACCGGTCTTCCAGAGTCGGAACTTCCCCGTCGTTGGATCGAACCGGCCCACCGTCCCGGCCCCCTGCGCGGTGAACCAGGCGATCCCCGATTTCGGATCGAACGTCATCGTGTGCGGGTCGCGCACGGCGGCATCCGGGATCATGTAGGTCGTCAACTTCCCGGTCGCCGGATCCAGCTTCACGATCCGATTGTTTCGGTTGCCGGTGAACCACACCATGCCCTTCTCGACGACCAGGTTATGCGGGTTCGTGCCCGGGTCGATCTCGAAGCGCTTGAAGTTCCCGGTCTTGTTGTCGAGGTACGCGATGTAGTTGCCGTTCTGTCCGACGAACCAGACGCGCCCCTGTGCATCGGCATAGGGATCACGCGGCCGAGTGTCCGCGCCGTACGGCACTTCCCACTCCTTGGGATCGAACTGCGTCACCGACGGCGAATCGGCCGGCTTCGCCTGCGCCACGAGCGCGCTCGGCACGGCGACAGCGAGCAGGAAAACAACACGGGAGCCCACGGTCAGCCTCCGGGTCAAAGGGCTCTTTCAGTCTATGGCGCGACGCGTGTGGAGGCGAGCGGGCAGGGTGTCCGGAACTTTTGAGGGCACGGCCGTGCTCAGCGGCGCAGACGCGAGGCGACGGCGACGATGTCGTTCAGGAGTTGGTCCAGCGCATGAGGTGGCCATAAGGTCTCGAGCTCGTGCAGCGCATGAGCGATCTCGTCATGGAGGGCCTCGGCCAAGACCAGGAGGCCGGCCGTTAGATCCGCCGACGAGACGGGTGCCGTACCGTTCGAGTCGCCATTTTCGGCCGACCTCATCTTCGACGATGGCCATATGGCGGCGCTGAGGACCTCGCCGCTGTGCACCGCCGCGACCCGACGGCCGCCACGCACGATCGCTCGGCCGACGATCGCTGCGTGATCGAGACGCTCGAGCAACGCGAGCAGATGCCGCAACCGCTTGCTCGGCTCCTCGACGTCGGCGTACGCGCGAAGCGGATCCAGCAGGTACACGAGGTGCTCTGCCGACCGAAGCGCATCGGAAAGCGCGGCCTCGCCCGCCTCCGCGGGCACTGACTTCATCGCGGCGGCAAGTGTGCCGGCGACGGCGACGATCTGGTCGCTCGTCAGGCGCGCGAACGAATGCTGCGTCGTCACGGAGTCCAGCCGGACAGCGGTGGTGTAGACACCGAGGCGTTTGGCAATTCGACGAAGCGCTCGACTGTCACTCTGCGCGTGCTGCAGCAGTCGACGGGCGCGCTCGCGCCGCCGTGCGATGCGATCGCACAGCCACATGCTCGCACGGGCTCCGTCGCCGACCATCCCAGCACTCTCCGCGTGGCCGGGTGCCGGCGCGTGTCGCGCACACCACGCAAGCTGCACATCGGCGCGGTAGAGTCGTTCCGCGGCCTGCTGCAACGCGCGCAGGCGTCGTCGTGCCTTCCGCGGAATGCCGTCGCCCAGCGCGTCGGCGTAGAGGGCGAGGGACGCACGAAGGCGACGGACGGTCGCTCCGTATCCGGCTGCATAACGAGAGGCGTGTGGCGGGCCGAGCAATCCCGTCGCGGATGCGTATTGTGGAAGCTGCTCGAGCAGTGACAGCGTGAGCAGCCGCGCCGCGCCTTCCGCCGGCATCTCGACCAGGAGCTGCGATGTCATGGCGTTACCGACGGTCGACGACGCGCACGGCCTTGCCCTCGCTGCGCGGAACGGTTCCAGGCCCTCCGAGCTCGACGTCGGCCGTGAGCGATAGGGTCGAGGCCAGCTCCCGGCGTAACCTGGAAGCCAACCCCCGCGCGCCGTCGGAGTCAGTGGTCGACCCTAACGTCACCCAGACTTCGCTCGCGACCTCGACGTGCACCGCGAGCCTATCCAGCGCGCCGTCGCGTGACAGCATGATCTGATAGTGCGGAGCGAGCTCGTGCTGCTCGAGCACCACGCGTTCGATCTCGCTCGGGAACACGTTGACGCCGCGAACGATCAGCATGTCATCCGTCCGGCCCTTCACTTTCGTCATGCGCACCATCGTCCGGCCGCTTCGCGTCGGCTCGGCGAAGAGCGTGCAGAGATCGCCCGTGCGGTACCGCAGAACCGGGAACGCCCGCTTCGTGAGTGACGTGAATACGAGCTCGCCCTCTTCGCCATACGGCAGCACGTCGCCCGACGCAGGGTCGATGACTTCCGGATAGAAGTGGTCCTCCCAGATGAACAGCCCGTCGCGATCCTCGACCGACTCCATCGACACCCCCGGTCCCATCACTTCGCTCAGCCCGTAGATATCCAGCGCCACCAGGCCTAACGCGCGCTCGATCTCCTCACGCATGCCAACGGTCCACGGCTCCGCGCCGAACACGCCCACCTCGAGCGCGAGCGTGCTCCGCTCGATCCCGCGATCACGCATCGTCTCCGCGACATTGAGCGCATAACTCGGCGTGCAGCACAGCACTGTCGCGCCAAGGTCCTGCATGAGCGTGATCTGGCGCGCGGTGTTGCCGCCGGATGCTGGCACCGTGAGAGCACCAAGTCGCTCCGCGCCATAGTGAACGCCAAGCCCGCCGGTGAAGAGCCCGTACCCATAGGCGACGTGGATGACGCTATCGGGATGCGCCCCGCCACACGCGAGCGACCGCGCGCACACCTCGGCCCACGTCTCGATGTCCTCACGCGTGTACCCGACGATGGTCGCTTTCCCCTTGGTGCCGCTCGACGCGTGGATGCGCACGATTTCCGAGCGCGGGACGGCGAATAGACCGTCGGGGTAGTGTTCGCGCAGGTCGGATTTGACCATGAACGGCAGACGGCGGAGATCGTCGAGCGAACGAATCCGTTCCGGCACGACTCCGGCGGCGTCGAGTCGCCGCTTGTGGAATGGCACTCGATCGTACGCCCACCGCACGCTCCAGCGAAGGCGCTCGAGCTGGAGCTCTCGCAGCGCCGGCCGCGGCATCGTTTCGAGGTCCTTGTTCCAGATCATCGGCCGAAGAGAGAGTCGTACTTCCCCGTTGCCAGCTCCACGTCGAGGCGCTTCGCGACGGCGTCGAGCAGCTTCGTGTCCTTCACGCTGTCGGGCACCGACAAGGAGACATAGTGGCCTGTCTCACCGTACGCCACGTTGATGATCTCGCCCTCGATCTTCACGGGGTAGTAGTACGTATACTGGCCCACCGGGACGCGCTCGCCCTTGAACTCCGAGACCAGGAACTCGATCACCGCATCCCGAAGTGGCTCACCGCGAGCCGGCTCGAGCCAGTAGCCGCTCGTTCCAGTGTTCCGGGTGTGGTATGGAAGGGGGACGAACCCCTTTCGTTCCACGAGTGAGTCGATGCCATCGCTCCCCTTCTTCCACTCGAAGTGATGCGAGAGCCACGCCGGATCGATGGATTCGAGCGTTGGGTATCGCATGCGCTCATCGAGCGCCAGGAGATAACTTCGATTGCCGACGAAGTCCGCGACAGCCAGCGACGGAAACGTACTGTTGTTGTAGTCACTGCCGATGCGGACGAAGCTGCGCTCGTCGGGCGAGATGCCTAACGGTCCATACGACGGAAAGAGCGAGAAGTTGTCCGGATACGTGTAGGTATGCACGGCGAGCTTTCGCGTATCGAGCACGCTCCCCCCGATCTGGTACAGGCCCGGCACCTCGAGCGCGATGCGGTTGATCCGACCGCGCGGCACTCGGCGCTCGCCGTTTCGGAACGCGGCGGTGTCGGACGTCAGGATGGACCCGCCCGCGAACGAGCAGTTGGGAACATACACGGAGCGCAGCTGCCCGGACTCATCGGCGAGTACGTAGCACGGTCCCTGTCCCGCGTTGTCGACGAAATGCGCGAGCAGCGCTGGGTCCTGCCCGCCGATCACGGCCACGCCTTCCGCCTTCCCGAGACGATCCTCATCGGACTTCGACTCGTCGCGCTTCGCGTCCACGACGACAGGCTGGCCTCGATGCCTGATCGTGAATCGGCCCATCGTTGCGAGCACAGTCTTGCCATCCACGTTCTCATTCGTGAAGTAGCTCGCAATCGTCTGCACCTCGAACGGTCCAACAGTCTCGGTGCGAACGGGCTCGCTTCGCTTCTGCACGCGATACCGGTACTGAAAGCCGTCGGCCAATGGCGGATCGCCCGGACGCGCATGCGGATACCATTCGGTCCACTGCATGTCGTTCTTCGACGGCGCACCGGACAACGGGATGATGAACCCGTGGTTGTTGTTCGAGTCGAGCATCGCGACGATGCTGAGTCGGCCGCGCGTCGTGAAGATGTCCACGGCTCCTGGCGCAACCCAGCGCCCGTCGACCAGGTGTGCGTCGGTGGTCCAGAGCGGACCGCGAGACGTCGCGCGCTGGGTGTGCGACATTCGCGTTATGCTGCCAAGCTCCAGCTCGGGCTCGCCGGGCAGCGCCGCGGGCGATTCCTTCTGACCTGCGGGCCAGCGAATCTCGACCGCCAGCATGAGCTGCTCACCATCGATGGTCGGCGGAACGTCGGCAAGGAGTCGAGCAACGACGCCCGCCACCGCGATGAGGCCGAGCAGAATCCCGTTGGCGTTGCCGAGCGCTCTGAGGAAGCCGGGATGCGGCATCACTCGACTCGTGATGACGCCGATGAGAAAGCCAACGAAGCCAGCCAGAATCGCGACGCTGACGACGAACGCTGCCGATTGCGCCTCGAAGCTCGGAACGCGATACCAGCTCGCGGCGAGTCCGGCCACTAGACTGCCGACGATCAGACCGACGATACCGGTGAGAACGCCGACGAAAAACGAAGAGGTCCAGGACATGGCGGGTGGGCGGATGAACGAAGCCCGACGGGATATCATGCCAACCCCGCCGGGCGTCCGCCACCTGATGGATGTTGGGGGCTGACCGGTTAAGCCACGCCAGTCGTCACGAGCCCTGTCGGCTCAGCGATTGTCAACCGCGTTGGCAATCACCTGCTCGGGTGGTGTGGCGTGGCGCACCGAGGTCAACGACATCGTCAGCGTCCCGAACGACACCTTGGCCTGCATCTTCACCATCACCCGCGACGAGTCGTCCGTGAGCCAGATGCGCGCCTCGCCCTTCTCGGAGAAAATCCCCTTCGTCTTGATCACCGGCTGCAGCACGATCGTGTCGAACTCGCCAGCCGGAACCTTCACGCGCTCGCGGCCGAGCACGCGGATGACGACCGGGTTTCGATCGGGGCGGAAGTACTGTCCGAACTCGTACGTCTCACCGACGACGAGGTCCTGCGTGCGGACGAAGAAGAAGAACGAGCCATCATCGAGCGGCCGAGGTGCGGAGCGCTCCTCGGGCTTGTCGTTTTCGCTGAACGCGAGGCGCTCGGGATACATCTCGATGCGGCGCTCACGCGTCTTGCCGCGCTCCTCGAGCTGCTGCACGAATCGGAGCGACTGGAAGCAGCCGGTGTCGATCCAGCTCTCGAGGACGTCGTCGACCTTGTACATCGGCACGCCGCCCTTCACGCGAAAGCGCGTGTGCCACACCTCGCGACCGCGGATCGTATCGCGGCCGACGACTTCGACGGAGCCCTGGCCCGCCTTGATGAACCCGAACTTGACCGAGTAATCGAGTTTCTCGCCGGCCCCGAACGGCGCGGCGTAGGGTGAATCACACGAGGTCTCTTCGCCTAACGGCGCGCGAACGACCGCAGACGGTGTGGTGACGACGTGACTGGTCGGCTTCGCCGCGAAGGACATGACCGCGAGCAGCGAGAGCGGGCCCGCCACCATCGGACGGCGGCGGCCATTCAGGAATCGGCGGAATATATGGAAGGCAGGCATGGCACATGGTTAGGCAGAGTGTTCAGGGCTCATCACTCGACGCGGCGAGCGGCGTGGTCGGCGAGACGGGACCGAGCGTCTGGATCAACGTCTCGATCGTCGTCGCGACGGCGCGCTCGCGATCGCGGCCGGTGATGCCGGCGTAGATGCCGGGATAGGCGAACCACAGCGCGTGCGCAGCGAGCGTGGCGAGAATCGTCCGCGCAGCGGCGCGTGCATCCACCGGACGCAGCTCGCCGCGCGCGATTCCACCTTCAATGATCCGCTCGAGCGTGCGCACGAACCGCTCGAGGGCTTCCGTGGCGTGGAACACGGCCAGCTCCGGGAAGCGCGGAAGCTCACCGATCGCGAGTCGAACAATGGCGACCAGCTCCGGTCGCTCCATGGTGGTCCAGTAACGACGGGCGAGGGTCCGGACGGCATCGGCAGCCGAGGGCTCCTGAGCCGGAACGGGGGCGTCGTCGCGCATGCTCAGACTGCCGATCAGCGTCGACCGAACGACCTCGCGGAAGATTTCGTCTTTCGAGCGGAAGTAGCGCAGCACGGTCGACGTCGACACCCCTGCGCCCCGAGCGATATCGGTGAGGGTGGTGTCGGCGAAGCCGTTCTCGCCGAACGCGACGAGCGCGGCGGCAAGGATTTCATCTGCCCGCTCGTCCTGCGACTGCGGCGATTCTGAAGCGGGTCCAAAAAGGGGAACGTTCACGAGAAAGCGAAGCGAGTTTCGAAGCGAGTTTTGAATGAGTCTGCGCAGAACGCGCAGCGGCGCGGACGAACAGCTCGACCGACGCGGCATCAGGGGAAAGCAACGCCGGGACCACACACTGGATCGGGAGCGCGCAAGCGAAGGATCGTGTTGCCGCAGCGTGACTTGCGTCGAGCGTACCGGCTGACGAATTCCGTCACGCCGGCCTTGTGCGATTGCGGCATGTCACGACATTTGGGAGATGTCGCAGTTGGCGGATCAGCAAAGGACGACATGTCGTGACCGCCCCACTCGAGATGCTGCGCCGGGTCACCCGCGATATGGCGGTGACGTCCGAGCTCCCCGTATTGCTCGACTCGATCGCGTCGGCGCTCGCGGAGCACACGGGTGCCGTGTTCGTGCGGGTGTTCCTTTACCAGACCGACGAGGAGTGCGACGTGTGTCGAGCCCGCGTCGGTGCCGGAGGCGGGGATGGCGTCAAACGACTGCACCTGCGCGCCGACCGAGGCGACCTCCAGGGCATCCTGCAGGACCAGCACGCACTGCCGATCGACTCGCCCGCTCCGCCGGGCAAGGTCGCGCGCGAACGCAAACCGTTTCTGACGAACGACCTGCTCGCGGCGGTCAAAGGGCGAGTCCCCGACGAGCTCTTCAAGTTCTACGAGGAGATCGGCGTGGTAGCGGCGGGTGCGCGCCCGCTCGAATTCCGCGGCGAGCTGATGGGTGTCATCGGGATGCTCAGCCGGCGTCCGTTCGACCCGCAGGAGTTCGAGTTGCTAGGTATCTTCGCCGACCAGGCGGCGGTGGCCATCAAGAGCGCTCACCTGTTCGCGGAGCTGGGCCGGTACAAGGAACGACTGCAGGTCGAGAACGCGTACCTCCAGGAAGAAATTCGGGCGGAACACGGGTTCGAGGAGATCGTCGGACAGAGCACCGTGCTTCGGTCGGTCCTTCGCAAGGTGAAGCAGGTCGCGCCCGTCGAGACGACGGTTCTCCTCACCGGGGAAACCGGAACGGGAAAGGAGCTCATCGCACGCGCCATTCATGCACTGAGCCCGCGCAAGGATCGCGCGATGATCAAGGTCAACTGTGGCGCGATCCCACAGGGCGTCGTGGAAAGCGAGCTGTTCGGCCACGAGAAGGGCGCGTTCACTGGCGCGCTGCAGCGGCGGATCGGCCGCTTCGAGCTCGCCGACAAGGGCACGTTGTTCATGGATGAAGTGGGCGAGCTGCCGCTCGACACACAGGTGAAGCTGCTCCGCGTGTTGCAGGAGCAGGAGTTCGAGCGACTCGGCGGGAGTCGGCCCGTCACCGTGGACGTCCGGCTCGTCGCGGCGACCAACCGTGATCTCGAGACGGAGATCGCGGGTTCGCGCTTTCGCGCCGACCTCTACTATCGCCTGAGTGTCTTCCCGATCCGCATTCCTGCCCTCCGCGAGCGACCGGAAGACATTCCGCTCCTCGTTAGGCACTTCATCGCGCACTTTCAGCGCAAGCTCGCCAAGCCGTTGCGCGGTGTCACGCCGGACGGGCTGCAACGTCTCACGGACTACCCGTGGCCGGGCAACATTCGCGAACTGCAGAACGTGCTCGAGCGAGCGTGCGTGCTGGCGCGCGGACCGATCGTGGACATCACGACGGCGCTCGGTACCGTTGACGAGCCGACGCCCGAGACAATCCCCATGGTGGACGACCGCATCCTCACGCTCGATGAGCACGAGCAGATGCAGATCCGACGGGCGCTCGACGAAGCCGGTGGGAAGATCCACGGGCCCGGCGGCGCAGCCGCACTGCTCGGCATCAATGCGAGCACACTCCGCTCGCGGATGGAAAAGCACGGCATGACGAAGCAGGGCACGGAATGAACACGGAGTTTCGGCCGACGTCGGAGATGGGGGCACTGGTCCGTGCCGCCGTTGCCGCAGCGCCATCGATAGAAGAACCGCTGGCGGATCCGCGGTTGGAGATGCTCCGTGGCATCACGCGGCAGATGGCGACGGCGGAGGACTTCGAAACGGTACTGCAGTCCATCGTGAGTGCGCTCGGCGATCGCGAGCCGGGAATTCTCGCGAGGGTATTCCTCCTGATGGAAGATCATCAGTGCGGGATCTGTCGGCCGCGCGTCGAGGCGGGCCAGATGCCCGCCCATCCCGGACGCGCGCTCCATCTCGTGGCCGAGGGCGGCTATCGGCCAGGAGACCCGACCGTGCTGCATCGCGTGCCGCTCGACTCGAAGCTGCCGGTTGCCGAGATCGCGCGCACTCGACAGGCATTCTGCATCGACGACTGGCACGTGATCGAGCAGTTCGCGACCGACCAGCGGATCGCGCCGCTGTGGAACGCACTCGGAGTCGTTGGCGTTGCCGGGTATCCGCTCGAGGTCCATGGCGAATTGATCGGTGCCATCGGATATCTCGCCCGACGCACCATCACGCCTAACGAGTTCGAGGTGTTCGGCATCTACGCCGACCAGGCAGCCATGGCGATCAAGAGCGCCTATCTGTTTCGGGATCTCGCCCGAGCCAAGGATCGCCTCGAGATCGAGAACGAGTACCTGCAGGATGAGCTGCGAGGCGACCGCGCATTCGACGACATCATCGGGCAGAGCGCGTCACTGCGCGCCCTGCTGCGAAAGGTCCGACAGGTCTCGGAGGTCGAGACGACAGTCCTGCTGACCGGTGAGACGGGTACCGGGAAGGAGCTCATCGCCCGGGGGATTCATGAGGCGAGCGCGCGCAAGGATCGTCCGCTGATCAAGATCAACTGCGGCGCGATCCCGCAGGGCATCATCGAGTCGGAGCTGTTCGGTCACGAGAAGGGCGCGTTCACCGGCGCGATCCAGAAGCGCATCGGCCGCTTCGAGCTCGCCGACAAGGGCACCTTGTTCATGGATGAGGTGGGTGAGCTG